>Ga0364874_10579_pt2 | contig 18318 bp, 19 predicted proteins | sample ExccelAu500001D4_2_FD_206922 | JGI IMG/M metagenome (GOLD analysis project Ga0364874, IMG submission 206922) | Enriched cells from Trout Bog Lake Hypolimnion, Wisconsin, USA - BchlTB.Aug07.5000.01.D4 | ecosystem: Environmental > Aquatic > Freshwater > Lake > Hypolimnion/Profundal zone | place... | reverse complement strand
TGGTTTGTGCGAATGAGTAGTGATTCACTTTTAAAATCTGGCTCCAATTAATTCTGTCACTCTCAGAAGCGGCTGCAAGGCGCACAGTTGAAGTGAAAACGGGCCGTGCAGCCAGCAAGACAGACGGGTTGACGGCACAACTAGCTGCCAGCGAAGCACAGAGCATCAAACGACTAAAGGCTTACTTAAGTTTATACCAAAACATCAATGGATTGATCAAGAGCGGCAGCCTGCAGACTGAAGCAAGAGAAAGACTTTATAGAATTCTCGAAAATCATCACGCAGCTTTCTCAAACCTCTTAGAACCAAATAACGAAAGCATTATTGGAGTGAAATTCACTGTTCCTAAGTTGCACGAAGCAAGAAAGCCGAAATGATTTTCCAACTTTTCCACGTAATGCCGTCAATTACTTTGGTACATTCCGGAGTAAAACATAAAGATGGAAACTTTATAACATCACAAATCATCACTAACTTCCCATTTTTGTATTGGCCTAGCGGCAAGCCATGCGAACCCGCCAACATGTATTTCCTTGACATTGCTCACGAAGCTACCGGTAATTCGCTAAGAACGTACGCGTCGAAACTGAGCCACTTAATCAGGTATTGCGGTGAGAATAACATTAGTATTGAGAGCCTTACTGACCAAAATATTTATTCATTGTCTGAGAAGTTGCAAAAGGAAAAATCAAAGCGGAAACCAATTGAGCGTGCACGAAACGATAACACCGTGAGATCAATCCTAAGTCAGGCGATCAAATTTCTTCAGTGGTACCAGAAAAACATCATGTTACTTCTTCCGACACCACTAATTGGTGAGAAGAATGTCTCGCCACAGATTACTGTGGAAAGAGTCAAAAACAACATGACTAGGTCCAAGGCTGGTCATGTTGAGTATTATTACACTCACTCGGCCATGCCGACATCGGAAAGCAAGGATCCCAAAAGACCAATTGCACTTCCTATAATCGAGGACATACAGCGGTTCATCAATAGACAGAGCTTGATGGGCGAAAGAAGTAAGCGTTTCGTCCAACGATATCGAGACGATCCTACATTGTTAGAGGCCCAACTTGAATACATACGCGCGAGGCGCCATTTCATGATTTGGATGATGTCGCACACCGGACTCCGACCCAGCGAGTTGGTGGAAATGAGTGTCAAGGCGCACGAAAATATTCTCACGACGCGTACACTCAAAATTCCAACTAAGAAACGGCGCAAAAAAATCGCGCCCATCCGAAGTTTTCCCATCGTCCTCAACGCCGCTTCAGTTGTTCATCGTTACCTAATATCGAGAAAAACATATTGCGCTATCCTCAAAGATAAAGTTGATGAACTTAAACCTAACGATTGCTTCTTCCTCACACTGGAAGGCAAGCCAATTGAGGCATCATCTCTAGAAAAAGACTTTGAACGTCTCGCGAACAGATCTGGATATAAGGACGTTCAGGTCTGTCTCAGCATGTTTCGGCACAGATTTATTACCTACGAGGTGATTGCGCATCTGAAGGAGTTCATCAACACATCTGGAAAATCACGTCAAATGATGACAGACATCGATTACGAATCAATTCTTAAACGGATATCCGCAAAAACTGGCCATGGTTCACCAAAAAGCTTATGGAACTATATTGATCTTGCGTGGGAAGAACTGAATGTGTGGGGATCGATCGACAAAGCGATAGCTCGCCTGCATGCAGCAGATCAATTATTCTCAGATCTGTTAGCCCTCCAACACGAGACAATCAATTTGGGCAATCGTCAGGCGAACAGAAAGATCAGCCTTCAACTGATAACTGATCGAATCGGTGAAATCATATCGACTGCAAAACAGGAAATTGAGGTTCACCAAATTCATGGCAAGCATATCTACAAATGAAATGAAAACGGGACATTGATGTTCATGAATTGCATGGCAAACATTCCTAAATTTCGTCATACGATAACCCTGACATCGGTCATTCAATCACCAATGAGTTTAAGTTTAAGCACTTATCTGTATCAGTTTCGATTTGATCTGACAGTTGAGCCTTGCAAAAGGAGAGATCACCCGGTTTGATAGAGGTGCGAATCTTTATTAGACCAGCACAAAAGTGCCTAGGAGTAATCTCATGAACAGTATTCTCAAAACGTCATTAAACACGAGGTTGGCTTGCTCAACCTTGCTGCCGAATTAGGTAACGTGTCCCGAGCCTGCAAGGTGATGGGTTTTTCTAGGGACACTTTTTACCGCTATCAATCTGCAAGAGAATCAGGCGGTGTCGAAGCCTTGATTGATTCAAACCGGAAGAAGCCTAACCTACGCAATCGGATTGACGCTTCCATTGAGGACGCAGTTAAAGCCTTTGCATTGGAACAGCCAGCCTTTGGGCAGGTGCGGGTCTCCAATGAACTTCGTCAACGTGGGATCTTCGTTTCGCCTTCCGGTGTCCGTTCTGTCTGGCTGCGCCATGATCTGGAATCGTTTAAAAAACGACTGACGGCATTGGAAAAACATGTTGCCCAAACCGGCGAGGTATTAACTGAAGCCCAGGTCGTTGCGCTGGAACGCAAGCAGGATGACGATGTGTCTTACGGTGAAATTGAAACTGCGCACCCTGGTTATTTAGGAAGTCAGGACACTTTTTACGTTGGCACGATCAAAGGCGTTGGACGAATTTACCAGCAGACCTTTGTTGATACTTATTCGAAAGTCGCCGCTGCCAAACTTTACAGCACCAAGACGCCAATCACGGCTGCTGATCTGTTGAATGACAAGGTGTTGCCGTTCTTTGAAGAATACGGCATGGGTTTAATCCGCATTCTGACCGACACACTAGCGTTATAAATGCCATCTAAAAAATATTACTTTTTTCCACTTATATTTTTATCAAAACAAACCTGTATTAGAAATAGAGTTTATTACCGCAATCACAAAGTGATCTTCGACACTATAGTAAATATTCTTTCCATCGCGCCGAGCTGACACGAAACTAGCTTCACGCAACACTCCTAGCTGTTGTGATAACGTCGGTTGATGAATATCCAAAATTTCCTGCAACTCACTAACACAAAATTCCCCACCCAATAGCTGTACTAATATTAACAATCGATCTTCGTTACCCAAGAGGCGTAAGAATTGTGCAATCCTTGCGCTATTTTTTTTGATTCGCTTGATATTAATTGGCGGATTCGACATGGGAATTTTCTTTAAATTAAAGTCAATATAGCGATTCAGATGCTAATGATAGAAGTGGCCATTCGCTTAGATAAGGCAAGCAACCCACCTCCATTTATCACGTTGCTATAGCCTAATCGAAGCAATGTATTCTTTGCCGAGGCAGATCGCATCCCACTTTGGCAATAAACAATAATAGGGCTCGCCTTGTCAGGAACTAAGTTAGCAATTGTCATGCTGATTTGATCCAACGGAATTGAAATGGCACCTTGCAAGCGACCAGTGTTGAACTCCAACGATGATCTAACGTCGATCAATATGGCATTGGCAGGCAGATCTTGGTTTGGCTTATCGGATAAAAAATGGCATATGGTTCTAACGATGCTCATCGCAATCCCTCCTTTATATTAACGATCAAGTCGCTCTATTCCCAACATTTTCAAAACGTATTTTTCGTAAATTGGCTCAGATGTACCGTTTTTCATTTTGTACATAAAATACTTTTCGAACGCGACCTTGGCGGTATGTACCCATTTTCCTTTTTTGAACCAGTTCACATTGCGGGGAGGGATTTGTGGGAGAGCAACAAAGGCAACACCGGTATCACCGAGGTCAGCGAGGCAAATTGCATTCCAACTTCCTTTAGCGGTGGCAACTTCACCTTTTAGATCAGATGCGATGTTGTGTACTAAAGCAGTGACCATCGTTTCAATCATGTAGCCTGTCTTGGGTGCGCCGGTTGGAACCGGCGTAACCTCGATCGGAGGAATGGCGATACACACACCGGCAGAGTAAATATTTTTATATTTTTTACTGCGCTGCTGATCGTCCACAATCACGAAACCGCGCGGGTTGCATAAGCCATCAACTGCGGCGACTGGATCAACACCTTTGAACGCCGGCAGCATCATGCTGTATTTAAACGGTAGTTCATGCTCTTTTTTTACATTACCGTTATCGTCTAATTCGGTGACAAACATTTTGTCTTTTTCAACGCGTGTTACTTTGGCGTTAGTAATCCACTTAATGTCATTGTTGCGCAATTCGCTCTCGAGCATTGACTTCGAATCGCCTACCCCACCCAGACCCATATGCCCAATGTAAGGTTCACTGGTGATATATGTCATAGGAACTTTATTGCGAATTTTGCGGCGGCGTAAATCGGTATTTACAATAAATGAAAATTCATACGCCGGCCCAAAGCAGGAGGCAAAGGGCATGGCACCTATAATTACCGGACCGGGATCTTTGATTAACTCTTGATATGCGGTGTAAGCGGTTTCTGCGTGATCAATTGAGCAGATCGAGTGCGTGAAGCCAGACGGACCCGCTCCGGGGACTTCATCAAAAGCTAACTTTGGTCCCGTAGTAATCACTAAATAATCGTAAGAAATCTGGCGCCCGTCTGCTAAATCTACCGAGGATTGTTCGGCATTTATACGAGCAACTGGCTGCGCAATAAAATCGATATTCTTTTTTTCCAAATATGGACGAATCGGAAAAGTAATCGCCTCGCGCTCGCGCCAGCCGACCGCCACCCATGGATTTGAGGGAACAAATTGAAAATAATCTACGGCATTAATCACCGTGATCGTATGGCTTTTATCCAACAGATTTCGTAATTCATAAGCTGCCGGCATTCCACCTGTGCCAGCGCCAAGAATAATAATGTGTGACATGTTGCGTCTCCCTTTTTTAAGTTTTGTCTATTATTTTGTAACTTGTTGAGTCAATACTCGGTTCAGTACTTGCAAGGTACTATCGTCCAAACTGCCATTTAACTGTGCCAGTTTGAGTCGATTTATTGCTACGGCGATTTGCGCTTGCACGACCGCTAACTCCGAACTTGTGGCGTCATTTTCTGCATTGAGAAGTTCTAAGGTTGTGCGATCACCTTCAGAATGTCCTAAACGGGTAGCATCAAGTCGTGCCATGCTCGCTTTGTAGGCCTGAATTAAGGCGGCAACCCGGCTTTCTCCAACGGTAATACCTAGCCAAGCAGCGCGTGTTTGCAACAGCAATTGTTGACGCAATAGCTCGCCCTCAGATTTAGCTTTGTCGATTAAATGAACAGACTCGGTATATTTGGAACTACGAATGCCACCAGTAAATAAAGGAATGGTGAGCTGAATTCCGATCATGCGATTGTTTGCGGAATTTTCAGCCGGTCCGAAATCACCGTTACCATGAACCTTGTCGTAGCCCGTCTGAGCAACGACGTCAATTGTTGGGGTTGCATAGAGGCGGTGTTTTTCTGCTTCCTCTTTCGCGCTGCTGAGCTTGGTTTCTTGAATTAATAATGCAGGATTATTCTGCGTCGTTTCATCGAGGCTTTTTTCTATTGAAGGCAAAGCGATCGAGTTGGTATTGTTTGGCAAAACGATCAATGCTAAGTTCTGCGAACTAGCGCCAGTTAAATCAGCAAACGCAGATTGCTTAATCTGCACATCCATTTCTGCCGCCATAATTTGGGCTTTGATAGTTTCGACACGTGCTTGCGCTTCAAATGTATCGGTCACTGGAATGCTGCCGAGTTTAAAACTATCTTTGGTTTGATTGAATGCTAGCTCAACAGCTACTTGCTGTTGCTTCAGAAGACGCAGGGTTTCATTGGCGATGGTTAAATCAAAATAGCGTTCGGCGACACGCAAGGCCAATTGTTGTTTGGCCTCTTTCCAAGCTATTTCAGCCATATCAGCAGATAAATCTAGCTGTCGTGTTTGACTTAGCAAAGCGCGATTTAAAACGGGTTGCCGGGCGACCAAGGCATATTGTTCCGCTTTACCGTTGTTGATCGAGGTATCAAATGCCACCCCGTTGGTTTGAGTGAAGCCTGGAGCGGAAAACTGCGCTCCGCTTGTCTTAGTTGCACTATCTTGAACCCCAACTCCCGCCGTCAGTGTCACCGTAGGTAACCACATTCCGCGCGATTGATCACGGTGCGTCATCGTTGCTTCGTAACTAGCTTGCGCGGCTGCAAATTCAGGATCATGTAGTTGCGCCGCTTGCCACGCTTGCACTAAATCCGTTGCAAAAGAAAATGGTGCGATTAGCACAAAGGCCAAAGCGGGAATAACGGAAGTAAGGAGTTTCATAATCTACTTTTTTTAAAATAGGGGTAACGACTTTACTAATTTGGTGACTAGTTGCCAGAACGCAGACCAAGCTTGCGCAGAATGGATTCCATCAAACACCATTTGGTCAATCCGCTCTGCAGCAAATTGATTCCGACAAATCCGGTGAAGGCTAACCACCATTGACTAACAAATAGCGGACTACCTTGGATGCCTAGTGCTAATGAAAGTAAAATAAATGTGCCCGCGATTACGCGTACTAATTGCCATGAACTCATGCTGTTTCTCCTTTGTTGGTAATAAAATCAATCCGATTTCGGTAAGCCATAAAATAAAGTAGTGGAATAATGAGTAGCGTCAGCAGCGTTGAGACCAGAATTCCAAAAATTAAGGAGATGGCCAGACCATTAAAAATTGGATCGTCTAAAATGAAGAAGGCACCAAGCATTGCCGCCAGACCAGTCAAAACAATCGGCTGAGCACGGGTGATCGCTGACTGAACTACGGCCCGCTTTAATTCGACTCCTGAACGTACTTGTAGATTAATGAAATCGACTAATAGGATTGAATTGCGGACAATAATCCCGGCCAGTGCGATCATTCCAATCATGCTTGTGGCCGTATATTGCGCGCCCAACAAAGCATGTCCTGGCATGACACCTATGATAGTTAGTGGGATCGGGGCCATAATAATTAACGGTGTCAGGTACGAACCAAATTGGGCCACCACCAATAAGTAAATTAAGATTAAACCCACACCATATGCCATCCCCATGTCACGGAACGTGTCATAGGTAATTTGTGATTCACCATCCCATTTAATGGAATAGCCACGATAGGGATCAGTCGGTTGGTGGATAAAATACTCGGTTAGTGTGCCACCATTGGGTGTGTTTATCGCATTAATGTCGCGGCGCATTGAGAACATGCCATACAGAGGACTATCGATTTTCCCCGCCATATCGGCTACAACATAGTTCACCGGTAAGAGGTCTTTGTGGTAAATCGGTTGTTCACGCGTACTGTCGGTGAGCGTAACTAACTCACGAATTGGTACAAGCTTGCCGGTACCGCTGCGCGCCGATAATTGCAATAGTGCATTCAAATCTCCTTGAAGTTCTGAAGGTAACTGCAAAATTGCGGCGGCTGGATATTTACTCTCATCATGCAAATAGGTGACCGATTCACCGGATAAGCCAGCACGCAAGGTCATCACAATTTCTTGTTGCGAAACACCAAGTAACGCGGCTTTCCGTCGATCAACAATCAACATTGTTTTTGGGGCTGCCGTAATACTGCTGTCGTCGACATCCACCACTCCGGCGGTTTTATTGAAAACCGCTCGCACGGATTTGGCAACTTGAATTCGCCCTTCTGCTTCTGGTCCATAGATTTCAGCCACTATCGGCGCCAATACTGGCGGACCTGGGGGCACTTCTACAATCTTAACGTTCGCATCAAAGCGCTTTCCAATTATCTGCAAAGCTGGGCGCAAACGAGTAGCGATTACATGACTTTGGTCGCTACGATGATGCTTATCGACTAGGTTGACTTGAATATCACCGACCTCACCGCCACTACGCAAATAATATTGGCGAACTAAGCCATTAAAATTAATGGGTGCAGCGGTTCCCGCATAAGCTTGGTAATCAACGACCTCAGGAACAGTCGTTAAATAGGCGCCCATTTCGTGCAGTACGGCAGCAGTCTTTTCAGCCGGTGTGCCAGCTGGCATATCCACAATAATTTGGAATTCCGATTTATTGTCGAACGGAAGCATTTTCAATAAAACCAAACCAGTTGCTGGTAAAAGCAATGAGATAGCTATTAACCCTGCAATACCTAAGCCCAAAAAGCCACGATTGCGCTTTCCATGAACGTCAGCTAAAAACGGTTTAAAAAGAGTTTCAAATAAAGGTGCTAAGCGAGCAGAAAATCCGTGCGGTTTGTCGCTAACATGATGCTCACTTTTATCCTTCATCCAAATACGCGCTAGCCAAGGAGTGACTGCGAAGGCAATCGCGAGCGACAACAACATCCCCATGCTGGCATTGATTGGAATTGGGCTCATGTATGGTCCCATCAGGCCTGATACAAATGCCATTGGTAACAGAGCAGCGATAACGGTTAAAGTCGCCAGGATGGTTGGCCCCCCGACTTCGTCTACTGCCCCGGGAATAATTTCTCTCAGTGATTTATTGGGCGATAGACCTTGATGACGGTGAATGTTTTCGACGACGACGATAGCGTCATCCACCAAAATACCGATCGAAAAAATTAGGGCGAAAAGTGAAACACGATTAAGCGTAAAGCCCCACGCCCATGAGGCGAATAGAGTCACCGTTAAGGTAAGAATTACCGCTGCACCGACAATAGCCGCCTCACGCAAACCAAGCGCAAAAAACACTAGCACCACAACCGATAATGTTGCAAATAATAATTTTTGAATCAGCTTTTGCGCTTTGTCGTTGGCAGTATTTCCGTAGTTACGAGTTTCCGCAACAAGAACATCCGATGGAATGACCGTATTTTTTAATTCGGTCACGCGGTGCATGATCGCGTTGGCCACGTCGATTGCATTCTCGCCAGACTTTTTCGTAATCGCGATGGTAACCGCTGGGTATTCCCCTCCATCTTTTCCGGCAATGCCCTGCCATACATAGCGCGCCATAGGTAATGGGCCATCACGAACGGTAGCGACATCTTGCAAAAAGACAGGTTTGCCTTGCCGAACCGCCACAACTAGCTCACCTAATTCTGATGCGTTTTTGAGATACGGTCCTGCTTCAACGGCAATCGCTCGATTACCCTGCAGCAGATCACCAATCGGCATACCTAGATTGCTGGAGGACAACGCGTTGCGCAAATCGCTAACGGTAACACCCGAACCTTGCATTCGAGCGGGATCTAGTTCAATCAAAATACCTCGACCAGGCCCACCTATGGTGCTCACATCGCGCGTTCCGGGAACACGTTTAAGATCGGTTTCAACACTGTGGGCAACTCGCTCCAAGTCGTACGAACCGGTTTGATTATTTTTGCTAAATAAGGTCAGGCTCACAATGGGCACATCATCAATGCCTTTCGGCTTGACCAAAGGAGCTAAAACTCCCAACCCTTTTGGCAACCAATCTGCATTTGAATTAACACTGTCATATAGACGCACAAGCGCCTCGGTTCGCGCTACCCCAACCTTAAATTGCACTGTCATGATCGCAATACCGGGACGTGACATCGACGTGACGTGCTCGACACCTGCAATTTGGGATAGCACTTGCTCCGCAGGGGTTGCGACCATTTGCTCAACATCGCGCGACGACGCACCGGGAAAGGGAATTAATACATTTGCCATCGTCACGTTAATTTGCGGCTCTTCTTCGCGCGGAGTCACAAGCACCGCAAAAACGCCTAGCAATAGTGCTGCTAGTGCCAATAATGGCGTAATTCGGGCCGTTTGGAAAAAGGCGGCGATACGTCCCGAGACACCTAATCGAGCATTCATCTTGCCTCCTTCGCCGCTGCTTGTGCATCAGTGGCTATGCGGTCGCCGGCGCTGATGCCGGATAAGATCTCAATCGTATCGCGCTGCGCTTTGCCAAGACGAACTTGCCGCAATAATGGTTTGTTATTTGCATCGATAACATACACGCCAGTCATTTCAGCGCGACGAACCACAGCGCTGGCAGGAATACTTAACTGGCCGGACATGCCTACAACATTTTTTGGAATTGGCAGCCAAACTCGAGCAAACATGCCTGGAGTTACCTCTTTCAAGGTGTGGGGTAAATCAATTCGAACTTGGGTCGAGTGAGTGCCTGCATCAACCGTTGGCAAAATTTGTAATTCAGTGCGCGCTAACCATTGGTGACCATTACTCAGATTGGGGAATTCAAGATTAAACGACTGATTTGGCGCATAACTCCCAATACTAGCTTGTGGAATAGAGGCTGTCACACGCAGCGAGGAAGGGTCGTACAACGTCACCAACGGCTTACCTGGCAATGCCATGTCGCCCAATGCGATCGGAACTTCGGACACAATGCCCGCATAGGGTGCTTTGATCACATAGAAGTCGGATTGAATATGGGCAATACTTGCTTGAGCAATTTGGGCACTCAGTTGCGCCGATGTCGCGTGAAACTGGGCTTCAGCTCGCTCCATAGCTGACTGACTAATATAATTTTTTTCAAAAAGATGACGTTGGCGTTGATAGTCTTTACTCGCTAAATCTAACGCTGTTCGCGCTGCCGCAGTCTCAGCCTGGCTCGCAACAGCAGCTTGCGCGGCGGAACGCGCATCAATGCGCGCCAACAATTGCCCCTCTTTGACCGTATCACCAGTCTTAACCGCAAGATCAACAACCGCTCCCGAAACCTGAGAGCTAATCACAGTCTGGCGAATTGCTTCAACCACCCCGTCGTAACTGGCTGCATTTGCCTGTCCATTAGCCTGAACCACGATAGTGGCTAATTTGGTATCAGCCACAGCATTACCGGACATGTGCAATAGAGCGGCTAACATCACCGCACTTAATTGAGCTGAGCTTCGCATCCGTCTTCTCCCCAGATTAAATATTTTTAGCAAGTTGCTTGAATAAGCTTCATTATGTAACTAATCAATTAAATATGCAAGTACCTAAATAATTAAATATGTGGACATTCAGTGTATCCTTGCCCATAATCTGCAAGTTATATGTTTTAAAGAGAGAGTTATGGAAGGCTTAACAAAAGATGCGCTAGATCAAGTCGCCGCCTATTTTTTGGCGTTGTCGGAACCCACACGCCTAAACATTTTGAGTTTTTTGCGCGAAGGCGAAAAAAATGTGGGCGAATTGGCAAATCTGTGCGACTACACTTCGGCGAATATTTCGCGTCATTTGGCTATTCTGAGCAAGCATGGTCTAGTTGCGCGCGAAAATCGCGGCACGAGCGTGTACTACCGCATCGCCGATGAATCGGTCTACACGCTGTGTGATCTAGTTTGTGGCAGTTTGGTACGTCAATTTGAAGAGCAAGCCTTAACTCAAAAAGCATTTGCACGTAGCAGCAGTTCGAGTAAAAAGTAGTTCGTCATTTAAAGGGAGAACAACATGAAAGCAAACGTAGGAACCATTGATCGTGCCATCCGTATCGTTTTTGGACTAAGTTTAATTCTAGCGACCGTATCAGGAATGATCGGTATCTGGGGCTGGATTGGGATCGTTCCATTGGCAACCGGCACCTTCCGGTTCTGCCCCGCGTATCTACCGTTTGGATTAAGCACTTGTAAGATGAAGCAATAAGTTTCAGCGGACATTTAACCAAAAAGCCTAAGCAACGGCGTTATCCCATTTCGGCGATAGCGCCGTTTTTATATCTCCACAGCAGTTAACCGAGGTGAACCCATGAACCCTAACGCAGCGCAAGAAGCAGAACAATTTTGGAACGAACGCTTTGATGTTGATGAATTTATCTTCGGAAAAGACCCGAATTTGTTTCTGGTCGAATCGACCAAAAAATACGCGACTGGTGGCAGCCGCGTTCTGTGTGTTGCCGATGGTGAGGGCAGAAATAGTGTTTGGCTGGCTCAACAAGGGATGCAAGTTGATGCGTTCGATGTATCGGCGGTCGCCATTAAAAAGGCCAAGAAATTTGCAAGCGACAACCAAGTTGATATCGCTTTCCATCACAGCGATTGCGATAGTTATCCTTGGCAGCCCAATCAGTATGACGCTATCGCAGCAATATTTATCCAGTTCGCGGACCCTGAACTAAGAGCCAGGCTATTCGACAACATGATCAATGGACTAAAACCCGGTGGACTACTTATCGTCCAAGGGTACACTCCCAAGCAGCTAGAATACAAAACCGGAGGCCCCGGACAGCTCTCGCATCTCTATACCAAAGAATTAATGACCGAATTATTAGCCGGGATGAACATACTCGAGATACGTTCCTATGAAACCGAACTAAAAGAAGGGGCGCGGCATTTGGGCATGTCTGCTCTAATCGGCGTGGTAGCAAAAAAATAATAACTATTACGGGCTCTTGCTCTCTGAACTATGAACCGCTCAGGAGACTGGATGGCGCTTTTTTTCGCTAACTGAGTACTCAATTTTAAATCAGCCGCAATGACGTCCCTCGCAATGAGCGGATTTTAGTACTTAATCGAAACTTTGCGTCACGATTAGTATATTCACGCTAGCTATTTTGTTTCTATCGCCTAATCTGAAATAGTCAACCACTTTAAAAACTTACGCCGTCACTAGCTAAATGTTTGGTCGATCCACGTTAGTTCAATTGATACCTCTGGGATAGGTTCATGAAAAAAATTATTGCACGACTGCTTAATCTGCCCATTTGGAACCCCAGCATCAAGGTGATGCAAGGGATTTACTTCCCAACTAAATCTCTGTTAATCGCAGTTGCTTTCATTCTTCCACTTATTTGGTTACTGACGATATTTTTTAGCTCGAAGTGCCAAGACCTCAATACAGTTCAACAAGAGTTGAATGGAGTACGGTATGCAACCGTAATCTATCCAGCCCTTGATTCAGCCGGCATTTGGCGCTACCAAGCCCGCAATGCAGCGTTAGGTGAAACAGATGCTCAAGTCGCGGAATCCCGACAAAATTTTGAAAAAAAATTCAAAACTCTTGAAGATGTCGATGCCGAATTAGGTAATTTAATTGGCACCACTCAGAGGCTAAATGACGTCCGTGCGGCATTAAAATCCGCACAATCAGCGCAAGGAAATCCTAACGAAATATTTGCAACGATGACCAATCTCACTACCAGTCTACTGGGGGTGTTAGATCAATGCATTGATGGATCAGGGTTAATACTTGACCCAGAGCTGCCTTCATACTACCTGGTTAGCGCTACATTGATGCACGACTCGGAGATTATTCGAAGCACAGCCGAGCTGCGGGGATTAGGATATGCTGCAATTAAACTTGAACAACTAACGCCTGATATCTCAGCACGAATCCAACAGCGTCTGGCTGTCATCGACAATGAGCAAGCGCTTGCGATACACGACTTAAACAAAGTACAAAAGGCCGAACCAGCATATTCGAATGCACTAGCGTTTTCCGCAGCAGAGAGTACTAAAAATTTTGAAGGCCTTGTTCGTACAACATTCCCAATCGGTGTAGCCGACATTAAAGGAGATAGGAAGACTTATTTAGACAACGCGAACCAGGCTATGCACGCCCAATTTGCACAGGTTTCAACTAATCTTGGTGTACTAGAAAAAATGTTAAGCGAGCGTCGCGCCGGCATCATGCAAGATCTTTGGAAAACAGTTTTGATTGTTTTGATTGGACTATTTTTCGCCTTCTATCTATTCATTGGCTTCTATTGTTCAATGATGGCTGCACTAAAAAATCTACGCCAACATCTCATTCGTATATCGATGGGGGATTTAAGAGCGGACATTGGGATTATTGGGAATGACGAAATATCTTCACTATTAAAAGAAGTAGGGAAAATGCAGAGATCGCTTGGAGAAACGGTCAAGCAAGTTCAAGAAGCCAGTGACATGATCGTTCATTCAAGCTTGGAAATGGCGCAAGGCACTCAAGATCTATCAGCCCGCACGGAGGCAGCCGCGGCTGCGCTAGAAGAAACCGCCGCATCATTAGAGGAAACGACCTCTACAGTTCAAATCACAGCGGATTCAGTCAAACAAGCCTCCGAGATCGCAGTTGAAAATGCACAAACTGCTGAACGGGGTGGCTCTGTGATGCTGGATGTAATAGAAACTATGGAAGGGATTCAAGTTTCGTCTCAAAAGATTAGCGACATTATCGGCGTAATTGATGGGATCGCTTTCCAAACTAATATTTTGGCATTAAATGCCGCGGTTGAAGCGGCGCGCGCGGGGGAGCAAGGTCGCGGATTCGCAGTCGTGGCTACTGAAGTTAGAGCTCTCGCGGGGCGAAGCGCAGATGCCGCAAAGGAGATCAAATTACTCATCACAAGCAGCACCGACCAAATCAAATCAGGTACAGGAATTGTGAGAAAGGCGGGCGACGCAATGAGAGAGATTGTAGAAAACGCGGAAAAAATTAAACATCTCCTCGATGATGTCGCAAACGGCGCAAGAGAACAAAGCATGGGTATCAACCAAATCGGTAATGCGGTACAAGAATTGGACCAAAATACTCAAGCAAATGCGACCTTAGTCGAACAGACTGCAGAAGTCGCGACAGCACAATGCCAAATGGCAGTGCGTATGGCGGCTCATGTAGATGAATTCCGTATAACTGGGGCAGCTAAAGCGGGAGCAATCGTTGAGGGGATTGATGTTGATTCAATCATTGATGCGCACCGCCAATGGAAGGTGAAACTGCGCGATGCGATTGAAAATAATGAGACAGTTGATGCAAAAACGTTAGCTCGTGATAACTGTTGTGCACTTGGAAAATGGATTTATTCGGATGGACAGCGTTTTGGCGAGCGCGGATTATTTCAAGAACTCGTTGTTAAACACGCGCATTTTCACCATGTAGCGGGCCAAGTAGGTGAGTTAATTAACGATAAAAAATACGCTCAGGCAGAAGATGCTCTTGATTCCGGGACATCCTTTTCAAGAGCTACGAGCGAAGTAGTGCTCGTACTCTCAACTGCTAAGCGCCTCGGATTTACCTAATATCTGTCCATACAGCATCTGGTTGAGGTCATTTTTTTACAACATCAAAACCCGCTTTTTCCCAAGCGACCATCCCGCCAGTTACGCTGGTAGCTTGGGGGAAACCAGCTTCTCTTAGCGCCTTTACAGCCACTTGGGAACGTTTTCCGGAATGGCAAATGACCACGATAGGTTGATCTTTGAATTTGGCAATTTCATTCATACGGGCGCCTAACTGATCCAATGGAATTAGCGTCGAACGAGGCGCATGAATTTCGTCGTATTCAGATTGCTCCCTAACATCCAAGAATAACGTCCCCTGAACAACCATTTTGTTTGCCTGAGCTACTTCAATCACTGCAGTTGAACCTAACTCTGCGGCATTGAGCATCGATGCCGAAAAAATCGCTACTAGGATTGCAATAAATACGAATTTAATTTTCATGAAAATATTTTTCTAAAGAATAAAGTAAATAAATGACTACAAGGCTAACAGCGGCTGCAGGCTAAATCTTGATTGGGACAAATCACTATTCCACAACCGGATTAGAAAACTCATTGAATGCGGCCAATGCATTCGCAGAATACATCAACGAAGGTCCACCTCCCATATAAACCGCCATCCCTAACGCTTCTTCTAGCTCGATTTTAGTCACGCCAAGTCCGACTAACGCCTTTACATGGAAGCCAATGCATGCATCACAATGGGCGGCAACACCCAATGTAAGTGCAATAAGTTCTTTCGTTTTTTTATCCAGCGCGCCATCCGCCGTCGCAGCCCGCGCCATTTCACTAAAGCCCTTCATGACATCGGGAATATCCTTGCGCAGCTCGGCGAGATTTTTTGATACTGATTGAGTTAATTCTTGATAATTAGGAATAGCTGTTGACATAATTTATTTACTCACAGTGTGGATTTAAATTGGAAGTTATAAGTAAAGGGAATATTTTTATTCAGACTTTACTTGGCAAACGTTTTACTGATCCGACCTCATTCAAATGCGATAATTTCGGGCTTTACGACAGCTCTTCCCGACTCTATCCACGCATCAATGCCGCCAGCGATTGAACTAACTTTGAGATATCCCATTTCCTGTAACGCTAATGCACAGAGTGCTGCGCGGCCGCCAGATTTGCAATACAAAACAATATTGAGATCACGCGTGCCGAATTCTGGTGTGGCACTAAGTTTAAATTCAAGCAAGCCGCGTGGAATATGAACAGCACCAGCTATATGGCCGTTAAGAAATTCATCTTTTTCGCGAACATCAATCAAAATGTCGGCTCTGAGGATGTCTGATTGCGCTAAATCGAGTGGGATTTCTTGGATATGAGATTTGGCAGCGGTTACAAGATCGTGGGCAGTTTTCATATAGGGCTTATGTAAGTTGAGGTTGAATGAATTAACATCTGTTTTTGGATATATCAAAAAATGATCCAGTCTTGATATTCAATTTGGTATATCCGCCATATCAGTAAGGATTAGATTACATCGCTAGATCAATATTACTTTTATCGGAAACGCGCGCTAAAAATATATCGCGCGTAGCACCTGAAAACCAAGGATGCCAAAGCCGTTGTTCAAGCACAGAACTGAGAAATCTCGCCTGCTTTGTGTGTCCGCTGAATAGCAGCACTTCGGACGGTAAAGTGAAAATCTTCTGATTTACACTATTCCATAAGTGGTCCGCAGAGATTGGCCGGGGCTGATGCGGACAACTATCAACCGTTAATACATCGCCACAAAATAATCGATCTCGCCACAAAAAACTTCGACAATTTAAGGTGTGACCTGGCGTTTTTATGATCCTAAGATGTTCATCACCAAAAGCTAGCAAGTCAGTGTCCAGCCGATTCAATCTTTGAACGCCGCCGTCACCAACAGACCCGTATGCAGCTAACACTGCCGAGTTGACAGAGGGTTCATTATGTGATGACTCGTCCTCTAGCAGTCCATGATCATGGCTAAATAGAATCGCGCTCAAGCGGAGTCGTTGATCTTTCAGAATCGCGCGTGTCACGGCCACATCATCAATCCGTGGATCAATTAACACCGCTTCATTACGTGTGGCATCACCAAGTAAGTAGCTGGTGAAGCCACTTGCTTGGTTATGAAGGACTCGAAAATACATAGTATCTACAGAAAAAGTTTCAGTAGCCCGGCAACTAATAATCCCACCAAGCAAGCCCAAAACGAAAGTAGCCAACGCGCCACTATATTCTTTGGTACAAAACCAACACCATAAACAAATCCTGCGCTCATCGACCAAAAAATCAGCGTGGCCAATCCATGATCGACCTTACCCGATGTCGTCATCAACAACGGCGGATAAGCGGTGCCACCGACCATAATACTTAGCGCAATTAGCAAGCACAGGATCTGCATACCAAGCGCGCCACGGCTTGTTGACTGGGCTTTCATAATCCAGCATCGTCCTGATGACCATCACGTCGAGCCGCTTCGTTTTCGCCCCACATAGCGTTCAATACAGCAAGCAACAGTGCAAAACCGACACCTAAAATCCAAGCGAAATACCACATATTTTTACTCCTTCTGCGTACCGTTAATAAGCACTGTGCTCGTTAGCTTTAATCTGCTCGATAGTGACCTTGCCACGCATGACGCGATAAGCCCATGATGTATAGAAAATAATTAGCGGCATAAAGATCAACGTCGCCCAAAACATGATACCCAAGGTAAGGTGACTCGATACGCTATCCCACACCGTCAAACTGGCATTTGGCATGCTAGAGGACGGCATTAAAAATGGGAACATTGACGCGCCAGCTGTACCGATCACACCCAATAAAGCGAGCGATGATGTGACGAATCCGATTAATGTCCGACGCGCCAACAGCAAAACAGTCGTCAATAATGCGCCTGCAATGGCTAATAGAGGCAAAATCCACAACAACGGCTGCAAGCGATAATTGTTCATCCATGCGCCCGATTCATGGACTACGGTTTTACTCATTGGGTCCGACAATGCCGCAGTATCGATCAAAGAGCTGATACGATACCCAGGAATAACTTGCAACCAAACGCCCGCAGCAATGAACGCAACAATCATCATCACGGCTGCCCCAATGGCACCCTTGATCGCACGTTGTTGAACCGCGCCCTCAGTGCGGTGCGCCAAATAGGTACCGCCCTGCATTGTGATCATCGCACTACTTACAACACCAGCAAGCAGGGCAAACGGATTAAGTAATTGCCAGAATGTTCCTGTGTAGGTCGAAGCCATGTAATTATCGAATTGAAACGGAACACCTTCCAATAAATTACCGAAAGCCACACCAAAAATAAGTGGAGGAACCGCACCACCAATAAATAGGCCCCAATCCCACACGCTACGCCAAGTTGGATTATGGATTTTGCTACGATAGTCAAATCCGACCGGCCGTAAAAATAACGCCCACAAAACGGCCAATAATGCCCAATAAAATCCACTAAATGCGGTGGCATATACC
>Ga0364874_10547_pt1 | contig 18429 bp, 12 predicted proteins | sample ExccelAu500001D4_2_FD_206922 | JGI IMG/M metagenome (GOLD analysis project Ga0364874, IMG submission 206922) | Enriched cells from Trout Bog Lake Hypolimnion, Wisconsin, USA - BchlTB.Aug07.5000.01.D4 | ecosystem: Environmental > Aquatic > Freshwater > Lake > Hypolimnion/Profundal zone | place... | reverse complement strand
CCAGGGATGCTACCATCAGGATGGTTTTATCGCTACCATCATGATCCCAGGGATGCTACCATCAGGATGGTTTTATCGCTACCATCATGATCCCAGGGATGCTACCATCAGGATGGTTTTATCGCTACCATCATGATCCCAAGGATGCTACCATCAGGATGGTTTTATCGCTACCATCATGATCCCAAGGATGTTACCATCAGGATGCTTTTATCTATATCACCATGACCCTGATGTTGCTGCCATGAGGATCAGTCGGTTGTTCATTCTATAGTCTTTTGTCGGAAATATTCGGGCATAACGGGTGCCCATCTTTTCCCGGCTTACATTCAAGTGCTATACCGTCATATGTTTTACAGATACTGCCTTAATCCTGGCAGCGGCGTTCTTCTGAAAATCATACATATACTCCGCACTATCTATTATACTATGAACCGCTCTCGGAGATTTTGATTGACATATGGCAGCTATCAAAGCTATTGTTTTTATAGTGATTATATCTATAATTTCAGAATTGTTCTGCACATTGCAGTCCATCTTTGATTCAAAGCATAGTGGCGGGTACATTGCGCTCTAATGTCTAATCAAAAAAATCTGTAAAAGCAGCGGGTCTTCTCTACGGAGGGCTTTATTCGCCGATTGCAGCCAGGATGATTCTCGAACAGGGTAAGGAACGCCAGACGGTATGAAGATCATAAAAAGGTTCTTCTCCGTTAAAGCATTTAGAAATGCTGCAGGTGTAGTCAGCGTTTCCAGAAAACCGCGCGAAGACTATACATAGTACAGGCTGTAAAAATGAAAATAATTGTTGGAATGAGCGGAGGCGTTGATTCTTCTGTTGCTGCTGCGCTGTTGAAAGAGCAGGGACATGATGTTACGGGCGTCATGATGACAATATGGGACGGCGATACCGATATTGCTGTAAAGAAACATGCCTGTTACGGACCTGATGAATCTGAGGATCTGGAAGAGGCTAAAGCAGTATCAGCCTTTCTTGAAATTCCATTCCGGAATTTTCATCTTGCTTCTGAGTACCGCAACATTGTTGTTGAGAATTTCAAGAGTGAATATCTTTCTGCCCGGACGCCGAATCCATGCGTCAGATGTAATCAGCAGATTAAGTTCGGGCTTCTCCCTTCCGTAGCAAAACGTGCCGGCATTGATTTTGATATCTTCGCCACAGGACATTATGCGCGATCTGCAAAGACTGTCAGCGGCCGATATCAGCTTTTGAAAGGCGCAGATCTGAAAAAAGACCAGTCCTATTTTCTCTACCGCCTTTCACAGGAACAGCTGTCGACTGTGATGTTTCCTCTCGGCGGAATGTCAAAAGATGAGGTGAGATCGCATGCGAAACGATTCGGACTTACTGTTGCGGAAAAACCTGAAAGCCAGGATTTCTACAGCGGCGATTATCGTGAACTGCTCGGCGTTAAAGACCGCAATGGAGAAATCGCCCTTTCTGACGGCCGAGTTATAGGCGAACACAAAGGACTCTGGAATTTTACTCCCGGTCAGCGACGTGGTCTCGGAATTTCCTCATGTGAGCCTCTTTATGTTATCAGACTTGATCCGGAGAAAAACAGAGTTGTTGTCGGTTCAAAAAAAGATGCTCAGACTTCATCTTTTAAACTTGATACTCTGAACTGGATTGCGGATCACTGCGGTTCTGCATTGTTCAGATCTGCTGTACGGCTCCGGTCAAATGCAGAAGAAGTTTCCTGTTCTGTTTCATCCTGTGATGACGGGACGCTTCATGTCGTACTCGATCAGCCGAGTTCTTGTGTTTCTCCGGGACAGTCAGCCGTATTTTATGATGGAGATAACGTTCTCGGCGGCGGAGTAATCCGCAGTTTAATCTGAACATCAAAAGTAATTCCCCCACATGAATAAAAATGTCCTCATTGTTCAGCATTTTTACTGGACAAGCAGTATTATCAAATCCATCATGATTCCTTGATCGTATATCTACACAGAATCAGAACAGAGGATCGGATATGACGCTGTACGGGGAAATCAGAAGTCTGGCGGAAAAAAAGAATGCTCTTATCCTGGCTCATAACTACCAGAATCCGCAGATCCAGGATGCTGCTGACCATGTCGGCGACTCTCTTGAGCTTGCGCGCGTAGCTGCATCAAACAGCGCGTCTATCATTGTATTCTGCGGCGTCCATTTCATGGCTGAGTCGGCATATATTCTGTCACCGTCAAAAAAAGTCCTGCTCCCTGATATTACTGCAGGATGTCCCATGGCTGACATGGTTACAGCTGCAGCATTACGAGCAAAGAAAAAAGAGCTTCCGAACGCAAAAGTTGTCACGTATATAAATTCACCGGCAGATGCAAAGGCGGAATCAGATGTTATCTGTACCTCGTCAAATGCTGTTAAGATAGTGCAGAATATAGATGCAGATGAAATCCTTTTTGTTCCTGATAAAAATCTGGGTAACTGGGTGAGCAGATTTACTGATAAGAAAATTCATTTATGGGATGGGTATTGTCCGATTCATGCCCTCATTACGGCTGATGAAATTATACGAATCAAACAGGAACACCCTGATGCGCTGCTGATGGTTCATCCGGAATGTTCCCCGGAGATAATCAATCTTGCAGATGAGGTGTTCTCTACAGGAGAGATGGTTCGGTTCGTTCAAAAAACAGATAAAAAGAAAATCATTGTCGGAACAGAATCCGGAATGATTCACAAGCTTAAGAAGGCAGCTCCGGATAAGGAATTCATTCTCGCTTCGGAAAACTTTTTCTGCAAAAACATGAAAAAGACAACACTGGAAAAAGTTCTGGCGGCGCTTAAATCGGAAGAGCCTGTTGTCACTGTGCCTGATGAAACAGCAGATCGGGCACGGTTGGCTCTTGAAAAAATGCTGGAACTTTCACGGTAACCATGACTGATCCTCGCGAACTTGATGACATGGATCTCGTGCCTGTCGAATCAGTCGATGGCGATTTGTCATCTTCATATACAGATGAGCAGCTTGAACAGATCCGGAAAAAAACCTTCAGTTCAGAACTCCAAGGGCTCTTTGAACGTGTCACAGAGAATGAGCATCTCAAAAACATTCAAAGCTCTCATCTGGTTCCAGAACGGGAAACGGTTATCGATGAGCAGCCTGCTGCTGAACATCAGACCAAAGAATCCCTTGTCAGGGATCTTCATTCGCTTTTTTACAAGACTGTCAACATGGAGAATGCAGACCGCATAACCCTGGGTTTCAACCCCTTTAATCTCAAAACACAGGATCTTTACACTTATGCAGTGGATCAGCTTAAAGAGGAATGTGCGCGGCTTGATATCGCCCAATATGCACTTCTCTGTTTTGATCCCATGAAAAAATCATATGCTCCTGTACTGACTGAGATCAATTCAATCAACCCTCACAATCTTATAATTTCACCCGAAGAGCCGCTTTATAGCGATATTTTCAATTCAAGGGACGGACTCCTTATTACTGAAGAGACCATGAGCTCATATCGATACCTTGAAAAAAGATTTTCCCGAAACTTCCCATTTAATGAATATGCATATGCCGTTCTCGTCCAGAATCTGGTATCAGACCTCTGGACGCAGAATAGCTCATGCATCAGCAAAGATCTTTACCCTGGAAATTTTTACCCTATATTCATTGTGCTTATAAAAGACCGTTCCGCAGATAAGGCATATATCCATAAGAAATTGAAACAGAACATTGCTTTTGCGCTCTACATTCTGACCAACAAGCTGGGGGGGATTCATCTTCCAGAGGAATACCGCACACCGGCATTTCTCTGTAGTCTTATAGATACGTATGGCCGGATGTACAGCCGCCACGAGGGGACTCTCTGCCTATCGCTGTCGTACACTGCACCGTTTGACAACATCAGTTATATAATCATGACATATCTCGAAAACAGATTTTTTGCTCTAGTCGGCCCGAATTCGACAGTTCTGCATTTTGAGAAGAACAAGATTCTGGTCTTTATTTCCAGAGATGACAGAGAAAGAGTTGAATCCGAGATTTTCAACAGTATTGCCCTGTTCAAAGATCTCATTTCCTTGAAGGTTATCAAACGGCATGACCATCTCGACCTTTTTCAGCTGATAAGTTCCTTCCCGTGATCATACATTGTTCTTGAAAAAACTGATTTACTCTAATATGATGCCCTTATGCTGACCTTTGTGCGACGATTCCTTTCGCTTTTTTTTGCTGTGTGTGCAGTATGCCTTCTTGTGCCGGGAATCAAAGCATACGGCTACGGGACAGAAGGTACCAGTGGTGCAACGTTCCTCGAATTCGGTACCGGTGCGAGAGCGCTGTCTATGGGAGGAGCCTTTACGGCAGGCTCAGATGATGTCAATCTTCTCTATTATAATCCCGCCGGCCTCGGCACTCTTCTGTATCCGGTTGCTTCAGTCACACATGAGGAACTTATTAATGATTCACATTTTGAAAACGCTACAGCTGCATTCCCTTTATATAAAGGTTTTTTGGCTGTATCATCATCGACATTCTGGGTATCTCCTTTCGATAAAATAGATATAAATGGATCCTCAACGGGGCAGGCTCAGGTATTTGATACAGCCCTTACCGCAGGATACGGAAGGGAAGTCGGCCCGCTTTATGTCGGAGGATCGGTTAAATATATCTATCAGAGCATCGATACACTCAATACCAGCTCGGCGGCTATTGATCTTGGCGTCATGAAACAGATGTACCTGTACTCACCTTTTGCCGCGCCTGTACGTAATTTTACGGTTGGAATGTCCATACTCAACCTCGGAACCACGGCAAAAGATGATCCCCTTCCGAGAAGCCTCAGAATGGGTGCAGCATATATGCCGGTAAAATGGCTGAAGCTGCAAACAGATATTTCAGAGGGCATGATCGATCCATCTGACCTTTATGACTTCACCTATGGGTTTGAAGAAGGATTCAGACTTAATACAGGACTGGAGCTTTCATGGCAGGACATTCTCTTCTTCCGGTGCGGATACCGTTTCAATGACACCGGAACATATACCTTCGGGTTCGGTATAAATTATGCGATAGAAAATGTTTCGTTCACTATTGATACCGCATATATTGATAACGGCCGTTTTGCCCCATCCTATGCGATAAATGTCTCATTCAAGCTGATTCCCAGGATTATTACTTCTGGAGACAAACGATCCGCCGAAAAATACTATCAGGATGGCATTCGTTTCTATGTTGCAGATGACCTCGATTCCTCGCTTGAATCGTTCAAGAAATCACGGGATTATAATCCGTACCAGCACAGCATTAACGAAAAAATATCGGATCTTGAAGAGCTTTCCGAGCTGAAAGAGAAAAACAAGAAGTATGATGAGCAGGATTTAAATGAAAATCTCAGCAATTAGACTCTCAGAAAACCCCCCGCTCTGCCGATATTATTAGTGATACATTCAAAAAACATGCATTAATGCAACGGAATCTATTCGTGAATCCTTTTATATGAGATGTGTCACGAGGATACAAAAATTGCTGGTGGAATCATGTCATACAAATCGGCTCTATTTTCTCTTTTTTTAGTTTCGGTCTCAATAGCGAACCTTTCCGCACAGCAGGCTATCCACGCCTCTGCCGAAATCGATACTCCCACAGCTTATACCATTACCAGGGGCACCTATGCGCTCTCGCTCTTCGGATATGACCAAGGCGGACTTGAGCTGAAGGCATTTATCGGCCTGAGCGATTATATTTACCTCGGGGTCTCAAGTGATATTGAACATGCAATAGGCAAGGAACCTCCTCTTTTTAATGTACCCGGTGTTGTTGCCAAAGTAAAATTTACCGATGGATGGGAATCATTTCCTATCTCCATTGCTGCCGGATATGATTCATTTTATATCGGGACTCCGGGAAAGAAGGAAAACAGCTCTAACGATCTCAACAGAATGATGTATGGACCTTTTTTTGTCATCACCAAACCCATCTTTCTTCTTGATTCAGAACAGCACATAAGCGGCGGACTCAGGGTTCCGACTCAGCCGAATTTTGATCCCGGTGCTACATCCTATTTCACATCATTCGACATTCCATTGGGAAGTTATTTTACCGTTAAAGGTGAGACTGAAAGGATCTATTATAATTTCGGAAGAGCCAGTGACTGGCTTGCCAATCTCGGCATGAAATATACGTATATGACCAGGTTCAGCATTGAGTTTGATATGATGTTTCAGTATGATAAGAGCATAAACAGAATTATCCGTGTGGAGTACTCAGATGAATTCTAAAATACTGGTGTTATTGCTGGGGATTTTATGCTGCATGCCGGCTTATGCGCAAAAAAATGATAATCTTCCGGTTTGCGTCATTGCGATTGAAAATGAAGACAACATGAAAGTAAATCTGTCTATAGAGATTGCACGAACAGATAGAGAACACACCTACGGGCTTATGAATCGCGATTCTTTGAGTGAAAATTCAGGAATGCTTTTTATCTTTGACGGAGATGCATACCGAAACTTCTGGATGAAAAATACTAAAATTCCGCTTTCGATAGCATATATTGATGCTTCCGGAACGATCAGAGAGTTATACGATATGAAACCCCTAGACATAAGCATCACATACCCATCTAAACATCCGGTACGATACGCTCTTGAGGTAAACAAAGGTTGGTTCAAGAAAAACAAGATTCATATCGGATCCAAGATTTTCTTCAACAACTGCAAGTAGGTAATAATTCATGACCGTCTACAAATGTATTCTATCCGTATGTCTCTGCTGCCTCATGATCTCAGTTGTTTCAGCGGCAGAGAATTCCGGTGATACAAATGTTGACCTGATCGAAAATGCAATCATCATAAACGGACTTTCTCTGACGCGAGATAATCCGACGGCAGAAGAGCAGAAAGACAGCGGAGACATTCTATATGATGACAATTTCGTGGATGAAGATGCGATTATAAAAAATGTCATAAAAACGCATCATTCAAAAAAAAGCCAGCCAAACAGCTCCGCTGAAATCATGCGTGATCTCACTAAAACAGATAAAAAATGGCACTATACCCGCTATGCCGTAAAAAAAGGCGATTCACTCTGGTCAATTTCCAAAAAATTCAATACTTCGCATCGATTGATTATCAAAGCAAATGCAATTACAAAAGCTGACGAACTAAAGCCCGGCAAAAATATTTTAATCCCCAACCGGAACGGATGCAGTTATACAATCAGACAGGGCGATACGGCTGCTGTTTTAGCCAAACATTTCAAAGTTGATCAAAGCAGAATTCTTGCTGCCAACCGGACAGGAAGCCGTCTCCATGCAGGCAGAACCATATTTATTCCGGACGCAAAGATGCCCATGATCGCAAAGGAATCCTCGTCTGCTCAAATAGCAAGATCATCGACAGTACACCCTAAAATTGAAAAAACTGCACTGCCGGAACAGCAGAACGAGAGCCGGCAAAATGAAACAGTGGCGATAAATAAATCATCAATAACTTTCTCCTGGCCGTTACAGGGACGGATTACCTCCGGATTCGGGACAAGAATGGATCCATTCTCAAAAGACAAACGGTTTCATAACGGGATAGATATCAGCGCAGAAACAGGCACACCGGTTCACGCAGCATCAGCCGGAACAGTAATTTTCAGCGGATGGAAAGGCGGCTATGGAAATCTGATAGTTATCAAACATGACAACGGTTATGTAACCGTGTACGGTCACAACAGTGAGCTGAAAAAGAAAGAGGGGGAAACGGTAGAGAAGGGTGATGTCGTTTCGCTTTCGGGTATGACAGGTGCTGTCACTGGCGCACATCTGCATTTTGAGATTCAGAAATACGGAACACCGCTCAATCCGTTGAGGTTCCTGAAATGAAAAAATTGCTTATCTGCGCTGGAATAATAATCATGGGTCTGCCTTTATTTGCCGCAAAGCTTTTAATGGAAGACGGCTCTGCAATTAATGCTTTTTACAATGATGGGGATATGACAGGGATACACTGTAAAGTTGTAGGGGTAATTGATTCAACCGGAACCAGGGAGTTCAGCACAGAAAAAGAAAAAGAACTTGGTATGAAAATTCAGGGGAAAACCAAGGCGGTCATCCGCCTCAGCGAATCAGACAGTGTTGCTGACGGTTCCCTTTTATACATAGTAAATGAACGCAATCTTATTGTAGCAAAAGTAACTGTGAGCACAGTGTTTTCAAGCGTTTCTTTCAACCGTATATGTGTTGCATACGGTAATGTCCGGAATGTGCAAAAGGATTTTCGCGCTGTAATTCCTGCCTCGGATTCACTCGAAACGAAGGTATATGAGTATATTGCACGGGGGAACTTCTACCGGGAAAAAGAAAATTTGTCAGAGGCGATAGAAGAATACGAGAAAGCTGTGGCAATTGATAAAAAAAGTCCGGAAGCACACTCTGCACTGGGATATATCTATCTGGAACGGGGAATGATTCAGTTTGCACAGAAAGAATTTACATGTGCATATGATAACGCCGGCAGAGTTTACGATAAAGAGGAAAAATTTTTCCTCCTGAAAGGCTGTGCCAAGTCGCGTTATCTGTCCATATTTAATTCAGAACTTCCACGGGGTAATCAGCTCAGAGACAAGTATGTAAGCGAAGGAATTCAATTCGGAAAAGAGGCGCTTGATCTGTATCCCGATTCAGCAGAAGTGAACTTTATGACCGGTGCATTCTATTATGATCTTTCATCATACAGCACAAAGATCGATACCGCGAATGAGCTCAAAGCACGGGACTATATGCTGAAAGTGTTGAAACTTCAGGATAACAATACGGATGCAATGGTGATCATAGCCAAGCTCTATAAAAAACACCGCAACAGAGAAAAAGCTGAACTCTACGCTTCAAAGGCTTTAGCGATCACACCGCAGGACAGTTCTGTGCGTGAACTTGTTAACTCAATAAAAGAGATGAAGTAGCAACCACTATTGCTTTCTGGTTCTCAGGATTAATTATTCATTTCTTGAAATTAAGCTGGGCAGAAATCTGCTCGGATGTAAACCGCACTGCTGAAATGATTTCATCTCTTCTCGGCTCGATAGTATCCGGATTGCCGCTAATGGCAAAGGCTGCGATCACTGCGCCCGTATGATTAAAGACAGGTCCTCCGATGCCGACAAGTCCACGTATTGACTCCTGGTTTTCAAAACCTATTCCTTCCGCCTTGACCTTCTCAAGTTCTTTTAGGAAAAGTTCTTTTGATGTAATCGTATTCGGCGTGAATTGGTCAAATGTGTAGTTTGAGAGCAGTCTGTCGCGCTTTCCTGAATCCATATATGCCAGCAGAATCTTGCCGATGCATGTTGAATGAAACGGGATAATCGAGCCGGCCTGAGGAAAAATCATATATCTGTCATCAGGTTCTTTCCTCATGATAAGGACGATCTTATCCCCTACGAACATTCCTGCATTCACCGGTTCCATAAACTGGAAACAGAGCCGTTCCACCCAGGCTCGGCCTTGTGCTACAAGATCCATATTTGAAGCGTATTGCACGCCGAGGTTGAATATTGCCGAACCGAGCCGGTATTTCCCTGTCGATGGTTCTTTTTCAAGATACCCTAAGGATTCGAGTGTCGATACGATGCTTGAAACAGTCGTTTTTGGAAGATCCATCCGTTTAGAGAAATCTGTAATTCCAAGCGGACCTCTTTCCTCCATAAAGAAGGAGAGAATATCTGATGCCCGTTTGATAGATTGGATAAGGCGTTTTGTCATCACTGTTATTTCCCGATAATAGTCAGGATTGGTATTAAGAATGCAATCTTTGCCGATCTGCTGTATGTCACAATTAAAGAAGGATTCAGATTGAAAAGCAATTATTTATTTGACGATTCATGTTATTATCGTTATAATATCGTTGTTGGTATGATAATATCGTACTACGTTCTCCTTAATCACAAATTCTGATTCAACAAGGGGCAAAATGAGTTTAAAACAGAAAAAGATACTATTTGTAGGCGCCGGGGCCATAGGAGCGTCTGTTGCAGCCTGGATAGCTCCCCATTATGAGGAAATTTACATAATGGATGTTGGTGAGGCTCAGGATGCCATAAAGTCGGATGGCATTACTGTGTATCAGGCAGATAACCCCAAACAAACACATGAAACTGTCCATGTTAAAACTATTGCATCAATTGAGGAGCTTACTGACGCTGATATTATTGTTCTTTGTGTAAAAAACTACAGCCTCCCAAAAATTGCGGAAATGCTGAAAGCATCAACAGGTGATACTCCTCTGATCGTATCGATGGCAAACGGAACTGAAAATCAGCAGATTCTGCCAAGATACTTTTCTAAAGTTATCTATTGCGTGATAAGCTACAATGCGCGCCGCGATAAGCCGGTAGTGGTCGGGTATCAGAAAAAGGGGCCACTGCTGATCGGTACCCCGGATGGTTCGCTGCGGGATGAACTCAGCATGGTGAGCGATATTTTCAATCTCGGGTGTGAAACAATCATTGTTGACCGTTTTCATGATGCAGTTCACTCGAAGATTGTGATGAATCTTACGAATGGGCTTGATACGCTTGTCGGGCAGGGGTATACGCCTGTCTCAAACTTCAGCGTGTATCAGAAACTTTTAACGCATACGCTGTGGGAAGGCGTCAGAATTATTAAAGCTGCAGGGTTTCGTGAGTGCAAAATGGGCGGAATGCCTTCATTCAGGGTAATTCATCTCGGATCCATCCTTCCTGTTTTTCTGACCCATGCAGCATTCAAAAAGAAAATCAAAACCATGGTGATGTCGAGCATGACACAGGATGTTCTGTTGCGAGGGTCTGGAACAAGCGAAATTGATTCACTGACAGGGTACATAGTTGGACTTGCTGAAAAATATCATGTTTCAGCCCCGTATAATAAAACCATCCTGCGTTTAGCGAAAGATAAATTCGGTAAAGGGTTTGAGCCGATGCGATGTGAAGATGTTCTTTCCGCAGTGAAAGAATCAAAAAAAAGAGGCGAATAGATATGAAAAAGACTGGAGCATGGCTTGTACGATACGCCCTTGAACAGCTTCCGATAAGTCATACGTTTGGTATTCCAGGAATGCAGAATACTGAAATCTATGATGAGCTTGACCGATCGAAAAAAATCACGCCGGTACTTGTTACTCATGAGGAAAGCGCATCATTTGCTGCAGACGGGATAGCCCGTTCGTCGAACAGAATCGGCGTATGTGTTGTTGTTCCGGGAGCAGGGGTTTCAAATGCTTTCAGCGGAATATGCGAAGCGTATCTCGACGGCATACCAATGCTTGTGATCGCAGGCAGCGCGCGTCTTGATACCGGAAAATCATATCAATTGCATCAGCTTGATCAGCAGGAGCTTACCAGAGGCGCTGTAAAAAAAGGATTCCGCATACGAAAACACTCGGAGATTGTTCCCTCACTGTTTGAGGCATATACCATTGCAGTAACCGGATGTCCTGGACCCTGTTTTATCGAGGTGCCTGTCGAGATCCAGATGATGCTTGGAGAGGTTGAGGACAATCTCCCTGTATATAAAGCGCCTGAACCGGCAGCTCCCCCTCTCGATGCAATCAATGCTGCAGTAGAGCTGATCAAAAATGCAAAGAAGCCCGGAATTTATGCCGGTTGGGGCTGTAAAGACGCTTTTGAACAGCTGAAGCAGCTTGTGGACATGCTGCAGGCTCCGATTTCGCTTACAATGCAGGGGTATGGCGTTTTCCCCGGTACACATCCGCTTCATACAGGCATGGGTTTCGGCGTATCCGCTGTTCCCGCTGCGCAACGTGCATTTGCTGACTGTGATTGCCTTATAGCAGTTGCAGTTCGTTTCGCAGAAGTTGCGACAGGCAGTTATGGCATCAATGTCACTGAGAATCTGATCCATATCGATATTGATCCTGAGGTTTTCGATAAAAACTTCAAAGCAAAAGTGAAAATTGCCGGCGATGCGAAGGTCTCCCTGCAGGCCCTTATTACGGCATTGGGAGGATATCATCGCCCGGAAAATACCGCACTGATTGATCAGATCAGGGAAGCAAAAAATGATTATTTTAATGAATGGCTTTCTGCCCGCATTGACGGAGTCAATCCTGCGCTTTTTATCCGTGAGCTTGGCACCTTGATGGAGGAGGATGATTATGTTCTTTCCGATGTTGGGAATCACACATTTCTGATGGGAGAGCATTTTGTGGTGAAAAGGGCCGGTCACTTTATCGCGCCTTGTGACTTTAACTGCATGGGATATGCCGCTCCGGCTTCGCTCGGCGTCAAACTTATTCACCCGGAAAGCCTTGTTGCTGCAGTGATTGGTGACGGCTGTTTTCTCATGACATGCATGGAAACACTTACGGCCGCTTCTCTGCAGCAGGGTATCATATATTGTATTTTCAAGGATGGCGAGCTAGCCCAGATATCTCAGACTCAGAAAATTCCCTATAACAAAAAAACATGTACGGTATTGAAAGACTATAATCTTGAAGGCATTGCGATTGCTACCGGTGCAGCATATCTTTCTGTGTCCGATAATTCTGACATCACTGCTGTGCTGCAGGAGGCTCGCGGGATTGCAGGTAAAGGACAGCCCGTAATTGTTGATGTCCGAGTCAGCTATGCAAAGAAGACCGCCTATACCAAAGGCGTTATTACGACAAACCTCAAACGATTTCCATTAAAAGAAAAAATCAGATTAATTTTCCGGATTGTGATCAGAAGATTGTTCAATTCTCGATCCGGCTGATCGGTTCCGGGAGACAGGTCAACGTCTTAGATCTCTTCTCCTTTAATTCAGCAGTTGATTCGCCGTACCAGAAATTCTGCGTCGTTGACGATAATTTCATCATTGATGCGTTTCTTGTGTTTTGAGTACAGACTGAAGCGAGTTTCTGCCGTTCTCCTGCAATTTGAATGTCCTGTCCTCTTGTTCTCGTAAACTGCAGCGGGCTGCCTTTTTGAGGCAGCCCGCTGATCAAAATATCTTTTTCTATCTACTGCGTTACATATTTGGAATTCGAAACAGGATAGTTGTACCACGTCTGATTTGTGGTTCCCCCGCTGTTGCACCAGGAAACAAACTGGGGATACGCAATACCTATTGAAGTACCATCTGTCGGCCAACACCAGTTATTAGGAACAATCAGAGCCCACACAAAATTTTTAATAGGTACAGTACCATTCGAACTGTTGCTTGTGAGTATCACACCGCTGGCACTTCTTACCCCTGTATACAGTGTAGGCACTGACAGAAAATGCACTTCAGGAACACCTGCGGCCGTGCCGACAGAACTGCTTCCCCCGTTGGGAACCATAAAGGGATCAAGCGGGAATGGAGCCATGCTTGTTCGCGCAATACCGGTTGTGCCGTTCAGCGTAATAGTCTGGGTGACCTGAGTTGTATTTGTCGTGCCGTTTGCATTCTTGGGATTTGCAATCAGAACATATCGTCCATAGTTTACGAGTGTACCGGCGCTGTTATAATAGTTGATATCGACACCAAACGAGTCGCTGTATCCTGCAAGCGTCGCCTTGGGAGTTGCCGCAAGAGTAATGGCGCGGACCATGTTGTTTCCGTCAATCTGTTCTGTAATCGACAACTGAACAACGAGATCATTAAAATCACAGTCATTGCCCGATGTCTGGTATATCTGATCAGAGCTGTTCCATGTGACTGTACCTGTGGAAACAGATGTCATATGAGACGTGTAATTATCCTCAAAAGCAAAGGTATAGGTGTTAGTTATATACCCGAACGTATTTGACGGATCAACTACCGGAGGTGTTACCGCCGGAATCGGCGTCATTGTGATATTCTGCGCAATAGCTATCACATTCGCAACATTGCTCACGGGAGAGTTTACTGCAGTATATCCATCATGCGTCGCATTGATTGCCGTAATCGTGCTTATAGTCGCGACTGTCGAAGAGAACAGCGCCTGACCTGTTGAATCAGTAAAGCCCTGCCACACGGTGCCGCTTGAATTAACGAAAGATATCGAAGCAGTAGGAATACCAAGACCGGTCACCGCATCTGCGACTTTCAGGGAAACGGTTACGTTTGTCACCGTCGAATAATTGAAGTTCGCCCCCGGATTTGTTACAGATCCTGTATACGAAACTATCCCGCCGTTAAGAACGGTGATCACATATTGTATGATATCGCCGGATGCATCTGTATAACTGAATGTAACCACCACACTTCCGGTAATAGCCTGATTTGTGACAATGTTCCCGCTTGTGGCATCAATGAAAACATTGATGGCAGAACCGGAACTCGTGGCAGCAGTAAGATTCGTTATTCTTCCCGACTGGGACCACATACCTGTTATCGTATTTTCTGTCGCGACTGTTGCCACGGTCGTTCCGTTGCGCACTATTGACCCGCTGGTAAGCGCAAGAAGCGTTGTTCCGGGAACAATTGAAGTCACGCTGCCGGAAGCATTGGAATTCAGAATGTAATAGAGATCCCCGCCGAAACACACCTCAACACTGTAGGGGCCGGAAGGCGCAGTCGTGCCGCTTCCTTCTATAAGCAGATTGCCGGTTTCGGGATCAATGAATATCGAAGAAAGAGACACAGGAGTAGCGCTGATTCCTGCAGTCGCATTTATAAACTGAACATTCGATGCCTGATTCCAGACTGAGCCGGTCTGAGAGGCAAGGGTGAGCGTCGTTCCGTTTGAAGTGACAGAACCGTTTGTGAGATCAAGAACTGTCGCTCTTCCGGAAATGGTGATATTCCCCAGAACCGAACCATACTGATCGGTCTTAAATGTGATATCACGCGGTGTTGTCTCTTTTGTCACTATTTCAACAGAGAACGGCGCTGCAGTTCCGCTGCCTGTCACAATATCTCCGGTGACGGAATCTACGCTCCATGCGACAATGTTGCCGTTCGCGTCTTTAATGGTCAGGGAATCAATCAGTGAACTATTGAGAGAGTAGCCGGAAAGTCCGGTTATACCGTTCGATGTCAATGCCAGAGTCGAACTGCTTGAAAGAGTAAGAACTCCGCCTGTAAGATCGATTGCCATTTCATTGCCGACAGCATAGCTTACGGAGTCTACAACCGTTGCGGTACTGACGCCGTTCACATTCTGCACAACAATGACAACATTGTAAATCCGTGTTCCGGTATTGATGGTGACATTGTAGGTTCCTGCAATCGAACTGCCTGACTGAGGAGCAAAAACAATCTCGCCTTTGGAATCGACGATGACCGGGATTGAAGCGGTTCCGCACACTGCGGTTATCGTCGCACTCGAGTTCTTGGACGGATCATATTGAGCTGCTGAAATCGACTCACCGTTTATGGTGATATATCCGCTGCTGTTCGGCTGAATGATAATCACCTGACATGCTACATCCGCCGTTGCAGACTGGAGTATAGCTGCGGTCTGGGTAGCGCATGACTGGGCACTGGCCACTGCATTCTGCGCCGTCTGGAGATCGGTGTACGCATTTGAAACCAACGTCTGGGCAGAAATATATTCCGCCTGTGCAGTCGAGAGGGCGGCCTGTGCCGCAGCAATCGCAGCCGTATTTCCGGTGGCCTGGGCTTCACTTAAAGCGGTCGTTGCTGCAGTAACCGCAGCCTGTGCCGCAGTTTCAGCATTCTGCGCGCTTGTATAATCAGCTGTAGCGTCTGTAAGGGCATTCTGTGCATTTGTCAGCGCTGTCTGCGCCGCAGCATTATCGGCCTGAATTTTTGACAGAGCATCAGCGGATGTAAAGATCGACTTCAAATCTGTTTGAGCATTTGTGAGTGCTGTCTGAGCTGCAGTCGCTGCGGTTGTCGCAGAGGCAGCAGCAGAATCTGCAGCGCTTAGTGCCGACTGTGCGGAGGAGAGGGCATTGTTCGCCGATACGGTTGCAGAGGCAGCATCAGAAAATGCCTGTTCGACCGCAGCTGCGGCTGCAGTAGCCGTTGAAAGCGAGTTTGCAGCGGCAGCTGCATCTGCATTCGCCTGCGAAGATGCGGCGGCGGCTGCGGTCTGAGCAGCGGCTGCCGCCTGAGCAGCGGCTGCCGCCTGAGCAGCGGCCAGATCAGCTGCCTGAGCAGCGGCAATGACCTGCGGATCTGTGGAATTCTGAGCTGCAGCATCAGCGGCTTGAGCTACTGCGGCTGCCTGTTGCGCTGCAGCGGTAGCCGCCTGGGCAGCGCTTGCTGCATTATTGGATGCAGTTGCAGCCGCCTGAGCAGCACTTGCTGCACTATTGGATGCAGTCTGAGCATCTGAAACTGCAGAGCCGGCTGCCTGAGATGAACCGGCATTCGTTACTTCTGTTACTGCGGCAGCAGCTGCTGCCGCTGCGCTGTCAGCCTGTGCCTGTGCACTTGCCGCAGCAGTCGAAGCGGAGGTTGCACTATTCTGTGCGCACGAAAATACTGCAGGAAGACTGTTGTTCATTCCCGTTTTTACCGCAAAAGCTGTGATAGTATTCGATCCTGTTATGGATACCGGACCTGAGTACTGGATAGACGATGCCGTTGGAAGTGTTCCATCGGTTGTATAATAGATCACTGCTCCGGGCGTTGTTGTGCTGATTGTTATAGTCTGACCGCTGCTGTTGATTCCCCCGAAAGTCGGAGCCGCGCAGGTATCATATTTGATAATATACGCAGCTGATGCGGTGCTGCTCTTCATTTGCGAAGCAATCGCAATAACTCTAATAGTCTCGGAAGTTCCGGTTCCGGCAATGGATATTGCCTGGCCGGTGTACGGCGTGGAGCCTGTCGAAGGTGCAGAGCCGTCGGTTGTATAGTACATAACCGCATTCGGAGTACTGCAGGTAAGCGTGATTAACTGATCCGAATTATATGTTCCGCCGGCAAGGTTGAACTGGGGAGATGCACAAGTGCTGTAATAGATTGAATATGTGGCTGTCGAAACGGCACTGTTTTTCATAAAAGAAAGAACAGAACCTGGAACCGCGATTGCAGATATCGTCATTGATGTGCTGTCGCCCGAAACCGAAATACCTGTTCCGGAGGAATATTGTTTCGATGAAGTATTCGGAGACGACCCGTCGGTAGTGTAATAGATCACTGCATTCGGCGTAGCAGTCGAAAGGTACACTGTCTGATCGGTGCTGTAGCTCCCTGAATTCAGTGTATTTCCATTTGCATCGGTAAACACAGGAGTACCGCAGTATGAATAGCTTATCGTATACGTTGCGCTCGACACAGAACTGTTGTTCATCTGGGAAAGAACCGCAATTGCCTGAATCGACTCGATCGTACCCTCTCCCTCAACGGTTATTGGTCCGGTATATGCGGATCTGGTCGAAGAAGTAGACGGGTCTGACCCGTCGGTGGTGTAGTAAATCGCTGCACCGGACGTTGTTGTTGCGATAGTTACCGTCTGATCCGAGTTGTATGTCCCTGCAGGAATAGAAAAAGAAGGCGCAGCGCAGGTATTATACTCTATTTTACATTCCAAATCAACCGAAGCACTTGTCTTCATCTTCGGAGCCACCGCAATGGCTTGTATATAGTAATCAGCTCCGTTTCCGGATATCGTGATCGGACCAGAGTACAGGGATGAAGACGTTGAAGGAGGGGTTCCGTCGAGAGTATAATAAATCTTTGCTCCGACAGTCGCACTCGTCAGGGTGAACTGCTGGTCTGTTGAATATTGGACTGGTGAATTCTGGCTTGTCAAAGACTGGCCGCTCGCAGTGATGATCTGAGGTGCAGCACAGGTGCTGTAATTGATCAAATAGACTGCTGAGGAGATACTGCTGCTTTTCATCCCTGACTTAACTGCAATAGCTTTCAATGTAACAGAAGTTCCATCCCCGGTAATATTCAGTGTGGAGGAAGGACTATATAGCGTAGATTTTGCTGTCGGGATGGATCCGTCGGTTGTATAATAAATATCCGCACCAACCGTCCCGCATGATATATGAACGGACTGATCAGCATTATATGTTCCGGCAGCAAGGTCAAACACAGGAGAGGCACAATAATTATAGCTGATCGTGTATTGTGCGCTGGAAACAGCACTTGTTTTCATCCCAGCTTTTACGGCAATCGCCTGAATGGTCAGGATTGTGGTATCACCGGCAACTGAAATAGATCCGGAGTATTTCTGTGAAGAGGTTGTTGGTTTGGATCCGTCGGTTGTATAGTAGATCACAGCTCCTGAAGTATTGCTCGATAGAGAGACTGCCTGATCGCTGTTGTATTGTCCGGCAGCAACCGACATTGAAGGAGCCGCACAGCTGCTGTAGCTGATGGTGTATGAGGCCGACATAACTGAACTGGCATTCATGCCGCTCGAAACGGCGACTGCTTTGACTGTAAGTGCGGTTCCATCTCCTGAAACGGAAATGGGCTGGGAATACTGTTTTCCCGATGCGACAGGATCTGAACCGTCGGTAGTATAATTAATCACAGCCCCGGAAGTCGCAGAGGAAATGCTGACTTTCTGATCGCTGTTATAGGTCCCCCCCGTTACGC
>Ga0364874_10583_pt1 | contig 18503 bp, 28 predicted proteins | sample ExccelAu500001D4_2_FD_206922 | JGI IMG/M metagenome (GOLD analysis project Ga0364874, IMG submission 206922) | Enriched cells from Trout Bog Lake Hypolimnion, Wisconsin, USA - BchlTB.Aug07.5000.01.D4 | ecosystem: Environmental > Aquatic > Freshwater > Lake > Hypolimnion/Profundal zone | place... | reverse complement strand
GAGGCGCTATTCTGATTGAAATTGGTAATGAATATGAAAACTTCAAAAAAGCTTTCCCACAAATACCTGCAATCTGGATGGAAGTTTCTGCTGGTGATCAACAAGTTCTTCTGATTCAAGCAGAAGACTTGCGCTGACAATAAAAATTAAGAATTAAGTAAGCTCTGCAGCGGCAGAAATTGCCTCATCTATTCTTTCGACTGGAATAACCCTTAAGCCTGGTATCTTGGTTTTAGGCATATTAGCCTTTGGAATAATCGCAATAGTGAAGCCCAATTTAGCAGCCTCTTTGAGGCGCTCTTGACCACGTGGGCATGGCCGAATTTCTCCAGCTAGACCAACCTCACCAAACACAATCAACTCCTTTGGTAGTGCGCGATTACGAATCGAAGACTGAATTGCAAGCAGGACTGCCAAATCTGCTGCTGGCTCGCTAATCTTGACGCCACCAACTGCATTTAAGAAAACGTCCTGATCAAAGCAAGCCACCCCAGCATGGCGGTGTAAAACCGCCAATAGCATTGCCAGACGATGCTGCTCTAAGCCAACGGCCAATCTGCGTGGATTAGGGATATGCGCCGTATCGACTAAAGCTTGAATTTCCACCAGAAGCGGACGACTACCCTCTTGCGTTACCAGAACACATGCGCCGGGCACCATCTCTGCATGCTGTGACAAGAAAATAGCGGAAGGATTAGCAACACCTCGAAGCCCTTTTTCGGTCATTGCAAAGACACCCAGCTCATTGACTGCGCCAAAGCGATTTTTGATCGAGCGAACTAGGCGAAAAGATGAATGTGTGTCACCTTCAAAATATAAGACGGTATCCACAATATGCTCAAGCACTCGGGGCCCAGCCAAATGACCATCTTTAGTGACATGGCCCACCATTAAGACACAAATGCCACTCGATTTTGCTGCCCTGGTTAATTGAGCCGCACATTCGCGCACTTGCGCAACAGATCCAGGTGCGGAGCTAAGCACTTCTGAATACAAAGTCTGAATCGAATCCACGACCAATACTTGCGGTCTGACGGTATCCATAATGGATAATAATTTTTCTAACTGAATCTCTGCCAGTACTTCTAGCTGAGGAGCATCTAAAGCAATACGTTTTGCGCGAAGCGCGATTTGCGCAGCAGATTCTTCGCCACTGCTATAGAGCACATTCATACCCGCAGAACTCATTTCAGCCAAGGCTTGCAAAAGCAAAGTTGATTTACCAATACCAGGATCACCGCCTAAGAGCACCACTCCACCAGGAACTAAGCCTCCACCCAACACTCGATCAAACTCCTCAACGCCCGTACTAAAACGAGGCAGATCCTCAGCGCTGATAGCGGATAACTTTTGACGTGGCAAAGCTTGTGCCAAGCCTTGAAAACGAGAATTGGAACTGACCTCTGGCAAACCCTCTTCAAGAGTATTCCAGGCCTGACAAGATGGGCATTGTCCCTGCCATTTAGCGGAAGTACCACCACATGACTGGCAGATATAAATAGTTTTAATCTTAGCCAATGTCTTGCCTAATCAAAGTTGGGTTAATGAAGATGGATGAGGAATTCAAAAATTAGTCGAGCTGAGTGCCCGCTTTATTTTCTTGAGAGCGCTTAGGCGCATCTTGACGACGCTTCTCTAGATCCGCCGCACGAGCTGCTGCTTCTTTTTGCTTTTCATCGTAATCACGTTGATTAGCGGTACGTTCAGCAGCCTTTTCAGGAGAGGCCCTTTCGGCTGCACGTTTTGCATCATTTTGATTTTTAATGCTTTCGCGTAATTTACGCTGAGTTTCATGCAACTCAACTTCTTGCTCACGAATCGGGTCAATTTCTTTACGATATTCAGCCCGAGAATTACCCAAGCAACGACTTACCCAATAGTTTTGATAGCACTCAGAAGAGGCTTTACCCCAACGATACTTCGCCCACTCACGTTGCAACTCAAGCTCTTGCTCAATCTTATCTAACTGATCTAATTGGGCCTCTTCGGCAGGCGTAGCCAAAACCACTCTACTTAAAGAGCAGCTCAATAAAAGCATTCCCAAACATGCTTTTATCCGAAGACTTGCGGTAATCCTCAAATCTCTACCTTCGCACCCAACTCAACCAAACGGTTAGCGGGAATCTTAAAGAAATCAGACTGACGCCCTGCATTTTGATACATCCAGCTAAATAAGCGCTCACGCCACATAGCCATTCCTGGAATTTCAGTAGAAACAATCGTGTCACGCGATAAGAAGAATGAAGTATTCATCAAATCAAACTTCAGACCAGAGGATTTTTCAATCAACTCAATAATATTGCCCATATCTGGTGTTTCGTTAAATCCATACACCGCACGGACGACATAAATATTATGACCAAGTTCGCGCAAGGTAATCCGCTCTTCATCCTTTACGTATGGCACATCCCAAATACTGACCTTTAAGAAAAAGACTCTTTCGTGAAGCACGTGGTTATGCTTTAAGTTATGAAGAAAAGAGACTGGCAGGTAATCCACATGTGCAGTTAAAAAGACTGCCGTTCCCTCAACCCGATGTGGAGGGTGCTTCATCAAGGAATCAATAAATTCTTTTAAATGAATTCCATTATTCACAGCATTCTGACGCAACAGCTGACGCCCTTGATACCAAGTCATCAACAGAAGGAAGCATGCAGCACCCAAGAGCAATGGGAACCAACCGCCCTCCATAATCTTTAATAAATTTGCAGCTAAGAATGCAAAATCCACCACCAAAAATGAACCAATTACTAAAGTTACTAATAATGCATTCCAACGCCAAACAACGCGCATCACAATAGCTGCCAAGAAGGTCGTAACGATCATGGTGGTAGTCACTGCGATTCCATAAGCTGCTGCTAAATTCTCAGATTTTTTAAATGCCAAGACAACAGCGATCACCAGCACCAAAAGCGTCCAGTTGACCAATGGCATATAAATTTGACCAATTTCACGATCAGAGGTGTGACGCACCTTCATCCGCGGCACAAAGCCCAAAAGAATCGCCTGACTGGTCATGGAAAATGCGCCAGAGATTACCGCTTGGGAGGCAATCACCGTAGCAACAGTAGCCAAAATCACCAAAGGAAATACAAATGCCTCGGGAACCATGAGGAAGAATGGATTGGTAATAGTTTCAGGGTTATTTAAAAACATTGCACCCTGCCCGAAGTAGTTCAGGATAAGGCAAGGCATCACAATAAAGAACCAGCCCATACGGATAGGCTTGACACCAAAATGCCCCATATCCGCATAAAGCGCTTCGGCACCCGTTAAAACCAAAAACACTGCACCTAAAACAATAAAGCCTTGCAATGCATGCTCTTGCAAAAATTTGAAGGCATACATTGGATTAATCGCAGCAAAAATTTGGGGATTCTGAATGACTTGGTTTAAACCCATCAATCCAATAACAACAAACCAAACCAACATCACCGGCCCAAAAAGATTACCCACTACTGCCGTACCAGTTTTTTGAATGAAGAAAAGAATTACCAAAATCACAATCGTCACTGGAATGACATAGCGCGTGAAATCACTGGAGATAACCTCCATCCCCTCTACCGCAGAAAGAACGGAGATGGCGGGAGTAATGATGGCATCCCCATAAAACATACAGGCACCAAAGACCCCAGCCATGATGATTAAGAGGGAGCGCTTTGAGTTGACCGGCGCAGTACGCAAAGCCAAAGCCATGAGCGCCAAGATACCACCCTCGCCGTGATTATTGGCACGCATCACAAACAAAACATACTTTAAGGACACCACAATCGCAAATGCCCAGAACACCATAGAGATCACACCATAGACGGCGGTTGGCGAAAAAGGGATGCCATGATCAGGACTAAAACACTCTTTAAGCGCATACAAAGGGCTAGTACCGATGTCACCAAATACCACGCCGATTGCAGCGAGCATAAGTGTGACTGAAGCGCCTTTTTTATGGGGGTAGTCTTCTCGAGAAATCTCTACCGGTCTTAATAAGGATGATTCAGAAAACTCTGGATTGCTCACTGACATTATTTAGCCCTGACTATTGTTGCGTGGCAATATATTACTCCTCTTATCAAGAGGAAATAAGCCCTATTTAAAGCACCTAAAACCCTATTATTCAGCAAGGTTTAACAGAAAGACTCGACAAGGCATCCCGAAAAATGGTAGAATCTCAGCTTCAGACGCGGGGTGGAGCAGTCTGGCAGCTCGTCGGGCTCATAACCCGAAGGTCGTAGGTTCAAATCCTGCCCCCGCAACCAGTATTTATAAGGCTTTCAGGTCAATTGGCTTGAAAGCCTTTTTACTTATCTAGAGTCATGTAACCGCTATGTAACCAAATAATCAGAATTAACAGTAAAACCACACCCAAAAGATTGAAACTTGACGAAACTTGACGAACCCTCTCAAGACTTTTATAGTCACTGCATCATGTTGGATACAAAACTCATTAGAAGCACCCTAAAGAAACTTGGCCTATCTCAAGCCAATCTAGCAAAAGAGTGTGGCGTTAGCAAGGAAGCCGTTTCTAACTGGCTATCAGGGGAGTCAATCCCAAGAGCTCGCAAAGCTTTGGCACTTGCGGATGCGCTCAAACTTTCCCTGAATGAAATCTTCTCTATAGAAAATGATGTTTCAGAAGAACCAGTAATTGCATACAGAATGCGCAATAATCGCGCCCCATCACTAGAGGCCCAAACCGCAGGCGAAGAAATTGGCAGACATCTAAAACAACTTCTACCCTTAACCGGTTCTAATTCTGTTTTTTCACCCCGACACTTGGTTAACCCAAGTCTAGATGATGATTACGTTGCAAAGATTGCAAGCGCAATCAGAGAGCAATTGGGTCTTACAGATATTGAGCCAGTTACCCATGGTCATCTAATTAATTTATTTCATGAATTTGGGGCATTTCTTGTCCCTGTGTTTTGGGGTGAGGACAAAGACGGTCATGAAAATGCAATGAGCGTGTACCTTCCAGACAGCAAATCTTCGTGGGTTTTATTTAACCTTGGCTGCAGGTTGGACGACTTTAATTATTGGCTTTCCCATGAATTCGCGCACTGCCTAACCCTTCACACGCTTCAAGGAGACGAGGGTGAAAAATTTGCAGAGAAATTTGCACAGGCCCTACTATTTCCAGAAAAAATTACTGGGGAGGCTCTCGCTGCAATCCGCAACTCCAAAACTCCTCTCAAGGTAGCGCAGTCAATTGCGAATACCCATAATGTATCGGTAGTTACAGTCATAAAAGCCATTAATAAACTAGCCAAATCACGCAATGAAGCGGTACCAAAGCTTGAGACACCTGCATTTTATGCAAAATGGAATTCTGAAAAATCCACAAAACCCACTGTGGCCAAGGGACTTTTCGGCATTAATAACCCGAGCCTAGAGGATGCAATAAGAAATAGTGAAAAGCATTTTCACACCCCAATCTTTCGAGCTATCGCCAAATGGCAGAAGATTCAGGGCGGCCGCTCACCCGCTTTTATAGCCTCGGCACTTAACCTAGACTTGAATATTGCCATTGAGATGTCTCATGTACTCTGGATGTCGGAGGATTGACCGTCGGGTGGAGCTTCATTAAAAAGATTTAAATAATGCTCCCGCCAGTTTCTTGGAAGCAGCTCCCCGTTCTGACACCAAGAGCGAACAGTTTCAACCCTCTGTCCTTTATCGAGATTGCCGCCCAACTCCATTAGATTCAATAAATCCAAGCTATTTAATACTCCCCCATTCTCATGAACTTCAGATAGCTCATCCGCAACCAAAGCCAATGGCCACTCATCAGTTGCTACTGCTGCAGACAAGACTTCAGCAGTAGCTAGGACCCTTGCATCAACCAATGAAATTTGCCTGGGCTCCTTAATCTTTCCATCAGTCAATAATTTTTCGAGCAACTTATTTCCATGCTGCCGAAGATATTTAGCCAATTTCTCTATGTTGCCTTTTTTAGGCTCCCTAAGCTTTAGGCATGAGGCTGCAACTTCGCTTTGTAATACCTCCTCTGACAGCCAAGGGTAACGGCTCACAACGTTGGAGCCTGATGAAACCTCGACATGGGTATCAGAAATTGTCATCAACTGATAGCCAAAAAAGGTAGACCCGAGTATTGGGCGAACAGGGGAAAAATAAAGTCGGACGTAGCAATTTGTGTCGACTATAACTTTAGTTATGGGCTTAGTCATGCATCATCATATCCCAAGCCACCCAAGGCCACGCTCGATGACTTATTGAAATCCGGCACGGTTAAGACCGGCAAGCAACTAACCAGAGACGTAGAAGAAAAGGCCAAGCAAGCGGCAGAGTTCGCTAAGTCAGTCGAGGATGAGTTAAGAAATCAACGGAAAAACTATGGCGCGGCATCACCCCCGCTTGACCAACTCAGGTTACCGAGCCAGCTTCCAATACCTAGTCTTGCAAAATGCGCACCTGAAGTACTCCAACTCTTTGCCATTTTTAGTTGCCGGATAACCCTCTGGCTCCCCAGTAGTCTTACCCTCCATCGCAGCCTAGCCAAATCTTTTTAAAACAAATTAGAGAATCTTAAAACTAAACCGCTTACTTTAAATACCACACCCCATCGCTTGACAACACCAACGTAGAATCCAAACCTTTTCCGTCAATATGGCGCGCATTTGATTTAATTTGCTCAAGTGGGTCTAATGCGGATATAGATAATGCGCTGGCAAATGTTGGCACCAACTCCTTTTTAATAAATAGCAATTGTGATACAGGTGGAAATACTTTATGCGTAATCGTATAAAGGGTTGTCCAATAATTAATATCAGGAGTTGTTTCATAAGTTTTTGCAGAAATAAAAAACTCCTCGCCATCTGCTCGTTTAAATGAACCGAAGTTCGAGTAGGCTGCATTCATATGCCCATATTTCATACGCATTACCCCCTAGCTTTAGTCTTCTTATTCGGCGCCTGCGTCAATGCTGAGGCTGCAACAGATTTGACCTTAGCAGGCGTCTTTGGATTCCTCAAAAGCTTACTCGCTGCAGAAGCCACCTTCTTAGAGGTTTGCTCGTTTGTTGATTTTTTGGTGGCCATCATCACTCCAGAGTTAAAAATAAATACTTCCAAGTTTTAGTATTTATAACGTAATGTAGAACATTCCAACCTAGAGATTTACCCCACCCTGGAGGACATTCTTGGAAAAAGAAAATTACGGGTACTATCAGAGAACATATCAAGAAATTAGAAAATGAACGCTCACGACCTCTTATGCCCACTAATAGCCGTTTGGAACCTTCTGAAGGACTTTGCTAACTCAAATTTTGCATCTGCGCTTATTGGCTCCGGCGCGGGGGCTTTGGCTGGAGCTGCGGTAGTGCAAAGAATAATTGAAAAAGAGAGAAGCAAGGCGGCACTACTAAATGAAATAAGGGGGATAAATGCGGCAATCGCTATATCAATCAGCATTTTTAATGCCCTTATAAATGCCAAAAAACAATTCATTAAGCCCGTTAAAGACTTATATGAAACTCAAAAATCAACTCATTCCCTCCATGCCGATGGTGTGCGCAGCGGGGAAATTCCCTCTGCAATAGCATTTCAATTTGAGGCTGACCTCAGAAATTTGCCGACCCCCAACTTACCACTCGATGCCCTTCAAAACTTTATCTTAGAAAAGACATCTTTATCCAATGGCATCCTCAATTTATTTTCAACACTTAAGCAAGGTTGTCTAGATTTACAAGGGTCAATCGAAAAACGCAATCACCTGATTGAAGACTACAAAACAGGCAAAGTAGCCTTTAGTCCCGAGCTTTATTTTGGACTGCCATTAGCCTCGGTAATAAATGAAGACTATCCATCACTGATAAATGCTATCTACATCCAGACCGAAAATGCACTTTACTTCACTCATTTGCTTTGTGCCCAACTAACCAAATATGGGAATATTCAAGCCAATCAATGCTCTAACATGTATAAAATTCGCCCAAAAATCAACTATCTAGATATTTCCGATAAAGAAATTAAAGCCCTTCTTCCTGATGGGCGAGAGTACTCAAGCTGGGAAGCGGCCTTCCCTAAAGATTAAAGCCCCCTCACAATCCAATCCCTTGATGTAAAGTTTACTCAGAATCCTCAATGACTGCGCTATAAAAGCACATGCAATGCCCCACATCGCATCCAGGCAAAGGAAGATGAGGCGCCTCGTTAAGGACATAAACCTTCTTAAGTCGCTTGACCTTGGCACAAGGGGAAACGGTATTGATTTTTACCCTTTTTATAAACCCCATGCTTTTGTATTTTGCTATGTCCTTTTCTCGACTAGCCTCATGAAATACATCTATTCGTAGCCCCTCAAGAAATTGCTTTGGGTCATGGGCAGAAAACATTGAAGGCTCACAGCAGGCAATAAATTCATGGGAATACTTTGCCCTTGTATTCAGACCTAGAGCCTTTTTCTCGGCGAGAGAAAGAAAAGTATCGCCGCCAAATACCCCGCCATTACTATTTCTTGCAAACGGGACTTTTCCGCTTAGCTTATCCATGAGCTCGGGAACTTTTTCAATCCTATAAAGCCCAGAATCCCTCATTCGGACTTCAAGCAATTCCATTTGCCGAGCTTTGAAGCGCAAATCCTCCTCAATCATCTCGGGGGTAGATTCGATTTCCATAGGATTTCTTCTGGGGACTACAGGGCTTGAAGCCCCTAGAAAAATGTCCGCGGGCTTCTTATCGCCAAAACCAAATAATCGCTTTAAAAAGCTCATTTGCCCTTAGTTATTCCAAATACAAAATCATCATCGTTTGGCGGGGTAAAAATTCCTGCGTCCCAATTTATTTTGTAACGCCTAAATTTCTTTATCTCCGGAAATAAGTTTTTCATAATTTTGATTGAGCTCATTAAAATTGGCGCACCAATTTCAGCGGCCATGGCAATATAGAGCTTGTCATAATCATTCTCACGGCCAGTGCCGCGCCCCTCATGCAAATGCGCCCTAATAAAGCTAAATGGAAATGAATGTGTATGCGCAGATAAAAACTCATACATTCCACGACTCTGCGCAGATGCTTTGGCCTCATTCTCAAGAATCTCCTCTTGATTCAAGTAATAAGCAGCTTTTCCAGAAAGAAGTGATTTTTGTTGAGCTACTGATTTGCCCACATACATCGGGTTTCTTTTAATTTTTTCGATTAATTCATTAGCTTGCTCTGAGAATCTATCATCGGAACGATCCCCAGTTATCTTAGTAAGAATATCTGGCCTACGAGTACAGTCATGTAATTGCATACCATGAAGCCTAAGCAAGTACTCATTCATAGATAAAGCTGGCTCACATAAATATTTAAAGGCTATGTAGGCCTCAAACAAGCTGCGGCAGATGGTTGCAATTGGCGCAAAATCATAAATCGCCCCCAGCTTGTTTGCGGGTGTCTCAGGCATTAGACTATGCATAGCAGAACCAAAACCGCAGATACGAGCAAAAAGCACCGATGCCCAGAATTGTCGACCACCTTCACCGCTTGGAATTCCCCTTGTTTCCTGAGATGTTGAAAATGCATCAATAAGACTTTGGGTTAATTCAACGCTACGGGCTTTGTAGAACTCGTTAAGCCTTTCCCCCGATAGGGCTACCGAAGGAGGTTCTTTTTCTTGTTTTTCTTCCATATTCAAAGTCAATGTATGTTTTATGCAATCTTACCGAGAATATCTTCGTGAGACTTTCTCTAAGCGTTACTTGTTCGCCGCCTTGCACAATACCAAGCCCCCTCCACTCAAATTGACCTATGCAAATCTTCCAACCATGCAAGTAGATGCCTTACGCGATGCCGTGTTTTTTTTGCGATAACCAGCTTACCTAGCGAAATACTAAGAATAGCGGTAAACCGCTCGTCAAATGATTCCCCGGCGATAGCATCAAAGTCCCACCCATCTATCCAGGCACCATTAACTTGATACTCAGCCTTGAATATGGCCTCATTAGATTGAGTACGCCCACCTATAAATTTCCTGGACTCCAAGCTCTTTAGTCGGTTTTCTAGAGTAGCCATTAACCCTCCAACACTTCGATGCGTTTCTCAAGCTCACATACTTCAAACATTTTGCGAAGCTCGCCCAATACATAAACTAATCGCGTCCCATCTTGCGAATGCAGCTTGCCGCACCTCATATCTCTGTAAACCCTAGTCATTTCCCGCCTGATGGCATCGAGTTCATGCAGATTTAGGCGAGGGGTGGGTATTTGCCTAAGCGTTGATAGTTCCTGGCTTTCAGCCTTGGTGCTTGTGCGTTTAGTCTTGCTCATCGCTTCCCGCTTTTGCCTTGTACTGGGAGAGGTCTGGGAGCATAGCCTTGGCCTTGAGCATCAAATCAAGATGGGCTTCTACCCAGCGCGGCACTTTGCCCGCTTTACTCCAAGTGCTAATGGTCCCGGTATTCATCTCCATGTAGCGCATGAACTCAGTCTTTTTGATGCCCAGCTCTTTTAGCTGAGCGGTGAACTTGTCGTAATCCATTACCCATCCTTTATCGCACTGGCTCCGCCAGTATATATAAATGCCATATTACTACTCATTTATATATTAAATAAGTAGTAATACTACATTATTGTTTTACATAACGTACATTACCCGCAAACATCAGCAACCCGCCAAGCCATATAAAATAAAGGTTTGTCATTCTGTAATACAGTTATCTTGCATTATATTTATATATTCGTGTAGTTTAATTGTTGTATTAGGGCAACGGTAAAGACCCGTGCCCCATGCTTCAATCAAATTAGCAATTCCTCTGCTGGTTTGCCTGTAGGCTTTGCAGGACTTACAGGCGACTTACTGAGCGTTGGTATGGCCTCTGCCTTATTGCTTTCAAGATTGCTTAATGAGGCTGGGTTTAATCCAATGAGACGGCAGATTGAATAGAGCTTGTTGTAAAGGCTCTTTGAATCATCTAGGTGCTCTATGTCCACGCGCCCACTACTGCAAAGCGCTTGCCAATGGTCCTCAAGACCCCAAAACAGTTCAGCTATTTCAGCCTTTACTACTTCGCTCATGTGGGCTTTGTGAACAGGCTTGTAGAGGCCCATCTGTTCGGCAAGTAATTCAAGGTGAATTTTATGAATCTCAACATAGGTAAATTCTCCCGCGCCTGTCGATTGCTCGAGCTCGATGAGGTCGCCTTCGATTGAGTAGGCAATGTCTGGGATTTTGATAAATTGCTTGGTCATGATATTGGTCCTGTTTGATTTATTTTGATTGTTTTCAAATACTCAAATTGAGTGCGAAGGTATTAGCCGTACCTTTTAATTGGAGTGACCGCAGGTTCACCTAAAGGAATATTGGTTTTATAGACCGGGGAAACATCCGCATTAACGGCAAGGCATGTTAGGTCGGTATACCAATCATTGCCTCGGGTGTCGCCATGGTGGTCAGCAATCATTACGTAATAGGAGCCGTCATCGCTTGTTTTATTAAAAAGCTCAGTCGCCGCATTTTGAGCCTGTTGGTTACCGCCCAGGGATAAGCTGTAGCGGTATTTTTGAAGAGAAGAAATATCAATAAGAACCTTTTGACCAACTTTGATATTTGGATTTAAAAGCACCCTTACATTTATTCCGTTTTGAGTTTGCTCAGGAAGCCCAATCATTCCCGTGGCAGATGAAATCACGGGAACATCACCTGGCATATAAGCAGTCAGCGGCACAAGATTTACTTTGGCATCTTGAATACTCCAACTTGTATCAGTTGTCTTTGCAATCTTACGCAATTCGTCCTTAACCATGCCATAGATTGCTTTACCTCTAGGTAATGGATTGCTAGATAAATTGGGTACATAGCCTTTGGTTACACCGTGTTTAGCCATGACCTTAATCATTTGCTCAGCTTGATTGGCTGGGCTGGTTGCCTCTGCGGCTAGTGACATAGAGGCTACTGAATAGTTATAAGCGGAGTCGCCGTCAGCGGCGGTAATGTCAAGGTAAGTGTCTGTCTCAGACGAGCGACCACGGCGCACTTGTTTTATTTCCCCGTCAAATATAAGACCAAAATTGCCTTCATACCCCGCATTAATCACAACTCTAGAAAATTCAGGCGCAGGAGTGATTTGCTGGATGTGGTAAGCGGTATCGGAGGAAAGGTTATAAATCCGAATGTCCGCACTATTGGGGGTTTGAATATCACCCCGACGAATGGCAAAAGAAAAGCGTAAATCCCCCAGGTTGAGGGCTTTATTATTTACCCCATAAACGATAAGACTTGCTTTGCGTAAGTATTGTGGAACTCCCATATAAATCCTTTGCCTATAAATTGGTTATTAGCTTGTTAATGAAGCGCGGTCATAGTCATCAAGCCACTCTTGATTCTCTGGAGTGAATGAATTATTTGAAAAAGAACTAACTTCTTTTAATACAAGCTCGTCTTTACTCATCTCATCTCTACTCATCTCATCTCTACTCAGAAGCTTTAATGAAGCTTTAGGGGTAGCTTGAAGGTTGGATTCAAGGATTGCTTTACGCTTTGATTGAGTGATTTTTCCTCCATTCGCGCCCCCATCGGACTGCTTTTTATTACGCTCGTTGAGAATTTGTCTGTATTGGTCGAGTTCAGGACTTCTGAGCTCTTCATCGCCCACCTCGAAGAAGGAGAGAACTGATTGACTAAGCGCACCATCAACCTCATCGGCTGGTAATCCCAAATAACGGGCAAGCTTTGGAGGGTTTGAGGGTACGCTCCCATTAACCCAGCACTCACGCCGTAGAAGGTCAAATAAACCCCTCTCTGAGAGCGTCATAAGGCGATAGGTGCGGTTAGCCAATATGTCGCTTGCATACTCTTGGTAGGCGGGGGCTTTTCGCTTCTTATCTGCCATATTGAGCCCTTTCTACATGGCCGGTACTTACGAGCCATTGTTTAACTCGGTATTTATCCTCGATTGCAAGAGAGTATTCGCCGTACCAGGTTGACTTACCGTCCCTGTCTTTGACTTTGACTTCCCGCGTCTGAATGTCTAGGCTGCATCGCTTTTTGAGTTGAGCAACCAAGTCAGGTGAGTTGGTGCATCCAGCCAACCTGTCCAAGTCTTCCCGGCTTACGCAATCGCGGTAAACCAGGGCAATGAGGGCGCGAATCCGGCGCGGGTTATTGGTCCCCACAAAAGGCTTAATACGATTAGAATCTAGGCTAGATTGTTCTGCTATGTAGTCATGAGCCTGAGCCGCGTCAACGGCCTCAGGCTCTTTTTTTTGGTGGAGATTCATGCAGACACCGCCTCGCCATTTAAAAGCTTGGCAACTTGGGAAACGGGGAAAAGTAATCGCCCTCCGATTTTTTTCGGGACTATTCCATACACGCTCCCCTTGAGGCAAAATTCCTTCAAGAGCGTTTGACGAGCTTTATTTAATGCCGTTGCTGTTTCGGCTGTGGTTATTAAATCCCTAGTGCCTGCAACTTCTTGCAACTTCGCGGGTATTACATTGACCTGATTCATTTAAACCTCCTTACGTTGATGGAGATTTAAATTTATTGAAGCGTTAAACGCTTGCAAGCCTATGCGAGAGTTTTAATAAACCCTTATATCTATTAGCTTTAATGGTTATTTATGTAAAAACTTTCGTTTGAAAGTTTGATAGTTTTTAAGTAAGAATGCATTTTGTAAATGCTTTTAATACTGTTGAAGGGTCGCGCTCTGCCACTCTGCCACGTGGATAATCTTTAATCTTGAATAAGAGCGTTGCAACTTCCCCAGCAAGTTTTAATTTGTTATTTATGAGTAATGGCTTTTCTTTTAAGGTTTCTCTAGCAAAGTATCGGGCGGGTGTGTACCAAGAGTTTTTGGGTGGTGGGTCTAATGGGTTATGCACTAGCCAAGGTTTATCTATATCACTCTTAATCACTTCGGGCGCGGATATGGCGGGCTTTGATACATCTATGGGCCAATCAAATTTGGCGTTAATGGCGGCTTGTTTAACGTCTTCTACGAGTACATATTGGGATCCTCTAACGTCGCGACCAGCAGTAAAAAAGCTTTGACTCGCAAAAGATGGTGAACCATCCTCATACCTAGTGGGGAGACTCAATCCCTTTATGAATTTTGTCTTATCGTAGATTCTCTTGTATCGCCCCTCATCATCTTGATAATCCCGATTTTGGAGGATTTCCCATGCCCAAGCTATGTCTCCTGGCTTAGCGAATTCCATTAAAAGGATTTCAGTGGCTTCCTCAATATTTTCTTTTTTGATGCTCATTGCATTCTTCCTTTGCACTTAATCTTTGGGCTTATCAATTGGTTGATTGACTAACTCCATTCCCATTTTTTAGCGCCCTCAGGCGAGAGGCGAGCTGAGTGCTCGCATAAGAGCTAACTAAGCCCAGGTCTGATAGTTTGCTTAATGCATCCATAGCTGTGCTAAGTGCAGAATGTAGGCTTTGGTAGTGATAGTGCAATTCATAGGCATCAATTTTTTGAGCATTGTCGAGGCATGGCGCGTCGCCATAAACATCGCTGAGAGTTGAAATTAAATCTTTAACTTGATGGGACTCACTCTCAAGCGCATCTTGGAATCCTATTAAATCTGAATTACTAAAGCCGCTGCCATGTTGTTGCACTAGGTGGGCGAGTCGCGCTAATGGGCGAATTGATACGGCATCAAAATAACTCGCTCTAGCGAGCTCTTTTGACTCTTGAGTAGGGTTATCGAGGTTTTCTACACGGGGACTACCATTCTCTTTAAAATCAATCTTAGCCATGATGCAGGCCTCCTATAAAGTGATGCATTGTGGTTAGATGGTGGTTTGCTCTTGAACAGCTTGCCACCATCGCTTTACCTGTTAGGGTCAGGCTTCCTTATTACTCACTACTAAACGCTTAATCTTGGGAATGCGGCCCTTCTTGGCTTGCCATAAATCCCATTGCAACTGCATACCAAGCCACAAGTCTGGCGAAGTGCCAAGCCATGCAGATAGCCTTAATGCCATGTCTGCTGAGATTCCCGCTTTGCCATTTAATATCTTGGAAAAGGTCGGGCGCGAGACTTTCAATTGCTCGGCGGCATCCGTTACCGTTAAATTCTCGGGCATCCATTCCCGCAATACTTCGCTAGGGTGAGATGGATTACGCATGAAGTTCTGCCACACTTAGTCTTAAACCAACTGAGTGCAAAATTCTATTCATGGTGTCTAGCGTAGGGTTGCCACCCTCAGCTAATGATTTAAACAATGTCTTTTCACCAAGTGATGCACAACGGGCTACCTCTGCCATACCGTGAGCCTTGGCAACTTCTCTTAATGCAACCAATAGAGCGCCCTGGTCCTCCAATTCCATGACGGCATCCAAATACGCTACCGCCTCTTTGGGGTCAGTTAGCGATAAGACCAGACTGTCCTCATAACTTTTATCTCGTTTACTCATGGCTTGCCTCGTTTTTTCCAATCATCCAAATACTCAATGGCTTGCTTAATGGCTCGGTCTTGGTCGCTCTTATCGCTACCGCATAGCAATAGAACAATCTCATCACCTTGCCTACTTAAATACACCCGATAGCCTGGGCCGTAATCAAGCTTTAATTCTTGAACTCCTGCGCGCAATGCTTTGCAGTCCCCGAGGTTGCCCGCTTCCACTCTAGCCAATCGGGCGCGAATCTTTGCCCTCGCTTGAATGTCTTTTAAGCCATGAAGCCAATCTTCAAATGGCGCTTTGCCTTGCGTGTCGGTGTATATTCTGAGTTTCATTATAGTATCTTTTAGAATACCGTCAATTAATTTGTACTGCCAACGACTCTAAGCAGTTGCGCGCCATCCTGAGGCTTAAATTCAATGCCTGCCTGCTCCAAAATCCATGCCTCATACTTGGTATGCCAAATCCCCAGCAACTCAAGGGGGCGTGATTTATAGTGTTTCTCAGCCGTTGCGCTTGGCTTGTGGCCCATGATTTCAGCAACAATCCCCACGGGCATTTCCACCCACTCAGCAAGTGAGGCAAAAGTTCTACGCAAACCATGAATGGTTACAGGAGGAAGCTCTGCAAGGCTTAAGGCGCGATGGTGCGCAACGCTGGGGTCGGTGTATCTGCCTTCTTTTGAGGTCGGACTGCTAAATACCCATTGATTGCGCCTTGGTAGATTCTCAATCAGAGTCTTTAAGTAAGGGGTGAGTGGAATTTTTCTACCTTCCTCGACTACTTTATCTTTGAGCCATATCGCGCCCCATTGAAAATCAACATCAGCCCATTGCAGGTTTGCCATTTCCTCGCGCCTTGCGCCTGTCAGAATTAAGGCTTGTAAATAGGCCTTAGCTACCGGACTGTTAAGCGAAGTAACCGCACTAAACCATGGTTTTAATTGGGCGCGGTCCAAAACATCGAAGCGCTTACTCTTACGGCTTGGCACTTCATCGCGCAACTCCTTATTCTCAACTGCACCAACATCAATAAATTTTGCGTAGTCAGGCCGCATTGCACACCAGCGCCAAAAGGCCCTAAACATTTCAAAACCTTGGCGCGCATTATTAGCTCTTGTCTGCGCCTCAACCTTTTGCCACTCAATCAAGAGTTCAGAAGATATTTCAACAAGCTTCTTTGTCATTAAGGGGAATAAAACCCCTTGCTTGGTCAATCCATGACCACGTTTTTTAAATTGACCACCAGCTTGCGCAAGACTTTCATGGTCTTTAAGGTGCCTAGCGCCCCACTTCTTGCCACGCTCAATATGTGGGCGCGTCATCTTGTCTTTTTGATAGTCAAGGTATTCAGTCCAAGCCTCATATACCAAGAGCTCTTTAATTCTGAGCTCAGCCTTTCTAGTGACTTCGGCCTCTTTCTTCTGCCTGTCTAAGGCTCTAGGGTCAATGCCTTGGTCGGTTAATACTTTTAGCCTTCTAGCCTCTTTCTGAGCCCCCTCAATAGAGTAGGTATGAATATCGCCAATAGTAGTGCGCAAGGTGCTACCGTGAAGCTTGGTCTGGAAAATATAGGATTTCGCGCCCGAAGGGGTGGCCCTCAGACCCAAGCCAGCAACTTTTCCATCCCATAGGATTGACTGACTTTTGCCTGATTCGCACTTAAATGCTGCAACTCTGCCAGCCGTAAAGTTTTCCTTATCCTTCATCCCGATTTTTCCTAAAAGCCATCATGTAACCCTCATGTAACCCAATAATAGCAATATAAAGGAATACAAAGCAACACTTGAAATATTGAAAAACTCAATAAAACCAATAAATACAATGGTTTAATGGTTTTTAGGAATAAATGGGAATGTTGAGAAATGTCATTATATTCGGGCTCATAACCCGAAGGTCGTAGGTTCAAATCCTGCCCCCGCAACCAAACAGTAGAAGGCTTCTAGGTCAATTGACTCAGAAGCCTTTTTGCTTTTCTAGAGCTCTATACACATATCCTCTGAAGATATAGCTTAATACACCCGCTTCTTTAACGATTTTTAAGCCAAGAAACTAAAAACTAAACGTTGGCTCAATAGGTGTATAAGGATCCGCAGAACCAGTCTCAAGCGCCTCAGCCTCTTCCTCGCCTTCAGGTTGTCTAAAATATTTTGAATATGTGGCAGATCTAGGATTATTCGTTTGACCATCCACCTCATCTACAGAAATTTTAGGGGATACAGGCTGCGAGTTAAATTCCTTTAACTGCTCTTTTGTATAAGGAGAGTAGGTGGTGTTCTGTGCAAATACAGCCAATGGACAAGCTAACCCACCGCACACCATTACAAGGGAAATGAGGGCACCCAGCGGTGTAGAGAATGGCTGAAACGACTTGGTCATTTCAAGCTCACCAGATAAGACAGCCACTCCTCTAGAGTTAGTTACCTTTACCATCAACTGCTTTTAAATAACCCTTGATATAGGCGGGCGGCACATAGAGATCGCTCTTAATTCCAGATTTAGAGGAAATACTGATTTGGAAACCGTCTTTACTATGGCTGTGCAAGAAATCATCCGTTAACTGGATCGACATTAACTCCTTAAATACGCAGCCTCTTTCTTCACAAACCCCTGCTTCTCTGGATATCACCTTAAAAGTACTTGCAGGCTTGTTTTCTAAATTTGCCGAATCGTAATAGCGCCAATCAGTAAAGTAGGTTAACAGCACCAAGAGCTCGTAGCTTTTAGCGCCCTTTGGAGACTGCTCACTTCGCAAGCTAAACATCTCAAAGGTGTTATTAGCATCCATCGTATTGATTGGAGGCCCAACATAAGTTTTTTCACCCGTTGCTGCATTAGGAGTTACTACTGTAGACATATAGACAGCATAAGATTCTTGCGCATCTACACGCTTGTCATTATTGCTACAAGCTATAAGCCCAAAACCTACGATGAGAAAAAAAATAATACGGTACATGTTTGATGCCCTTAGATTTGAGAAGGCGATTGAATGGACTCAAGTGAAGCCATCTGCCCCATTTTCGCCATTTCGTTAACTCACGAAATATTGCGGGATAAGGCACTAAAAGATAGCTAATGGGTCATTATTTCATAATTTTTGGGTCAAAATATGAGATCGCTCGCAATAGCTAGACGTAACACTAAAATAATCCTATGACT
>Ga0364874_10582_pt1 | contig 18532 bp, 7 predicted proteins | sample ExccelAu500001D4_2_FD_206922 | JGI IMG/M metagenome (GOLD analysis project Ga0364874, IMG submission 206922) | Enriched cells from Trout Bog Lake Hypolimnion, Wisconsin, USA - BchlTB.Aug07.5000.01.D4 | ecosystem: Environmental > Aquatic > Freshwater > Lake > Hypolimnion/Profundal zone | place: USA... | reverse complement strand
CGGGCTTGCTTCCAGGATGAAATCGCGGATGAACTTCTCGACATTCTCCTCCGGCTCGAACGCAATCGCCTTGGGAAACGTGCGGTGAAAAGCGGGCGCGTCAAAGTTCAGGTGGCGCGGCGCGGCCATTTCCTCCATGTAATCACGCTGGCGGGCAAAGATGCTCTCATTGCCGTATTCCCGCCGCAGCCAGGTGCGAAAAGCGTCGTCTGCGAGCAGGCTTTTTCCATCGGGCGAAAGCGCGGCGTATTCGAGCCGGTCGGGCACCCAGAAGTAAGTATGGCGCGGCGCGGCGTCGGCGCTGGAAAAATCAATGCGAATGCCCCAGGTCTCGCGCTTGGGTTCCTGACCCGGCCCGGCGGGCCGGGTGAATTCCAGCGCCACCAGCGAAACCCCGCTGGATCGCACAAAATGGCGCTGGCCGTTGCGGGTTTGATTCGTGTCCCCGAGGCAGTAGCCGACCAGGTCGCGTCCCCGGGCATTGCCGGCGGCGGCGCGATTGAACTGCCGCTCGCCGCCCAGCAGGACGTATTGCACCAGGTCGAGCAGGGCTGACTTGCCGGTGCCGAAGGCGCCCGAAATCAAGACGTTGTCGTCCACGTCAAAAATCTGCCGGAACCCATACCAGTTGAGCGCGATGACGCGCGTGAGGGAAATGCGCTGACTCATGCTTCCTCCTCGGCGCGGGTTGGTTCGGCCGCCGCTTCCGCGGGGGCCTGGTACCACGACGCTTGCTGCTGCCACGCGGCCGCGTTTTCAAACGGAATCACGCGCGGCAGCGTGGCCAGTATTTCCACCTGGGATTCGCCGAAGAGCGCCGGGTCTTCGTGCCATTGCAGGCGAACAAGCCGGCGATGCCGCAGCTTCCCCAGCATGTCGCGCAGTTGCGCCTCGGTGGGCGGGACAATGTTCTCAAAATAAAGCCGGAGGCGTTCCCAGATGGCATTCGGGGTGACCACGACACTGGCCGCCACCTGTTCCATCCGCGCGTCGTGGTAAATGCGCCAGAGCGTCAGCACCAGCAGCGTCTCGGCCCGGTTGAACCGGGCCAGCAGCGCGCAATCGCCCGGCACCGGCCGCAGTTGAAAAATGGGGCGGTCGGGATCGGGCAGCAGTTCAAGTTGCAGCGGCGCCAGGTATTCGCCGAGTTCGCGCTGGTATTCCCGGGCCAGCAGATACAACTCGTGATCGCGGCCGGCTTCGCCGATCAGCGCGCCGTGGGCGAGCAGTTCGGCCAGAATTTCGGAGAGCGCGGCGCGCTCGGATTCCGGGATGCGATGCCAGGTGGAGAAGGTGGGCCAGGGTAGTGACATGTCAGGAAAGGCGTTCGATGGTAAAGCGTTCCACGAGGCGATCCGCCCCGGCATCCCGCTGGATGCGTCCGGGTTCAACTCCAAAGTCGGCGCGCATCGGGTGAATCCGCCAGCGCACCGGGCGGTGCGTCTCGCTGGCCGCACCCCGATCAAAGGCCAGCACGGCCAGCAGGTCCAGCAAGTCATCCTCCAGCCGCACCTGAAGTTGTTCCGTGGAAATCTGGGCCCCCTTGGCCGGAAGATAACGTTCCACGAAGCGCACGGCGCGCTGGGGCGTGAGCACACTCAGGTTGCGCCGGCGGATTTCATCCTTGGCACCCTCGGGATCGGTATCGGCAGCCAGCTTCTCAAATCTCAGATCCACGGGCAGACGCAGCCGGCGCGGGCGGGACAGCGAATCCGACCCGAAGAAAACCTCCGCCACTGGCGAAAGCAGGTTCATGCCTGGCTCATTGGCCAGCTCGGCAAAGGATTGCCCGGCATGCAGCCGCGCGGCTTCGTCGAGATACGCCTTCACCTGTTCGGGCCGCCGGCCGCGCAGCTCGGTTTGATAAGCATAACGCGCGGCCGAGAGGCGGCTGAATTCCGCCATGCGCCCGTCAATGAGCCGTTGTTTGACCGGAATCGCCGCGAGTTGGCGGTCGAGCCGCACCAGCCAGCGTTCGGCTTCCACGTAGGCGGCGGTGGCATCGAGATTGAGATGTTTGGCGAGGCCTTCGGCGAGCCGCTGCTTCGTGAAGGGATCGTACAGCGCTTCCTGCGCGACCGAACGGGCCTGATTCAGCCGCGGGAGCAATCCCGCCTCTTGCAGGGCGTCATAGCAGACCATGTGTTCGCCCAAGTGGAACTCGATCAGGAAACGCTGCAAGGTTTCCTGCGCCGAAGTGCTGGTGCGTTGCGCGGCCGAGTGCTGGAGTACGAGGGATTCAACCGCATGCATCTGATCGCCGGCGCGGCCCGCGCGTTCGAGCAGGTCTTTGACTGTCTGGCGCATTTCTTCCGGGCCGAGCCGGTTGGGATCCAGCGCGCCGTCGTTCAGCAAGTCGCGGCAAAGCGAACGCAGGGTGGCGGCAAAATCCTTGAGTTCGGCGGGCCGGTTTTCCGCCAGCTCGCGCAGCAGCCGCAGCAACTGGCGCAGGGCTGGGACGATGAGCACGTAATGTTCATCCAGGCTGACACGGCGCGGCTCCAGCCAATGAACCTCAATCAGCTTGTTGAAAAACTGGCTGGCCCGCTGATTCAAGTCGCGAAATTGCCCGCCCTCGTCTTCGTCGAGCTGCACGTCGGGATGTTGCACCAGCACCTCGCGGATGAGGCTGCGGGCCTCGGCGTGGGGAATCTGCCCGCCTTCGTCCGCCGCCTCGGCGAGCCGGTCGGCGCAGTCAATATAGATGGCGGCGCTCGGCCGCGACAGGGGACGGAAAAATCCACCACTTAAAAAAGGCGCCAGTCTGGCGCCGAGCGTTTTGGGCTCGTGGCCGGCCTGGCTTGTGGTGGTCGCATCCATCATGGAAAACAATTCGTGGAGTATGCCGCAGTTGGACATAGCTTGTCACGACCGGACGAAGGGGAAAGATTCAACAGGCGCATTTTGACACAGTTGTTGATTTCGAGCGCAGCGAAAGAACCATACCGTAAAAAGCCAAGTATGAAGCCGAAGCACCTCACCCCGGCCCTCTCCATTCACCTCGCGCGATGGCGCGCAAGGGGCGGTTGACGAGGCGTCAACCGCCGCACGCGAGGCGCGTGCGCTCCCCAGACGCGGAGCGGGAGACCATCCCGGCACTTTGACAAATCATCCCTTCAGCCACCTGCGCGCCTCAAATCAAGGATGGTGTCAAGATGCGCCCCGGGTAGTCAGGGGCGCAGGGCGACGGGATGACCGGGCGGGCGGTGCGGCACGTAGGGCAGGTGGGCCAGTGAGAAGATCAACCACCAAATGACAAATACCCCGAGCAATGCCGGGATGATCAGCGGGATGGACTTTTTGATCATAAACTTTTCATTCAAATTTCCAGTTGATGCTGGTTTTTGGTCAGCCGCGTTCTCATGCGGTGCGGCCACCTGGTTAATTCCCATCAAACTCCCAATTGATGTCGGGAACTTTGGGATCGGCGATCTTGCCGTTGACCTGGGCGACCACATAATTGTATTTGAACCAAGCCACATGGGCGTCGCTGAAGACGATGTTGCCGCCGGCACTGTGCCGGCCGGAAAAGCGGTTGCACCAGTTGTAGGTGCTGCTGAGGTCGGTGGGGCTGGTGCCGTAATAGGGGGTTTCGGCTTGATGCACGCGCTGCTCGGAGAAGGCCACGAAGGCCGAAGGATGCGCGGCCCAGGCAACTTTGAACGGCGTTTCGGGCACATTATTGGGCGCGGTCAGATTGTAGTTGATGCGCTGATTCATGCCGTAATTGAATGTGGGCCCCGGGCCGGCGCCTGGCTCGATGCTGGTGGTGGAATCGGGATCGGGTGAGACCGTGGGCATGGCTTGGGCGGTGGGACAGAGGTAAATGGAATGGGCGCGGGTGAAGACGTTGTTGCTGACGCTATTGGCGCCAAATTGCCAGAGGGGAATGCCGCTGACATAGGGCGGCAGGGCGTTGAACCAGTCGGAAAGTCCAATGGGCGGATTGGCGGTGGCCCCGGCATAGAGTTCGCTCCAGGTGGGGTTGTTATCCGCCGGGACGGTGAAATTGAGGTCGCGCGACTTGGGCCAATACCCGCCGAAATCGTCCGCATACATGGCCATCGCCAGACCCCATTGTTTTTGATTGGTATTGCAGGTGATTTGATTGGCTTTCTCTTTGGCCTTGGCCAACGCCGGCAACAGCAGGGCGGCCAGGATGGCGATGATGGCGATGACCACCAGCAGTTCGATCAAGGTGAACCCCGAGGTTTTGTTTTTTTGATTTTTCATAGTCTCTGTAATTGATATGTTTTTTTAATTGTTTTTTTAACGCATTTTCTGACAACCCAATTACAAGGCAACCAGTTTACACGAAACCAACCAAAAGAATAATCACGTTTTGTTACAATGGTGGGTCGAATGGGAAACATAATCAACGCCCCACGACCAGGATGTCCAGCAGTCCTGATCCACTGTAACCCCGTCCACCTTGGCGCGGGCCCGCCAATTGACTGGCGGCTGGCGCCGCCGGCTGGTTGGCGGTGGCGGAGGGGCGTTCGACGGTAATAAGCATGATCTGGTTCTTTTGGGTGTCCAAGGCGCAGGTTTTGGCCCCCGGCTTGGTGGTGACATTTTGCTCCACCACAAAGCTGGTCGGACTTTTTTCCTTGATGATGGTCAGGGTTCCGTCCCGTTGGGAACTGAACGCCTCCATCGCAGCGGGGTTGAACCCGCCGTCATCCGTGCCGTTGCCAATGGGGAGCGTGTCCAAAATCTTGCCGTCGTCCGCGCGCAGGATCACGCAAGTGGCGGGTTTGCGGCAGAACACAAACAAAATGTGGTTCTGCGCATCCAGTCCGAGACCTTCGGGGCTGCCTTGTCCGCCGAGATGGTAAGTGCCGGTTTGCTTGAGGGTGTTACAATCCACCACGGCGATGCTATCCTTGTCCTCTAGCTCGACATACAGACGTCCCTGCCCGTCGCACTGGGCTTGTTCCGGTTCGCCGCCGAGGTCAAGCGTGCCTATTGGGGAACCATCCCGGGCGTCCAGTACCGTGACATTGGGTGCGTCATGGCTGAGCACAAAAACGCGTTGCAACACCGGATCACACAGAATGCCATCCGGGTTGCCTCCCACTGGTATCGTTTTGATCAAGGTCAGCGTCTGCGAGTCCCACATGGCGACCGGCTGGCTGCTGGCAAAAGCGTGGTGGGATTTGGCGTCCACGGTCACGGTATGCGCCCGGGTATTGGTGATGGCCCCGACTGGTTTCAAGGTGTCCAAATCAAACACCAGCACCGACGAACCGCGCGGGACATAAAGCCGCCGGCCGTCGCTATCTGCGGTGACATCGTGAATCGCGCCGTCACCCGGGTATTGGACGAGGTTGACGATTTTATAGGAACCGTCGCCGACGGCCGGTGAGTTGTCATTCTTCTGGCCATTTGTCGAGGTTTGGGCCAGAGTGGCAGGAGCCGAGAGGGCGAGGAGGGCGAGGACCAGCAGCAGTTGGATAAGGGTGGAGGCTGGGTTTGATTCGCGCCGGGTTGGAGGCCTGCTTTTGCCAGGCAGCTTCGGCGAGGCAAGCCGGCGATCCGTGCGGCAGGCGACAACGAAAACAACTGGGATTTCAAACTTGGTAACGAGCCGGGTCAGAGACCGGCGCTCCAGGACCAGTCGCTTCTCGAGATTCATAACGAGAGGACATAGGTGCAGAGGTCATCCAACTCCGGTTGGGAGAGTTTGGAGACGTCACCGTGGGCGTCGTGATGGTTGTAAGTGGTCAGCACTTCGCGAATGGTGGTGGCTTCGCCGTTGTGCAGATACGGGGCGGTGCGCCAGACTTCGACCAGACTCGGGGTGAGGAACTGTGCCGATTTGTCAAACCGGACCCGGGTGCCGACGTCGTGCCAGCCCAAATCGGTGAAGCGGTTTGAAGCGTGGCATTTAATGCACCCGGTTTGGGAGAAAAGGGTCGCACCATGTTTGGCTGCGTCGGTCAAGCGGCCATGCGACAGATACGGGCTGGGCACGGGTTTGAACGCTTCGATGTATTGTTCCAAGTCCGACACAATGTCGTCGGTCAAATTAGTGAAAAAGAGGGCCTTGATTTGTGTGCGTACGGCGGCATCGAGGTTGGTTGCCATCGGCTGGGCTTGGACGATGTTGGTCGGGATTGCAACGGGAATGGTTTGGCCAGACAGCAACAGGCTTCGGGTGTTTCTGGGTTGATTGCGGCCCACGAGCCAATCCAGTGCATCGGTTCGGCCGTCACCGGGATGGCAGGTGGCGCAGCTTTGCCAGCCCTGCCGGCAGAGCTCTGCATCGTGGAAATAAAATTCCCCCCTGCGGACGGCGGTCATTTCCTGCTTGGGCCCCAGGGGAATGGAAATCCCTGGTGAATCGGGCGCGCTCAAGTCAACGGCGCTCAAGGTGTCGGAGAAGTAGTTGGCGGTGTAGAGGGTATGGCCGGTGATGACGGCAGCGCGTGGGCCGAGGTCGCCAGCCGGCAGTTTGATGCGCTGGCGGGCGCCAACCAGGAAGGGGAGGCCTTCGTCTTCCTGGTCGTCCTCATAACGGGGGGCGAATTTCAAGACCGGGGTGCTGGCATCGGTGTGATATTTTTGTTTGGCATTTTTGGGCAGACCGTCCAACAGCGCCTGAAAATCAATGAGGCTCACCTCATGGGTGCCGGCATGGGTAATGACCAGATCGGCGCCATCGGCGGCCCAGGCGACGGCCCAGGGATTGCCCGCGCCCCGGTCGAGGGAGTCCACGAAAAAGGTGCAGATCGGCTCCAGCTTGGCCACGCTGATGATGGTCAAGGCGTTGGCGTTGATCCGACCACCATCCACCCGTCGCGTCGGCACGTCGAAATTGCTCCAGATATGCGTCAAGATGGCGTATTTGCCGTCGGGCGAAACGCGCAGGCCCTGGAGGCCCGTGCTGCCGTCCGGCAATTCCATTTGTTTCACGGTGCGGCCAGCCGCCACGTCAATGACACTGACGGCAGCGTCCACGTCCTCGGTGTCCGCGCGGCCAGTGGAAAGGTGATTGGCCACCAGCAGGTATTTGCCATCCCGGGTGAGGTCCGCCGCGATCGGTTCGCGTTGCACTGGGATGCGTGCGGTTTCCCGCTGGGCGGCCAGATCAATCACACTGACGTCGTTATTGAACTGATTGCAAACAAAGAGCGATTTGCCGTCCAAGCTCAACACCGGGGATCGGGCGGTGTGACCGACGGTCACGGTGCCAATGATTTTCCCGAGCTGGACATCCACCGTGAGCACCTGGCTTTCCGGTGCGGCACATGTGACATAAAGGCGATGGTCATCCGGTGAGAGGACCAGGCCGGATGCCGGGGCAGGTGTGTCAATGAAGCTGCGGACTTGGTGGTGGGCGGGGTCAACGCGCAAGACGCGATTGGCGGTGGCGCACGCGACGTAGAGGGTGCCTCCATCGCTAGTCGCCACAATTGCGTCCGGCGATAAATAAGGGGCTGGCCCCGCCACGAGAGCGGAGCCAACCAACTGTCCCAGGAGCACAAACCAAACGACCTGGAGTTTCATCTTCATGTCTTCATAGTCAACATCGCCTCGCCCGTTTTCAAGGATTGGGGCGCAGCCGGTAATATGAGGCAGGCGGCGTGGGCGGAGTCTGGATGCCTAAGTTTTGGAACGTATCATTCACCTGAATGATGCCGCTGACCGGGGCGACGTTGGTGCTGATGGGCACCCAGCCCATGCCCAAGCCCGGCGTCAAATTCGTGGAACGGTCCACCTCATACTGCGCGCCCGGCACGCCGAAGAAGTTCACCACGGCGTTGGTGGTGGAGAGGATCACCGGGATACTGGGTGGGGTGACGTAATTGGTATTCACTACAATCATGATGGTCCCGAGACTGACTCCGCCTTGGCCGTCGCTGACCGCGTATTCAAAGCTGTCATTGACGTTGGGCATCACGCTGTTGGTATAGTAGATGTAATTGCTGTCGGTGGAGAGGGTGACGCCATTCGTCGTCTGCAGGTTCAGGCCATCGGTCCCGACTCCAACCAGGGTGATCGGGTCGCCATCCACGTCGGTCACGTTGGTCAGCAGGTCGCTGATCAGGATTTCGAGCGGCAGGCTGGCGGCACGCTGATACACGACCGTGGTGGGCACGGGCGGGTGATTGAGGACGACCTGGGTGAGGCTGTTCGTGACCGAGGAATTGAGGGCGTCGCCGGAATAGACGACGCTCACCAGATTGTTGGTGCGCGGCAGCAGGGCGGTGGCGATGCTGGCCAGCCCGTTGTTGAGGACGACCGGAGCGCCGAGCGCGACGCCGTTGGTCAGGAACTGCGCGGTGCCGGTGGGGATGCCGTAGCCCGCAAAGGTGGCGGTGAAGGTTACCAAGTCTTTGAAACCGCTGGGATTTTCGGAGGAGATGATGCCGGCCGGGTTGGCGCTGGTCTCGATGTGACCGGCAAACCGGCGCACGAACAGGCTGTCGCTGCTGGCGGTTACAGTCAAATCATACCAGCCAGTGTTGGTGAACGTGCCAAAGAGGTTGGTGGCCGTGCCCACAACATTGGTGGAGGCATCCACGAATACGACGTTGGTGCTGTTGCCTGGCACCGTGTAAGTGGCCAGACTGTTGGCGAACCAGCCATTGGTGATGGTGAACACTGTCGGCACACCGCCCGGATTGGCAAGGGCGATCTTAAATCCTTCAGTAATCGGATTCAAGTAAGGGAGCGCTTCAATCTGGCCGCAATCGGCTTTGAGATTGCCCGCGAACTGTCGCAGGAAGCCGTTGGGACCGTAGCAACTGAAGTTATAGTTCCCACTGGTGGTGAGGGTGCTGAAGGTGAAATTGGTCGAGGTGGCTGAGCTCACATCAATGGGCGTGGGCAGAATGACCGGGCTGCCGTTCGGATAGATGGTGAAATGATACGAGGCGGTGCCGGAATTGGTCAGGACGATATTGCAATTGTTCAAGTTGCAATCAAGGGCGGCCCAAGCGTTGGGCTGGTAGGGCAACGGCCGGGCGATCAAGGTGCCCGGTTCCTGCACCGGGACGACTTGCGTGCCGGGCGGCGAGGCGGTGGTGCCGGCGGTGCTGTAATTCACCACTTCCGCCGCCGCGTTCAAGGTGGCCAAGGGGAAGTCGTTGCTGGGATGCTTGAAGTCGAAGACATTGGTCAAATCGCCGCACACTTGCCGACGCCAGGCGCTGAGGTTGGGACATTGCACCCCGGTTACGTCTTCCATGAGGCGGAGCACCGAGGTGTGGTCGAAGACCTGCGAGCAAACATAGCCGCCGCGCGTCCATGGGGAGACAATGACGCAGGGCACCCGCTCACCCAGACCGATGGGCGCTCCGGTGACAAACTCATTGGTGGTGCCGGCGGGCGGCAGGATGGGAATCTCGTGATCATAGAAGCCGTCGCCCTCATCAATGTTGTAAACAAACACGGTGTTGGCATAGACGTTGGTATTGGCGGCCAGCGCATTCAACATGAGTTGGAGGAAATTGGCGCCCACGCCCGGCTCATACGCGGGATGTTCCGAGCCGTAGTCCGGCCCGACAATCCAGGATACCGTCGCCAGCGTGTTGTTGGCGACGTCGGCCGCAAAGCCGTTGGAAATGCTGCTGACATCCGCCAAGCCGTTCATATAGAGGGGCGAGGTCGTCGCGGCCTGCTTGAAGGCGTAGAACCAAGCGTTGGCGTTGTCGTCGTAGTTGTCGGAGGCCTGATATACCTTCCAAGACACCCCGGCTTTCTGCAGGACTTGGGCGTAAGTGAGCCAGTTGGTGCCCCAGCCGGAGGAAGGTTCGGTGTTGGCCGTCACCGGGCCTGCGTTCGGGTAACCGGCGGTGCCATTGGGATCAATCATCCCGGTGAAAACGTAGAGGCGGTTGGGGTCCGTGGAGGTCAGCGCGCAACAATGGAATTCATCGCACACGGTGAAGGCGTCCGCCAGCGCGTAGTGATAAGGAATATCGCTGCGCTCGTAATAGGCCATGGACTCGGTACCCTTGTTGGCAACCCAGCCATCATGCCAGCCATTGTCCACCTCACCATGGGCGTCGGACCAACTGTGCGCCAGGTCGGCGATGCTCTGAATGGTGGTGTGGAACGGCAGCTCATAGCTGGCGCCGTTCTTTTGATACAACACACTGTTGCCATTGGTAAACGTCTCAGTGATATGATCGCTGAAACCATGCACCCCGTGCAACGTGCCGAAATAGTGGTCAAACGAGCGGTTTTCCTGCGTGAAGAACACGATATGGCGGATATCCGCGATGGTGCCGGTCGGCTTGGCCGGCCCAATGACCAGTTGGAGTTGGTTGGTGGCCACATTCAAGGTGGCGGCGTAACCGCTGCTTAAGAGGCCCGGAATGGGGGCCAATTGGAATAGATTCGTGGCATTGATGGCGGTGTAATTGAGCAACACATAGGTGGCCGAGGTCGTGGTGGAGATGTTGCCCAAGGCGGTCAATGTCACTGTGCCATTAAGCGTCAGCGCGCCGACTTCCAATGGGGTATTGGCGGTCAGGTTCAACCCCGATCCATTGGCCAGCGTGACATGGCCGTTGATGGTGCCGGTGCCGCCCAGCGCCGCGCCGGGTTGCGCGGTAAGTCCGCCGGCAGCGATCGAACCATTGACCGTCAACGTGCCGCCATTGATCACGGTCGGGCCGGTATAAGTATTGGTGCCAGTCAGGGTCAATGTCCCAGAGCCCGTTACGGTCAGTCCCAAAGAACCGGTGGTATTTTGCATGACGCCCCCGAAGGTCGAACTCCCGGCGCTGTTGACCACCAACACCGGCGAGCCACCGGCGCTAACATTATCCACCGTGCCCGTGCCGGACAAATTGTTGAGTGTGGGGCTGAAGCCGGCCACGTCCAAGAGGCCGTTGACGATGACACTGCCCGCAGCCGAGCCGCTGGGGATCGCCCCAGCCGCGCCCAAGGTCAGTGTGCCGGCGGAAATCACCGTGTTGCCGGGATAGGTATTCACCGTGCCCAGCAGCACCTGCCCGGCACCCAGCTTGGTCAGACTGGCCGCAGCGGCAATGCCGTAACTGCCGCTGATGACATAATTCTGGACGTTATTACTGATGGTCACGGAACCGGGTGAAACCGTGGCGACGCTGATATTGACGACGGGGTTGGTGGCGGTGTCATCAAATTTCACGTTCTCGCCATCCACGTAATCAATGGGTGTCACGCCATCGGAATCCAAAATCCAGTTCTTGGGCGAGGCCAGGACATTGGTGGTCCACACGGAGCTCAAAGCGCCACTCCAGCGGGGTACCGTCACCAAGGTGGCCACAAAATCAACCGAGGTGTGGACGGTATCGTTGGTCAGGTAGCCCACCACGCCCGGGGGTACGGAACCAAGTTGGAAGGCGGCAAATCCGGAACCGCCCAGCGTGCCGGCGTAAGTGATCAAGGGGACGGCCCCGACGGCGGCAACGTCGCCGCCCAGATTGATTGTGACGGAGGCCGCGCCGCCATTCAAGACCAAGCCATTGATGTTGGTAACGCTCAAAATGGCGGCGGGCGTGAGATTCAAAGTGGCCGCATCGCCGCTGCCGGCACCCAAGGTCAGGCTGCGCACTTGGAAGTTGCCATAGCCGGCAGTGCCGGTGTCAATGACACCGCCGTTTTTGACGGTCACGGCGCTAGCCAGGAGGCCGCTGCCGCCGAGGGTCGCGTTGGGGTTGACCGTTACCGCGCCGCCGCCGAGGGAGCCACCGTAGATATTCAACTGGCCGGCATTGATGACCGTTGTGCCGCTGTAGGTATTAGTCCCGGTCAGGGTGAGTGCCGCCGGGCCGTTCACAACGAGGCTCAGAGTGGGAAGCAGCGGGCCGGTGACCGGGGCGGTATATTCGGTGAACCAATCCTCAATGGTCCCGGCAAAGGTGGTCGGAATAATTTCATTCACGGTCAAGGTCGCCGGACCGACATTGGTGGAACTCACGTTATTGCCGTTGGCAATCACCGTGCTGCCAAAACCGCCGGACTGCAAAGCAGAAACCGAGGCGTTCTTGCCATAGAGGAAAAACCGCGAGTTCACGCTGGGGGCCGGATCCAAGATCAGCACATTGCCATTGAAGGCATTCGAGTTGCCCACGTACACTGAGCCGCGGGTGATTTCCAGCGGGCCAGTCCAGGAATTGCTGGCATTGAAGGCAAACTGTACTTCCATGGTGTTGACCCCTTTCCAACTATTCTGGCCGATCAATTGCACTTTGGCGGTGGTGCCGTAAATTGGCCCGCTGAACTGGCAATCACATCCGTTCAACCCATAGGTGGTCACGTCGTCGAGACTGCTAAGACCCCAGATGAGACGGTTGGTCGAGCCCACATCCAAGCCGGAGGCGATGCACACCCCGTAATTGCCCTTGGTGATGCCGTTGTTGTTGTTGCCGAACACTATGTCCGCGTAGGCTTCCAAGTTGTCAATCCGGCTGACCAACCGCACGATGCCCGCGCCCGAGATATCCACGGCATTGGCGGCGGCATTGGCGTTCAGCAAGATTTCAAAACCCGTGTCCACAACGGCATTGGAGCCGACGGTCAGGGTGGTGCCGGTCCCGGCGTCAAACGTCACGTCTTTGGGATACACCAGTGTGCCGGCGTTGACCACGGTCGGGCCGGTATAGGTCAGGTTGCCGGGCACGATGTTCGTGCCGGAGCCAATTTGCTGGAGGCCGCCGGCGCCCGCAATGTTATTGGGGAAAGTGTACAGATCCGACCGGTCCAAGATCAGCGTGCCATTATCCAGAACCGGACCAGCCCCGAGGGTGCCGCTGGCGCCGCCGTTGCCGATTTGGACGGCCCCGCTGTTGATGGTCGTTATGCCACTGTAAGTGTTATTGCTGGCCAGAACCAAAGTGCCGCTGCCGGTCTGGTTGAGCGCCAGCGAGCCGGTGGTGTTTTGGAGGAGGCCGGCGAACACCGAAGCTGCGCTGTTCGACACCGTCAACACAGGCGAACCGCCCGCGCTGACATTGTCCACGACCCCGGCGCCGGACAAATTGTTGAAGGTCGGGCTGAAGCCGCCCACGTCCAGCGTCCCGTTCACCGTGAGATTGCCTGCGCCAGGTCCGCCCGGAATCGCGCCGGAGACGCCCAAGACCACGGTGCCAGCGCCAATCGTGGTGGCTCCCAAATAGCTGTTGGTGGTGGCCAGGGTTACCGAGCCTGTGCCCGACATTGTCAACGCCGAGTAGCCCGAAATGGCGCCACTGCCGTTGATGACGTAATTGTTCACGTTGTTGCTGAACGTCACGCCGTTGGGGGAGACCGCCGCCGCGAGATTGACGGTGAAATTGGTCGCCGTGTCATCAAACACCACCTGATCAAAGTCGGCGTAGGCCGCCGGCACACTCGTGCCAGTTTGAATCCAGTCGTTGTTGCCGAGCAGATCCCAATCGTTGGTGGGCGAACCGGTCCAAGTGACCGACGGGATGGTCAGACTGGAGACGACCAATTGCACGGCGGCGGCCGCGGTGTTGTTCGTGATGTAAGCGACCGCCTGATCCGGCACGGAGCCGAGCACAAAGCTGCCGGCACCCTGAATGGTTCCCGCGTAAGCAATCAACGTGTACACGGCAGGGTAGCTGGCGGGCAGCACCCCGGTGACATTCACGGTGACCGTGGCATTGTTGATCAACCCATTGGCGTTTTGAACGCTGACCTCATTGATGCCGGCGGGAATGGCGTCGCAATTCAAGGTGATGGCGTCAGAAACCTGCGCGCCCAGCGTGAGTTTGTTCAGCGACAAGGCGCCAAAACCCAGTCCCCCGCCGGCTTCAAGTGTGGCCGCGTTGGAGACGGTCACCGCCGAGGTGATGGTGCCAAGGCCGCCCAAGGTGGCGCCATTGGACACCGTTACCGAGCCGCCACCGGTGGACAATCCATTGATGTACAATTTACCAGCGTTCACCGCCAAGGTGCCGGAGAAGGAGTGGTTGCCGGACAGTGTCAACGCGGCCGGTCCGGTCTTGACGACGTTCAAAATCGTCGTCGCATTTACGGCGGTGCCAGCATACTCGAGATTGGTATCCACCAGGCTTCCCGTGAAGGTTCCGGGATTATTCTGGATGATGGTCAGCGTTGCCGGACCAATTCCGCTGGGATTGCGGCAGCCGTTGGCAATGAAGGCGCCGCCCGCTCCGGTGGAGGAGAGATCGGAAACGGTGGCGTTCTGGCCGAATAGGTAAAGTTTGCCAAAATTTCCCGCCGCCACATTGAATTGGAGCACATTACCCGCCGGATAGGCGCCCGCCGCGCCCAGGTAAATGGAGCCGCGCTGAATTTGGACGGGACCGGTGAAGTTGTTCGCCGCGTTCAAACAGAAGGGAGTTTCCATCGGGTTGGCTCCGGTGAAGGAGTCTTGGGCAATGAAGGTCAAGCCGCCGGTGCCGCTGATGGTTCCATTGAACTGGCAGTCACCCTCGTTCACGCCGTATTTATCCACGCTGGCATGTTCCGTGTTGCCCCAGATGTAGCGTTGCACGCTGCCCAAGTTGACCGGGGTGGCGATGCGGGTGCCCCAGTTGGCCGTGCTGTTGGGCACGTCGGTCGCATTAAAGTAAATGTCTGGCGAAGTGGGACCGTTGTTGGTGGCGGTCAATTGCAAGGTTCCCGCGCCGCTGACGACGATGGATGGGTTGATGGTGGTGCTGGCATCCAAGTTCAGGTTGCCGGAGGATTGCACCACCGCGCCCGCCGCAATGCTGATGAAATTGGTTTGCGATGAATCCGTCGTGTCCGCTGCCAGAGTGACAGAGCCGACAGCCAGGGTTCCCGCTGCCGCCGTCAAGATGCCCGAGTAGGTGTTGGCGCCGGCCAGCGTCAGCGCGCCGGAACCGTACTTGGTCAGATTGTAGTTTCCGCTGATGGCGCCGCTCATGACCACATTGTTAGTATTGGGTGAAACCGTGGTTTTGGCTTGCATCACCAGCGGATTCGCAAAGGTCATGCTGTTGGCGAAACTCAAGTCGCCGTTGGTGGAAGCGTTGCCATTACCGATAATGGTGGCACTGCCCAAGGAACTGGGGTTGTCCACCTGCACCACGCCGCGCCAGAGTTGCACGCCGCCGGCAAAGGAATTGGTGCCGGCAAATTCAGTCACCGTATTGGTGTCGAGGAGGGTGTCGGTGGAAACGCGCAAGATCATGCCGGAACCGCCCCCGCTGAGGGTGCCGCCCAAAGTCAGGCGGCCGGTTTGATTCTTGGTCAGCACATTGGTGCCGCTGGCATTGGGCAGGATGAAGTTGTTGGTCAAGACCACCGCACTCGTTGTGGCCACGGTCAGGATATTGCTGACGCCGCCCGCCGTATTTTCGGTGACCGTTACCGGGCCGGAGCCGAGTCCGCCCGCGCCGGTGATGCTCACCGCGCCATTCGCAATCGTGGTGCCGCCGTTGTAGGTGCTGTTGGCCGCCAGCGTCAGCGTGCCGGGACCGGTCTTGGCCAGCGCCACTGAGCCGGAGGAATTTTGAATGACGCCAGAGAATGAAGAGTTGGCGATGTTGCTGACGGTGAGGACCGGGTTGCCGCCGGCGCTGAGGTTGTCCACCGTGCCGGAGCCAGAGAGGTTGTTCACCACGGGGCTGTTGCCGGCGAGGTCCAAGGTGCCGTTGACCACCACATTGCCGGCGGTGGGTCCGCTCGGAATGGCTGCGGATGAGCCTAAGGCGAGGGTACCGGCCGCCACGGTGGTGTTGCCGGTGTAGCTATTCGTTGTGGCCAGCGTCACAGTGGCGGTGCCCTGTTTGACCAGGCTGACCGCACCGGCAATGCCGCCGGCGCCGCCGACCGTGTAGTTATTCAAAAAATTCGTGAACACCACAGTGTAGGGCTGGACGGTGCCCGCCAGATTGACGGAAAAGTTGGTCGCGGTGTCGTCGAACAGCAGCGGGCTGACATCAACGTAACTGGCCGGTGTGCTGGTGCCGGTCAGCACCCAATCAAGACTGCCCGCCAAATCCCAGTCATTGGTGGGCGACCCCACCCAAGTCAGCGCCGGCGCGATATAAGCAGGAACGACCAATTGGATGGCCAGCGCGGAGGCGTTGTTGGTGAGGTAGGGAGGCGATATGGCAGTGGGGAAGGAGCCAAGGACAAAGGTGCCGCTGCCCTTCACGGAGCCGGTGTAGGTGACCAGATTGTAGGTCGCCGGATTATTGGTGGGCAATGCGCCGGTGATGTTAATGGTCGCGATGCCGTTGTTGGTCAAGCCGCTGGAGTTGGTCACCGTGAAGCTGGAGGCCAACCCTGTGGCGGTACTGTTGAGGTTCAAAGTGAGCGCATCCGAAGCGGAGGCCCCCAAGACCAGGCTCTTCATGGCTAGTATGCCGGCCCCGGCGCTGTTGCCCGCCACCAAGGCGCCGCCATTGGCCACCGTGACCGGCGCGCCGATGAGGCCGCTGCCACCCAATGTTCCACCGCGGTTAACCGTGACCGTTCCGCCGGTGTTGGTGGTGTTCAGGTACAGTGTGCCGGCATTGATGGTCAGGAATGAGTTATAGATTTTCGCGCCGCCGAAAGTCACGGTGCCGGCACGCATTTGCGTGAAGCTTAACGCGTTGGAAACATTGCCCGCGCCGGTGAAGTTGTAATTATTGGCCGAATTGGAGAATACCACGCTGTAGGGTTGGACCACCCCCGCCAGATTGACGGAGAAACTGGCCGCCGTGTCATCAAACACCACCGGGCTGCCGTTGGTAAAATACGCGGGCGCGCCGGAATAGGTCTGCTGCCACACGTTGCTGCCGGTCAAATCCCAGTTGTTGGTCGGTGTGCCAACCCAGGTCAGGGAAGGCTGGGGAACGACCAACTGAATGGCCAGGGCCGCGGCATTGTTGGTGAGATAAGGGGTGGACAGCGTGCTGGGAACGGTGCCAAGTACAAAGGTGCCGCTGCCCTTGGTGGTGCCCGCATAGGTCACCACATTGTAGGTGGCGGGGTAGGTGGCAGGCAGTGCGCCGGTGATATTGATGGTGGTGACGCCATTATTCGTCAAGGTGCTGGAGCCGGTGACGGTGAAGGTCCCGCTCAAGCCGCCAGTGGTGCTGTTAAGATTCAGCGTCAGCGCGTCGGTGGCCGCAGCGCCCAGCGTCAGGTTCTTCATGATCAAAGTGCCGGAACCGGCGTTGCTGCCAGCCATCAAGGCGCCGCCATTGGCCACCTTCATCACGGTCGCGCTGATGGTGCCGTTGCCGGCCAGCGTCGCGCCGCTATTCACGGTGACCGTCGCACCGGAGTTGGTGAGGTTGTTCAGGTACAGCGTGCCCGCGTTGACGGTCAGGTTGGTGAAGTAGAGGTTGGTGCCGTTGAAGGTCGTGGTGGCCGCGCCGTTCATGTTGAAGCTGCTCACGTTGGTAACGCTGCCTGCGCCAGTGACGGTGTAATTATTGAGCGAATTTGAGAAGGTCACGCTGAAGGGCTTCACCATGGCCGCCAAATTGACCGAGAAATTGGAGGCCGTGTCATCGAATATGACGATGTCCCCATTGGTGTAGCTGGTTGGCACGCCGCTGCTGCGCCCGCCAACGCTGCTGACCAGCCAATCATTGGTGCCGGACAGATCCCAGTTATTGGTCGGCGCACCGACCCACGTCACGGAAGGCGGGGGAATCACCAACTGTATGGCGGAGGCGGCCACGTTGTTGGAAAGGTAAGCGGTGGTCTGGAAAGCGGGAATGGAACCGAGCACAAACGAGCCACTGCCGCCAACCGTCCCGGAGTAGGTGAGCAGGTTGTAATTTGTGGCGGTGACGCCGGGCAGGGTGCCGGAAACGTTGATGGTGGTGATGCCTTTGTTGGCAAAGCCGTTGGCCGTGGTCACGGCAAAGGAGGTGGCCAGACCGGAGGCATTGCCGACGAGGTTCAGGGTCAATGCATCGGTGCCGCTGGCACCCAAGGCAAGCGAGCTCATGGTCAAAGCACCGGCGCCAGCGCCGTTGCCGGCCACCAAACTGCCGCCGCTCGCCACCGTCACTGGCGCGGTCACACTGGCGCTGCCGCCCAAGGTCCCGCCGCTGTTTACGGTCACGCTCGCGCCGTTTTCGGCAGGGGTGTTAAGATAAAGACTGCCAGCGTTGACGGTGAGGGCCGCGATATACGGCGTGTTCGCTCCGCTCAAGGTCACATTGGCGGTGCCATTCAAGGTGAGACTGGCCGTGTTGGAAATATCACCCGCGCCACTCAGGGAATAATTATTGGCAAAATTGGAAAAAACCAGGCTGTAAGAGGGTGTTCCGAAAGTTTTTGTAACCGCTTGGTGCAATGTGACTTTCGCCAGTTTAGATGGGGTTGTTTGAACGATCTGGATCAGTTAGGGTTCAGGCATGGCTAATTTGCTTCCGCCCGTCGGCACCACCCGCTTGCTGGAGTTGGTTTCACCCTATGTGCCTGACGACTTCATTCTCAATCTGTGTCCGCGCCTGTCCACCGGCGGACGACGATGCGCTTTGAGCGCGCCGCAGTTGTGGCGTCTGCATCTGTTGGTCTTGTTGACTTCGACCCATTCGCTCAATTTGGTGGTGACGCAACTGCCCGAACAAGCCGCTTGGCGCCG
>Ga0364874_10538_pt1 | contig 18695 bp, 13 predicted proteins | sample ExccelAu500001D4_2_FD_206922 | JGI IMG/M metagenome (GOLD analysis project Ga0364874, IMG submission 206922) | Enriched cells from Trout Bog Lake Hypolimnion, Wisconsin, USA - BchlTB.Aug07.5000.01.D4 | ecosystem: Environmental > Aquatic > Freshwater > Lake > Hypolimnion/Profundal zone | place... | reverse complement strand
GGTGCGCCTATGATTATTTCCCTTCCGGCAGACTCGCCGCCGCGACCGCCTGGCCGACCCGACGCGACTTTTCGTCCGGCACGTGAAGCGCGAGCTTTCGCGCCAATGCCGGAAACTCCTCCCGCAAAATCTCGCGCGCCCGCTCAATGACGATGTCGCCGCCCCGGCCCGTGGTGACGCGGCCCAGGATCAGCACGTCATTGAATTTATAAAAGTCCGCATAATGCGCCAGCGAGTAGCCAAGATACACCCCGATGGTTTCATATATTTTGACGGCGCGTTCGTCGCCCTTCGCCATCAGCGCCTGGACCTCTTTGAGCCGTTCCGGCTGGCCCAGGTTTTCCGGCAGGGAAATGCCGGCGGCGGGCAGCAGTTTATTGACCGCCTGCTGCGAAAAATACTGCGCGCCCACGCCGCAGTCGCCGGACCATTCATCGGCGGCGGCTTGGGGATTGTAATCCACGGGCGCGAAGGCCAGTTCGTTCAGCCAGCCAAGGATGCGCCCCTGCTGGTCCATGAACCCGCCCGCCTCGCTGGAACCCAGCGCCATGCCCAGCATGCCCTTTTTATTCAGCGACAGGGCGCCAGCCAGTGCGGTCACGTCGCCGTCGTTCATCACCACTACCGGCACCTTCCACTCCTGGCGGATGCGTTTGAAAATGCCGGCGGCTCTTGGAAAATCCTTTTTGGGCACGGCGCGCAGCAGCGACGCCACGCGGATTTCATTATCCACAATGATGCCGGCGGAACTGCCCCCAATGGCGTCCACCCGCGGCAGGTGCGCGGCGGCGCGATGCAGCGCGGCGGAGATGTGATGATAATGATAATCGGGATTGGGCTGGTTCTTTGGGTCCCACGGCGATTCCTCGGTGAACACCGCCTCGCCGTTCACCACGGCGGAAACCTTGTAATCGCTCGCCCCCAGATCAAACCCGATGCGGCAGCCCTTGAGATGCCCCCCGGCGGAAACCTGCATTTCCCTGGCGCGGGGCACTTTTGCCGCCGTGGTCACCACCACCTGGAATTTCCGGCCATACGCCAGTTCCATCATCCGGCAGTCAAACTTCCGCGCGCCGCGTGGCGAATAGGTCTTCTGGATGAACTCGCCGATGGCCTTGGGCCCGCCGACATGGACTTTCCAGCCGCCGAACGCCCACAGCAGAAATTTCACCGTGCGCTCGACATATTGCCGGGTGGCCTTGTCCGCGGCGGGAAACACAACGGTTTCAAAACGCGACCCCAACCCGCATTCGCGTTCGAGGCCAATGACGAGCGGGACGGCGCAGCCGGTCTTTTTCGCGGCGGCAACGTAAGTGCGGTTGACGAGCGCGGCGGGCTGAAACCCCGGATCCAGCGGGGGGATGAATTTCAGGTTCATTGGACGACGGCGGGCTTGAAAATCCAAAGCACGTTGCCCTGCGAATCCGTGCCCCCGGAACCGGCGATTTGTGCGCGCAGTGTGTAGTGAGCGCCCGGCTTGGGCGCGGGCACATCGAGTTTGTACACCGGCTTGCGCGGCGAACTGCCGGTGAAACCGGCGTGCCTGTCGCGGCTGATCTCCTTGCCGTCTTCCAGCAGCGCGGCCCACGCGATATCAATGCCACACGCGCCATCGGTGTAATCAAAAGTCACGTTCACTTTGCCCGCGGCGGTGACTTTGGCGGTCACGTCCCAATCGAGCGGCGTGGGCTCAGTCTTGATTTGCGCGGGGTGCCACACCCCGGCGGTAACGGCGGCAGTGCCGTCGTCGAGCGCGGAACTGCGGTAATTCACGCCCAGCCGGTCAAGGCGCTGCTCGTTGGTTTTCAAGCGGCGCTTGAAATCGTCCAGGTTGCGCGCCTCCCTGGGCGACCAAGCAACCTCCGCCAGCGCGGCGGCTCGCGGGAACGCCATGTATTCCACGTGTTTCAAGTTCGGGATGTATTCCGTCCAGATATTGCCCTGCGCCCCGAGAATGTGTTTTTGCATTTCCGGCGCCAGATTGTCGGGCACCGGCTCCAGGCCATAGACTTTCTTCAGCGGCAGGAATCCGCCGATGGCGCGCGGCTCGCTGGCCTGATCGCGTGACTGGCAATAGTCCAAGTAGCAGTTGGAGGTCGGCGACATCACCACGTCGTGGCCCTGGCTCGCGGCTTCGCGGGCGCCGCCAATCCAGTCCATCACCGTGGCATTTTGCGCGAGACCGCCCTGCAAAATCTCGCTCCAGCCGATGAGGGTTTTGCCCTTGGCGTTCACGATCTTCTCAATGCGGCGGACGAACCAGCTTTGCAGTTCCTCCTCATTTTTCAGGCCCTCGCTCTTGATCAAGGCCTGGCACGCCGCGTCGTTCTTCCACGGCCCCTTCGGTACTTCGTCCCCGCCGATGTGGATGTATTTTCCCGGAAACAATTGCGCCACTTCCGTCAGCACTTCGTCCAAAAATTGAAACGTCCCGGCCTTGGCGGGCGAATAAATGCCGGGGTTCACGCCGCCCTTGAGCGGCACCACGAACGGGCCGTCCCCCGTGCCATATTCCGGATACGCCGCCAGCGCCGCCAGCGAATGGCCGGGCATTTCGATCTCGGGAACGATGGTGATGTGCCGCTTCGCCGCATAGGCCACCACCTCGCGGATGTCGTCCTGGGTGTAAAATACGCCATAACGCCCATCCGGACCGTAAGCCGTGGTGGAATTCGTCGGCAGGCCGAAACCCACGCCGCCACGCCAGGCGCCGATACTGGTCAGCTTGGGATATTTCTTGATTTCAATGCGCCAGCCGTTGTCGTCCACCAGATGCCAGTGGAAGGTGTTCAGCTTGTGCAGGGCCATGACGTCCAGCAGTTGCTCCACTTCCGGCTTGGTGAAAAAATGCCGGCTCACGTCGAGCATCAAACCGCGCCAGCCGAACCGAGGCTGGTCCGTGATGTGGACGCATGGAACCTGCCAGTCGAAATGTTTCACCACGTTCGTGGAAAAAATTTCGGGCGGCAGCAACTCCAGCAGCGTGCGTCCGCCGTAAAACAAACCGGCCTCCGTGGCGGCAGTAATGCCAACGGCCTGCGGCGTCACTGTCAACTCGTAACCTTCCGCACCATATTTGTCGAGCTGGTTGGGCTGCAACAGAATCGTTATCTCTCGGCCTTTGGCCAGCGAGGCAACCGGCGAAACCGGCAATTTGTAACCGGTGGCAGTCCGCAGCGCGGCGGCAAGATTTTGTGCCTCCGCCTCGCCGCCACCAAAAGTAATCTCGGCTTTGGCAGTCAGTTTGAACGTCCCGGGCTGTGATTCCAAATGCGCCGGCTGCGGGATGATGGCTGGCCCATTACCCGCCAACGCCGTCGCGGCCTGGGAACAGGCCAAGACCATTGACAACGTAGCCGACGACGTGAGGAGCATGGACCCCCGGTGGGGGCTGATACCGGAAGGAATGCCGATTTGCGGCGTGTATGGCAATTTGCGCGTGCTCTTCGGCTGGAAGTGGTGCAATATCAACAACTTCCATAAGGCATTTCTTAAGAGGCGGACCCGAGAACACGATTCCATGGAAAAACTCCGCCTCTCAAGAGACGTCTCACCTTGGCGGCTTGCGGTTTCCCGTCCCGCAGGGACGATTTGACAATAGCCCGCAGTTTCAACTGCGGGTGGCGTGCGGCCAACCCCACCCGCCCCGCAGCGGCGGCTGAACCGATCCGAAGCAAGACCATCAACTGTTGAGTTCATAAATCTATTTCTGGGTAACCACCTTGGCCGCCTTGTCCTTGATTTCGACACAGATGACCGAGGCGATCTTATCCGGCGCTTCGGCGGGCAACGAAATGGTCACGCCGCTGGCGGTGGTTTCGGCTTTCAATTTTTGATGGCCCGCGAGCAAATGCGCCCGCTTCACCTGGCTCTGAAGTCCGGGCAGTTCGAGTTTGCCGGTGGCCGGCCATTGAAAAATTTCGACGTAAATTTTTCCGGGCTTGGTGGTGGCGCGCCAATCCCAAGCCGGGGTGAATTTCGGCTGGCCATCCTTTTCTTTCTCCGTGGCGCTGAACTTGCCGGCTTCCGCGCCAAACGGGGTTGGGCCGGAACCGTAAATTGCCTCGCCGTTGACCTTCATCCATGCGCCGACTTCCGCCAACCGGTCCACGCTCGGCTGCGGAATCAGCCCTTCGCTGGTGGGGCCGACATTGAGCAGGTAATTTCCGCCTTTGCTGGCGATGTCACAGAGATTGCGAATGATGGTTTCCGGGGATTTCCAGTGGTCGTCATGTTTATTGTAGCCCCAATGGCCATTCAAGGTCATGCAGGTTTCCCAATCCACGCCCGATCCGAAACCTTGTGGGGGAATTCGCTGCTCCGGGGTGCCATAGTCGCCGACGCGGCCGGCGCCGGCGTCCATGCCATTCATGCCGGCGCGCGCCTTGCCGACACGGTTGTTGATAATGAGCTTGGGATCCAGGGCACGCAGCCAGGCGTAAAGTTCCGCGCCGCGCTCCGCCGTCCAAGGCGATTCCCATTCGCCATCGAACCAGATGATCCCGGGATGGTAGTTGGCGACCAGTTCCTTGAGTTGCCCCTTCATGTATTCCGTGTAGCGGTCCATGTCCGGCGTGCCGGTGGCCACGTCGTTCCACGCGCGGCGCGTGCCCCAGTCGGAACTGTGCCAGTCCATGATGGAATAATAGAGACAGAATTTGACGCCCTGCTTCCGGCATTCCGCGGAGAGCTCCTGCAGCGGATCGCGCTGAAACGGTGTGGATTTGATGCACCAATCGGTCAGCGCCGACGGCCACAGGCCAAAGCCATCGTGATGTTTCGCGGTGATGACCAGATATTTCATGCCGGCATCCTTGGCGGTTTTGACAAACGCCGCGGCATTGAATTTCACCGGGTTGAACTCCTTCGCAAACTGCTCGTAGCGGCTCACCGGAATGTGCGCGGATTCCATGATCCACTCCGCATAATCGGTCTTGCCCTCCCACTCGCCGGCGGGCACGGAATAAACGCCCCAGTGGATGAACATGCCGAACTTCGCCTCGCGCCACCATTCCATGCGGGCGTCGTGTTGCCGCGGCGTTTCGGCCGGGGCGGCCGGCGTTTCGGCCAAGGTTCTGCTCAGCAGCGATAGCGCCGCCATGCCAATGATGAGTTTTGATTTCATAAAATAAGTTGCACCCCGGCCGGCTCAGCCGTGTTTCTTGCCTTCAAAATGTTCCTCGATTTCCTCGAGCGTCTTGCCTTTGGTTTCCGGCAGGAAGAACGCGGCGGTGATAAAATAAACCACGGTGCAGCCGGCAAACCCGAAGAACATCATGCTGTATCCATACTTGCCGACGCTGGGCAGGAAAACCGCCGCGATGGTGGTGGAGACGGCCTGGTTGATCAGCAGGGCCACGCTCATGCCGTTCGAGCGGATGCGCGTCGGCATCAGTTCGGACAGCGCGAGCCAGACGCACACGCCGGGTCCCACCGCAAAGAACGCCATGAAAATGTACAGGCACGCGGCGGTAAGCCAGCCGTTGCCTTCGCTGGGCACGGGGGTGAGGAGCGCGTTCTGAATCTTCAACGGCGCGTTCTTCGCGGCCTCGAGCTTCGCAAATGGATTCTTGAAGAACGAATCCACCTTGCTCGATGGCAGGCAGCTCTCGCGCGTGATCTCGAGCTTGGCCGTCAAATCATCCGAGCGCACCACTCCGCTGGCGGCCACATAATCACCGCAGGAATAAATGACCACCAGGGTTGACGGCTTGCCGCTGGCGGCCTTGCCGGTATCGCCGGTGCTGGCCAGCAATTTATCGGCGATTTCCTGATTGAACACAAAATCAACTTTCTGGTCCGTCGTGACCATCGCTTGGACGGCGTCTTTCACGTCCACGCGCTGCTTTTCCGTCTGGTGGAAAACCGACCCTGCGCAAATGAGCGAAATGATGATGCCGGCAGTGCCCAGTGAGAGCAGGAATTTGCGCCCTTTTCGGTCCACGAGCAGGACGGCCACGATGGTGGCCAGAAAATTCACAAAGTTGAAAACCAGGCTGCCCAGGTGGGCGTGTTTGTCACTCAAACCGGCTTGAATCAAAATGGTCGTATTGTAACCGATGATGGAATTGACACCGGTGGCCTGATTGCACGCCAGAATCACGCACGCCAGCATGAACGGAATCACATATTTCCGGTTCAGCAAGGATTCCTTGAGTTGTTCCCCGGTGGCGGACGTCTTCGCTTTTTCCGCAGCGACGGTAGCTTCCATTTCCGTCAATTCGAGGCGGGCCTGCTCGTCCGTGCGCGAGCACAGCAACGCGGCAAGCGCAGCGTCCTTGCGTCCGCGCCGGAACAGCCAACGCGGCGACTCGGCCACCAAGAAGCTGCCGAAGACAAAGAGCAGCCCCGGCGGCAGGGACACCCAGAAGATGCTGCGCCAGGCCGTGTCCTTGAACGCAAACAGCTTGTCCGCATCGCCCAGCTTCGCGACCTCGTCCACCCGAATGCTGAAATACGTGCCGATGAGCGCCGCCGCCACCAGGCCCATCACCAGCATCCATTGAAAAATTCCGGTGCCTTTGCCGCGATTGGACGCCCCCAGACATTCCACCAGATACAGCGGAATGACCACGCCAATGAAACCGCCGCTGATGCCTTGCAGCAGGCGCCCAAACACCAGCGGCCAATAGCCGTGCGCCAGCGCAATCATCGGGATGCTGATGACAAACAGGAGGCCGCTTACAATCATCATATTTTTCCGGCCCGCCAAATCGGCCAGCATCCCGGCGACCAGCGTTGAAAACACACTGCCCAGCAGCACGGCGGCCACGATGAACGAAAGCTGGTTGGCATTGTAACCGGAGGTCGCCGAAAGATACGGCAGCGCACCGGCGATGATCCCTACATCCACGCCGTACAGCAAGCCGCCGAGACCCGCGACCAGCAACAGGAAACGATTGTAATTGGTTTTCGCACCGCCGGTGGCGGCGGTCGTTGGATCAGTCATCGCATTCATGCTGTTTGCTCTAATCAGGCCGGATTGCCGACAACTTTAACGCGCCGCCTTTCCGGTGTCAATGGCTATTTATCACGTGCTAAACTCCTGCGGACGATTCGCGGATCTCCAGCCTCGGCTGGAGAATCAGGGACTGTTTTTCTAATTCCGGGTGCTCCAGCCGATCCGCCAGAAACTTCCAGGCAGCGGCGCACATTTCCTCCACCGGCTGAACCAGGGTCGTCAGCGGGCATTCCAGATATTCGGTGTCCTCGATGCCGTCGCAACCCGCCAGGGCCACGTCCTGCGGCACGCGTACTTTCAGATCGCACAACCCACGATAGATGCCCAGCGCCGCATCGTCGGAATGGCAGAAAATCGCCTCCGGGCAGCCGTGCTGACGGATGTAATCCTGAATGAACTGGCGCGTGACGGGGCGCAATTGCTGGGTCAGCGGATAGTAAATAAATTCCGGTTTCAGCCCCGCCTTTTTCATCGCCTCCCGATAGCCCAGCCACCGGCCAGGTTGCGGCTGGTCCTCATGCACAAAGGTGGCATGGGCAATGCGGCGATGTCCAGCGTCAAGGAAATGGGCCATGACCTGGCTGGCGCCCGCCTGCAAATCCACCTGCACCGCATCCGTCTCCCCGAAACAGGCGGCGCCCATGCTCACCAGCGGGATGGCGCGCGCCGCCAGCAATTGACGGTGCATCGTCGCCTGGCCCGGAATATCCACCGCAATCACGCCGTCCACCGGCACATTGGACAGCGTTTGTCGGGCTTCCGCAGCGTCCATTTCGCTGATGATCAATTCCTGCCGCTCGCGCCGGACCAAACGGTTCAGTTCGCGCGCCACGTGACTGTAATGGGTGGAAATCTGGTTGGGAATGAACAGGGCGATGATGCCGGTGCGCTGACGCCGCAATGCCCGCGCGTGGGGATTGGGCCGATAGCCCATTTCCTGCGCGGCGGCGAGAATGCGCTCGCGTGAGGCCTGGGCTACCTGCGGATAGCCTGCCAGCGCAAACGCGACCAACTGCCGCGAGACGCCCAGCTTGCGGGCGATTTGTTCCTGGGTAACCATGCTCAAGAAAATTCGTGACAAAAACCGCGATTCAGGCTTAGGGACCGTGCAAAAATAAATTCGGCGTTTATGGCGCAGAGATTTTGGTTGCTGGCGAGGCGCGAGCGACGAGCATACCCCGCCAGTGGGTCTGTAAGGAGCGAGCCACAAAGCCAGCGGCCAAAAGATCCCGCCAGAAATGCCGAAGTTATTTTTGCACGGTCCCTTAGCACGAGATAATAATGGCTTTTACTGGAAAAACGGTCAAGCGGGATTTCGCCACCCAAATCCTCGCCTAAGAATATATTCAAACCACGAAACACGAAACATACGAACGGGATTTCATTTTTCGTGTTACCGTTGCCAAAGCGCGAAAACCGGGGTGGGGACAGCTTGTCCCCACGTCTTCAGTTGTGGCCACCAAAGGCCAACGGCCCGGTTGATACCAGCATGAGGCAACATCCATGTGCCGGAACGCCAACCTGCCAAGGGCTGAAAGCCCGTTCCGTCTTTGTTGGATGCGGACAACGAGGCTTCGGACGGCGAACAAGAGCCGGAAGAAGTCGGACGGGGGCGGAAAACAGGTGCACTACGAAATACACCGAGCACACGAAGATGGAATCCCGTTCGCACGGGTATTTCGTGGTTTGAATTTTTCTCAGAGGATTATGGACAGCTTTGATGCCTTGACATCAATTTTTGATGTGCTATGATGTCGCAATGCGAACGACGTTAACGATTGATGATGACTTGGCCGGGATTCTCCAGAAAAAGGCCAGCCAACAAGGCCATTCCTTCAAAGCCGTGGTCAATGACCTTTTGCGCGCGGGCATTGCGGCCAGCGGCGAGGCAGTCCACCACCGCAAACCCCTCAAAGTCGTTGGCCGACCGCTCGGGTTGAAACCGGGCTACGACCCGGACAAACTCAATCAACTGGTGGACGAACTGGCCGGGGAAGATTATTTGAGAAAGGCGGCCCAGAATGATTCTGCCCGACATTAACCTGCTCATTTACGCGCATGACGAAACTTCACCCCATCACGCCCGAGCCAAACAATGGTGGGAAAACCAGTTGAACGGTTCACAAATGATCGGGTTGTCCTGGGTGGTCTTGCTGGGGTTTATTCGTCTGCTCACGAATCCGCGGATTTTTCAAAATCCCTATCCCCCGCGAGAAATTCTGGCGGTGGTAAAAACATGGCTGGAGCAGCCTCATGTCAGAATCGTCCACCCTGCCGAAAACCATTTTGCACAATTGTCACGCCTGATCGAACAGCTCGGCACGGCGGGCAACCTGACCACCGACGCGCATCTGGCCGCTCTGGCCATTGAACGCGGTTTAATCCTGCAAACCACAGACGCTGACTTCGCCAGATTCCCTGGCTTGAAATGGCATAACCCGTTAAGCGATAAGCACTGAATGAAGATCCCGTAAACGTGAATGCCACCTATCGCTTGTAGTAACACAGATACGCCACGTCCCCTGCCGCCTCCACCTCAAATTTCACGTGCGGTGGCACGACAAAATGCTGGCCTTGGCCATAGCTCCTCCAGTCACCGCCCGGCAGTTTGGCCTTGAGCGTTCCCGCCACGACATGCATGTGCTCCTCGCAGTCCGTTCCAAAACTGTACTTGCCCGGCTCGATCACTCCCACCGTCGCCGGCCCCTCTGGCGTGGCCACCGCGAGACTCTGAACTTTGCCCTCGAAATATGAATTGTGTTTCATGCGCGTGTTATGCCCTTTTTTCGCGAATTTGACAATGAAAACCGCAGGCCCCCCCCCAATCATCCTCATCCTCATCCTCATCCTCATCCTCATCCTCAACCCCGAAAAACATTCAACCTCGAATATCCAACGAGCCGGATTCCCAATTCACCAGGAGCACTCTGAATCGTTCGAGGTTGGGTATTGAATGTTGAATGTTGAATGTTTCCCTCCTGCACCTCATCGCCCCCCCGCCGCTGTTTGGTGATACGGCTCATGCTGAAGATACCGCCGCTGCATCGCTTGATATTGTTGCAATAGATTCTGATCTCCGGACTGGGACGCCAACGTACACGCCAATTGCGCCGCCCCGAGGGCTTCGTTAAAACGGCCGGCCTCCGCATAAGCCGCCGCCAGGGTTGCCACCATGCCGGGCTGCCGATACTGCGTCTGCAGGCACGCATCTTCCGCCAGTTTTACGGCCAAGGCCCCATCCCTCTGGGCGGCGTCCGGACTGGTGGCCAAAACCCAAGCCAGATCGGCATGCTGCACCGCCGTGCGAAAAGAAAACCGGTCGCTGACTGAAAGGGTTGCCGCCACCGCCAGCACCAAAACCGCAAACATCAAACCATAACCAACCTTGGTCACCCCCATCCCGCCCTGTAGCCGCCGACGTAAGGAGGCGGATTCCCCTGATTCACCACCCCGTGACAGCGGAAGCGAGGCGGCGGACGCTGCATCATTCGCGCCTGGATCACCCACTGCGCCAATGATCTTCTTTCCCAGCGCGATGCCAGGAACTTCGATGATCTTGTACCAAAGAAAACTGAAAGGAATGATCGCCAGCCACGTGATCATGAGCAGCAGATACGCCACCGGCGGCGGGCGGTTCTCCGCCGGCACCGCCCAAACGATCAGATGGGAATAGACGTGCAGCAACGGCTGGTGCAGCAAATAGAGGCTGTAGCTCCACCAGCCGATGTGCTGGAGCAGCCCCAACGAAAAGGCGGAAATTCCGGCTGGCCAGCCGCCGCGCGAGGGCACGCGGCGCTTGGATGCCGTTTCATTCTCAGCATGAAAAATGCCGCGCAAACCCCTGGCCAGGATCGCCGCCGTGGCCAAGGCGAACAACGGAAACTGCAGCCCGCACAGCGGCTTGGCAAAATAGCTGCCCAATGCCAGACCGAGCCACCATAGCGGCGAGATCTTCCGGCACGGCAGCGTCTGCTGTTTCAACCAAGCGTCCGCGATGAACGCGCCCAGCGCCCAACTAAACCAGTACCCCAAGGGCGAATTGGCCAGCAGCCAGGACACATGCCCGGCCACCGTGTTGCTGGCGTCCACCGTTTGCGTCCAGCCATCCAGGCCGCGAATCAAAAATTCTCCACCCGCCAGCACGCCCATGACTCGCAGCCAGCCAATCCTGCCCGCCAGCACCACCAACACCGGATACAGCAAATACAACTGCGCCTCCACCGCCAGGCTCCACAGCGCCGCGTTGGCTCCGTATATCGTCGCGGGATCATAATTGTGGACGAGGAACCCATGGCTCAACAATTGCGTCCAGAATTCCCGGCTGAAAAAGTCCAACCCGGGATTGGTCGCCAGAATCAGCAGGGAGAAAGCCAGCGCCAGCAGATACGCCGGATAAATGCGGAAAAATCGCCGGAGAAAGAAACCGCCCCAGCGTTGCCCCTGCTGCTGGAAACTCAGGTGGATGCAAAAACCGCTGACCACAAAGAAGATGGCCACCCCGGCCTGCGCGCACATCCCCAGCGGCAGAAAACATAGAAAAGTCGCCTGGCCGGAGAAATCCCGCCCCCAGCCCTTCCACGGCAGCGCGTCATAACCAAAGGCCATGCCCAAGGTGTGAAATATCAGCACGGCCAGGATGGCCACCCCCCGGAGGTGATCCAGCAACTCGACATGCTTGACAGAACTTTTCATTCACCGCCGCTTCCCAATTCCGTCGTGACAGATCTGGAACCAGGCGCAGGCCGGGAGGATAAAAGGTGAAGGCGGGCGTCACAACAAACTATTTTGAACTTTGGATTTCCCCTTTGCCTGCTATCCTAACCCAACATGAATCCGGCCGCAGTTCCCGAGTTCTTTAATTTCACCGGCGATATCTTTGATGGCTGGGCGCGTTCCCGTCCGCAAAGCCCCGCCTTGTGGTGCGTGGATGGGGTCACCGGAGTGGAGCAGAAATTCTCGTTCCAAGAGCTTTCCCGGCTGGGCGCGCAGGCGGCCAACGTCTTCCAGGCGCACGGCGTGCGCCCGGGCGACCGCGTGCTCGTCATGCTCCCGCGAGTCTGGCAATGGTGGGCGGCCATGCTCGGCCTCATCCGGTTGGGCGCGGTGCCCGTGCCGGCCACCTTGCAGCTCATGCCCCGCGACGTGGCGTATCGCCTCCAGACCGCCCGCATCCACGCCGTGCTTACCAACGCCGATGGCCTGGCCAAAGTGGCGGACTTTGACGGGCTTCGCCTGGCCACCTGCCCGCCGCCCACCGGCTGGGTGGATTTCAACGTGGCCATGCAGGGGGCGGCCTCGCGCTTTGTCGGCCTGCCGACCCGCGCGAGCGATCCGGGCATCCTTTATTTCACCAGCGCCACCACCGGCGAACCCAAGATGGTGCTCCACACCCAGGCCAGCTACGGCCTCGCCCACCGCATCACGGGCGAATTGTGGCTGGATTCCAAGCCGGACGACGTACACTGGAATATCTCCGACCTCGGTTGGGGCAAGGCGGCTTGGTCCAGCTTCTTCGGTCCCTGGCACATGGGCGCCTGCGTGTTCGCAATGGATATTCACGGCAAGTTTGACCCCGCCCATACCCTCGATGTGCTCGCCCGCTTTCCCATCAATACTTGGTGCGCCCCGCCCACCGCGCTGCGCCTCATCGTGCGCCAGCATCTGTCCAAATGGTCCTTTCCCCATCTGCGCCATTGCGTGACCGCCGGCGAGCCGCTGAATCCCGAAATCATGAAACTGTGGAAAGCCGCCACCGGCCATGACCTTTATGAAGGCTACGGCCAGACCGAGAGCGTCGTCCTCACAGGCAATTTCCGCTCCCAGCAGCGCGCCGTGCGCCCCGGCTCCATGGGCACCGGCTCGCCTGGCTTTCACCTGGCGTTGCTGGATGACGACTTGCGGGAAGTGCCCGACGGCCAGGAAGGCGAGATCGCCGTGCGGGTGCATCCCGTGCGGCCACTCGGCCTCTTCCGCGAATATTGGCTGAATCCCGCGGAAACCGCCGCCAAATTTCAGGGACCTTGGTATCTCACGGGCGACCGCGCCGTGCGCGACCCGGACGGGTATTTCTGGTTCCTCAGCCGCGCCGACGATGTCATCAAGAGTGCCGGCTACCGCATCGGACCTTTTGAAGTGGAAAGCGTGTTGCTCGAACATCCCGCCGTGCTCGAAGCCGCCATCGTGGGCAAACCCGACCCGGTACGCGGGCAGATTGTCAAGGCCTTCGTCACCTTGCGCCCGGGGTATGCCGCCGGCGACGATCTCCGGCACGAACTCCAGCAGCATTGCAAACACACCGCCGCCCCCTACAAATATCCCCGCGAAATCGAGTTTGTAAGCGAACTCCCCAAAACCACCAGCGGCAAGACCCGCCACGTCGAACTCCGCCTCCGCGCCAGCGAAACGCCCAGCCACCCTGCGAACGGAGCGCCAGTGCCAAGCGGCGGTTCCGCCGCCGCCCCGGCTCGAACCAGCGGGTGATGAGGAACCAAACTCCCGAAATCGGAGAGAGTTTAATTCAACCACCGATGGACACAGATGGACACAGATCGGATGGCCGACGCGTGAGGGCAGACAAATGAGCGGGAACCAAGTTAAACGCAGCGATGCGGAGGACCGCAAAGTTTTTGATCTGCCTCCGCGGCTCTCTGTACCGCTATCCTGCAAAGTCTCCGCAGCCTGCGCAAATTCTTCCTTCTCATCCTCATCCTCATCCTCATCCTCATCCTCATCCTCGCTTTGTTGTTTTGGCTGCGGCTTCGCCGCGCTGTGTTCTCCGCGTCTCTGCGTTGATTCGGGATTCCTTCCGCCCGCTTTTTATCTGTGTCCATCTGTGTCCATCTGTGGTTAAAGTCTCTTTCGGGTTTCGGACTTTGAACTTTGGATTTCCAGATGGCTAATCAGCGCCCTCGCGCTTTACTTTCCCCCGCAATTAGCGCATTGTGAGAGCAGATGAAAAAATACGCCATCTTGCTTCCGCTCGCCTGGCTGGCCGCCCTGACCGCCGGTGCCGCCGAGCCGCAGGTGAAGCTTTCCGTCCTCGATAATGCCGTGCTCTGCGTCCGTGCCAGCCGCGTGCCGGACAACGTCAACGACCAAATCCGCGCCGCCGCCCTCCCCGCCCACCTGGCTGGCACCGTGCTCGACCTGCGCTTTGCCGATGACGCGGCCACCAATGCCGCCGACTATTTCATCCAGCGGAAATCGCCGCTCGTCGTCTTGGTCAACAGCCGCACGCGCGGCCCGGCGGCCACCCTGGCCACGCAGTTGCGCGCCGCCGCCGCCGCCCTCCTCATCGGCAGCACCAATTCACCCGCCGAACTGTCCCCGGACATCCTCGTGGCCGTGAGCGCCGACGACGAACAAAAATTCCAGGATAATCCCTTCTTCGTGACCGCCAGTCCCTTCGGCAGCTTGTCCGCCACCAACCTGCTCGCCTTCGTGGACCACACCAGTGAGGCGGAACTCGTCCGCAAACACATCAAAGACGGCGAAGAGGATGGCTCCGGACCTGAACCCGCCGCCGAACCATTGGCCGCCTCCCGGATCAAGGAACGCGCCCCCAACGGTGGCGGCGCAACCGAGGACTCCTCCGCACACGCCGAACCTCCCCATGCTGTCGTCCGTGATCCAGCCCTGGCCCGCGCCATGGATTTGCTCAAGGCCTTGGCCGCCTTGCATCCCGCCCGCGGCTGATTCCTCCACCCTCCGCTGGCCTTTGGATGTTCGATGTTGGATGTTCGATGTTGGATGTTGGATGTTGGATGTTGGATGTTGAATGTTGAATGTTGATACCCATGAAAACCCTCCCCGGCCTTCTCCTCGCCCTGAGTTCCGTTCTCACCGCCTGCAGCGCCGGGTGGCCGGCGCGAGTTTTTGCCCCATATATGTACCTCGGCGCGGACGATGCTTTCCAGATAACGCACTGCGCCGAGGCCAGCGGCCAGAAGTTCTACACCCTGGCCTTCATCATCGCGGACCAGCAGGGCAACCCAGCCTGGGATGGCCGCTTTCCCATGGACCAGAATCTCTATGCGGACCAGATCAACCTCATTCGCGCGCGCGGCGGCGAAGTGCTGGTGTCCTTCGGCGGCGAGGGGGGCACGGAAATGGCCATGGCCGAAACGAACGCAACGGCGTTGGCGGCCAAGTATCAGTCGGTCATTGACCGGTACCACCTGACCTGGCTGGATTTCGACATCGAAGGCAAGGCGTTATCCCAATCCGCCGCCAACGAGCGGCGCAACGCGGTCCTCGCGCGGCTGCAAGCAAAGCATCCCGGCCTGCGGGTTTCCTACACGCTGCCGGTGGACCCCAACGGCATCGCGGAGGAGTCCCGGACGTTGCTCGCCGATGCCAAAACCAGGGGGGTGAAAGTATATTCCGTCAACGTGATGACCATGGATTTTGGCGCGCACTTTTCCCGAGGCAAAAAGCTGAGCGACGTGTCCATCGCCAGCGCGCTCAAGGCCCATGAACAATGTCAGGCGATTGATGCCGCCATCCAGCTCGGCCTCACGCCCATGATCGGCCAGAATGATCAACGCGGGGAAATTTTCACCCCGGACGACGCCCGCGCCTTGCTGGCCTGGGCGCAAGCGCAGCCCTGGGTTTGCAGCCTGTCTTTTTGGTCGAGCAATCGCGACACCGGCAAGCTGGGCAAGCACGGGACGGATAACGACACCAGCGGCCTCGCCCAAAAACCCTGGGAGTTCACGCTGATTTTCCAACCGTTCACCACCGCGCAGTGAGCGGAGAACAGATCTTGCGTAGCGCAGGCGTCCTCGCCGGCGGGTTCTGGCGGCGTCTCGCCGCCAGTTCGGGGAACGCGCACCGGAACGGCACCCGAACCCGCAACCGGGGACGGCTGCGCTACATTTTTGCGAATTCGATCAAATCTTCGGCTGGATCTTGAAGCCACAAACAAAGAAAATCTTCTGTCTGGATGCCTCCCGCAGCTCTTGCGGCATCTGGATCGTGGTCCCGGTCTCGGCGGAGTAGGTCCAAGCCAGCGGCTGCGGATAGCCAAGGAGTTGGATGGGGGAATCTGCCTTGGGTTGCACAGTTTTGAGAATGAGGGTCTCCCCGGGCCAATGCTGGCAAAAGGCATAGAGCGTCCGGTGGTCCTTGCTTTGGGTGTAGCGAATCTCGTCGCCCTCATGCCATAAATCACCTTCCCGTGCCCGCGTGGCGTAAATACCTTCGCCGTTGACCTTCAACCAAGCGCCGGCGGTCTGAATATTTTCGACCGCCTTGGGATGAAATCTGCCATCCGGCCCCGGGCCGACACCGACCATGAAATTGCCGCCTTTGGCGACCGAATCCACCAACGACCGGATAATCCACTCGCCGCCCTTGTATTTGGCCGGGTCAGAGTCGTAGTCGAAGTTGCTCGCCAGCGGATAAATCACAAACCATGGCAAATCTCCTTTCTTGGGTGTCCCGGGAATGACGCGCTCGGGGGTTTCATAGTCCCCGTAGGCGCCGATGCCTCGGTTCCGAAACATGACGTCGGGTTGCAGCTTGCGCAGCGCGAGCATGGTTTCGCGCAATTGCGGCCACACCCGCTTTCCCAATCCAATGTCCAGGCAGACCATGTCAATCTTGCCGTAATTGCTGAGCAATTCCGTCAATTGTTGCCGATGCCGTGTCATCATGCGAATTTCCTCCTCGGGCGTAGGAGGAGGAGCAGTGAATTCAAACTTTTCATATTTCGCGTGGCGGGATTCGATTTTCTCACTTGCGCCCCAGTGAAAGGCATCGGTCTCGCTAACATAGACCGGATCGGCGCCGTACGGCCGGAAATCGGCGTCATACCAATCCGTGTGCGAAAAATACAAGTCAATGGCCAGCCCGTGTTTGTGTCCGGCATCGCAAAGCTCCTTGATGATGTCGCGATGAAACGGCGTCTCCATGACACTGTAAGCCAGATCGCAATTTTCCAGTGCCGGCCCACCGGGTGCGGTCCAGTTGACCCGCTGCCTGACTCGGGTCTTCGTGTCAAACAGCGAAAAGCCTTCGTGATGCTTGGTGGTGATGGCGAACATTTTCATGCCGTTGGTGGCGAATAGTTGCGCCCAGCCTTCGGCATTGAATCCGGTGGGATTCCAGGTCTGGTAAAGTTCCTGATAGGCCTGCTTCTGCTGATAGTTGAGCGGAAGAAACATCCAGGATTCGCCACCCTTGGCACCCGGGATTGTCGCATGCGCCAGCGTGTAGATTCCCCAGTGAATGCGAATGCCGTATTTCAAATCCCGAAAGGCCTCATAGGCCGCCGGGGAGGCGTGTTGATACTCCGCCACCGGCGTTTCCGATTCGGTGTCGGGCTTGGATTTCGACGGCGACTGCGCCAGCAAGGTGAGCGGCAGGAGCACGCACAGGGCGGCAAGGAGGCGGCTTGATTTCATGGTTTTCAATGGTTGACATCAATTGGTCGGCATCATGGAACTGTGTGACCGTCAGCGTATCTCAAACCCCGGCGCTGGGCAAAAAAACTTTGTCGGATTTTGCCGCTAGCGGCCATTCAAAGCTCCGTAGGAGCGCCATATTTGTAGCATATTGGTTCCAAAATCCCAAGCTCCGTAGGAGCGACATAGTGCAATACTAAACAGGAACTGATAAGAGATCCATGCAACAGCGCCCACAGCCGATGCCGCTTTTCGAGGTTCTGCCTTTCGGACGTTCCAGTTCCCCTATTTCCCCCTGATTGTGACACAGTGCCCCAAGGCAAGAGCGCGGTGGGTGAACATTTTCCACTTTCCCTGTCCGATTCTGCCGACAGCGGCTAACCTAAGCTGAGTGAACCAACAGACCGATGCACAATTACTGCGGGCGTACGCGGAAGACCGCTCGGAAGCGGCGTTCAGCGAACTGGCGCGCCGCCACGTGGATTTCACGTATTCTGCCGCTGTGCGGATGGTGCGGGACACCCATCTGGCCGAGGATGTGACGCAGGGGGTGTTCGTGGCGCTGGCCAACAACGCGACCCAATTGCTGGAACGCCCGGTGCTGTCCGGCTGGCTGCATCGCACGGCACAGAACATCGCCGCCCAGACAGTGCGCACCATCGAGCGCCGCCGTAAGCGGGAACAGGAGGCCGCCACCATGAATGAATTGCTTGCCCCCGAATCCGAGGCTTCCTGGGAGGGCGTCTCCCCACATCTGGACGCCGCGCTGGGTGAATTGAATGACGCCGACCGCGACGCCTTGTTGCTGCGATATTTTGAAAAAAAGTCCGCCCAGGAAATGGCCGGGATTCTCGGCATCAGCGATGAAGCGGCGCAAAAACGCGTCACCCGTGCCGTGGAGCGTTTGCGCGAGTATTTCTCGAAACGCAACGTGACCATCGGCGCCAGCGGGTTGGCAGTTTTGCTTTCCGCCAATGCTGTGCAATCCGCGCCGGCCGGGCTGGCCGCCGCCATTTCCGCCGCCGCGCTGTTGACGGGAACCGCAGCCACCACTTCCACCACCACCGCCATCGCCGTCTCCAAGATCATTATTATGACTACCCTGCAAAAAGCCCTCATCACCGTCACCCTCGCCGCGCTCGCCGGCGCGGGAATTTACGAAGCCCGCCAGGCCGCGCAATTGCGCCAACAGAATCAAACCCTGCAGCAACAACAAGCACCGCTGGCGAGGCAAAACCAGGAGTTACGCGGCAGGCTGGAAGAGGCGACGAACCGGCTGGCCGGATTACTGGCGGAGAATGCGCGGCTGAAGTCGAATCCGAATCAGG
>Ga0364874_10575_pt1 | contig 18724 bp, 19 predicted proteins | sample ExccelAu500001D4_2_FD_206922 | JGI IMG/M metagenome (GOLD analysis project Ga0364874, IMG submission 206922) | Enriched cells from Trout Bog Lake Hypolimnion, Wisconsin, USA - BchlTB.Aug07.5000.01.D4 | ecosystem: Environmental > Aquatic > Freshwater > Lake > Hypolimnion/Profundal zone | place... | reverse complement strand
GCCTCTGTTGTTATCCCTCCCGATTTTGACAACATTGTTCTTATATGTGATTTACGATTGAATACAAATATCCGGCCGAAGTGCCGGAATCTCTATTTTGCTGAAGAAATATCATAATGTATGAGATTCCGGTCTTGCGCAGGAATGACGGAATCGGTTGATCCAACCGTTATCTGCTGTATCTGCATTTAAATTGACTTTTTTTGATGAAATTCATAAAAAAAGCATATATAGTGTGATTTATATTGACTCACCCCATATATGGTGCCGATATGTCGTATACAGGTTTAATTTTCTCGGGAGCAATGCCGGATCGATACCACGTCCCGGCGCAATAAGGTATGATCACAGAAATAGTAAAAAGAGACGGGCGGAAGGTTCCTTTCAATCTTGAGAAGATCAGCAATGCAATCAACAAGTCGCTGGCTGCCTCCGGCAGCACTGACGATAATCTTGCTCTATCTCTGGCGGCAAAGGTTTCTTCTCAGGCAGCTGAGATGTATGCTTCTGCAAAAACTGCGCCGACAGTTGAAAATATACAGGATCTTGTAGAAAAAGTTCTCGTCGATGCAGATCTCCCTGCGACAGCTAAAGCGTATATTCTCTATCGCGCCAACCGTACACGAGTCCGTGAGAAAAAAACGAAGTTCATGCGCACCTATGAAGAAATCGCTTCACAGGATTCAAAGGACAGCAATCTAAAACGTGACAATGCGAATATCGACGGCGACAGCGCAATGGGTGCGATGCTCAAATACGGATCAGAGGGGGTGAAGATTTATAACGAAATGTTTATTCTCAATCCCGAGCACACGAAGGCCTATAGGGAAGGTGATATTCATATCCATGATTTTGACTTCTATACTTTGACAACAAACTGCTGTCAGATCGATATAAAGAAACTTTTCCGTGGCGGTTTTTCCACCGGACATGGATTTCTCCGCGAACCGAATGATATAGCAAGTGCATCGGCTTTAGCCTGCATTGCTATTCAATCCAACCAGAATGATCAGCATGGCGGACAGAGCATTCCCAATTTCGATTACGGGATGGCGGAAAGTGTTAAAAAAACTTTTGCGCGGAAATACCGTGAAAATCTGGTCCGTACCCTTGAGTTCAGCACTGACGCACAATGCGGGGTGTCGGAGAAAGTTAAAGGAACTGCTGCGGATATTCTCTCCCGTTTCGGACTTGAACCTGAAATCGCCGACTCTGAAAAATATATCAAAGAAGAATTTTTACTGCTGTCCTCCTTCTTTGACGGCGGCCTCGTTAAAAAGGCGCAGATCTTTTCGCTGAAGCTGGCGCTTGAAGAGACTGACCGTGCAACCTTTCAGGCAATGGAAGCGCTGATTCACAATCTCAATACAATGCACAGCCGTGCCGGCGCACAGGTTCCCTTCAGCTCAATAAACTATGGCACAGACACCTCGCCCGAAGGCCGCATGGTTATGAAGAATATCCTCCTTGCCACAGAGGCAGGTCTCGGCAGCGGAGAAACTCCCATTTTCCCTATTCAGGTGTTCAAGGTAAAAGAAGGAATAAACTACAATCCTTCTGATCCTAATTATGATCTGTTCAAGCTTGCCTGCCGAGTAAGTGCAAAGAGGCTGTTTCCCAATTTCTCATTTCTGGATGCGCCGTTCAATCTTCAGTATTATGCGCAGGGCCGTCCCGAAACTGAAATCGCCTATATGGGCTGCCGGACGCGGGTTATCGGAAATACTTTTGATCCATCGCGCGAGATTGTCACAGGAAGAGGAAATCTCAGCTTTACATCGATAAACCTTCCGCGTCTCGGGATCGTGAGCGATCAGGATATCCCGCTCTTCTACAAAAAGCTCGACGAGCTTATTGACCTCTGCATCGCTCAGATTCTTGACCGTTTTGAAATACAGTGCCGCAAAAAAGTCCGCAACTTCATGTTCCTTATGGGGAACGGCATATGGCTTGATGCTGACAAGCTCGGTCCGGATGATGAAATCCGAGAAGTGATCAAACACGGTACGCTATCAATCGGTTTCATCGGTCTTGCTGAATGTCTGAAGGCTCTTCTCGGGGTGCATCATGGAGAATCTGAAAAGGCCCAGGCACTCGGTCTTGAAATTGTTTCGCATATGCGGAAGCGGATGGATGATGAGAGCAAAAAACGGGGACTCAACTTTTCTCTGATAGCCACTCCTGCTGAAGGTCTTGCCGGTCGTTTTGTCGATATTGACAGAAACCTTTTCGGAAACATTGAAGGAGTAACGGATCGTGAATACTATACCAATTCGTTCCATGTTCCAGTGTATCACAAAATCGGCGCATTCGAGAAAATAAGCCGTGAAGCTCCGTATCATGCCCTTACCAACGGCGGACATATCAGCTACGTTGAGCTTGATGGAGATCCCATGCATAATCTCGACGCATTTGAGTCGATCATACGCTGCATGAAAGAAAGCAATATAGGGTATGGATCTATAAATCATCCTATAGATCGGGATCCGGTCTGCGGATTCACCGGCATCATAGGCGACAGCTGTCCTAAATGCGGCCGCACTGAAGACGGCCCCGGGTTTGAACGGATTCGCCGTATCACAGGTTACCTCGTCGGCACACTTGACCGCTTCAACAATGCAAAGCGTGCAGAAGAGCATGACCGCGTCAATCATATGAGTGTTGCCCCTTCTTCTGCTGAAATGGAGAGACTGTAAAATGCTGAGACTTGCCGGCATTGTCCGTGAATCCATTGTTGACGGCCCTGGCGTACGTTTCGTGGTGTTTGCACAGGGCTGTCCTCACCGGTGTCCGGGATGCCAGAATCCACAGACCTGGTCTTTTGGCGGCGGATTTGAAGTGAAAACAGAAACGATCATTGCGGAGATGAAAAGGAACCCTCTTCTTAAAGGTCTCACCCTCAGCGGCGGAGAACCCTTTTGTCATCCGTCAGGGATGGCTGAACTTGCGCGCGAGGCGAGACTCCACGGTTTTGATGTCGTTGCGTATACGGGATTTACGTTCGAAGAACTTCTTGAACAGCAGAAAAAGGATACTTCGATCCGTACTCTTCTCGAACAGATCGATCTTCTTATCGACGGTCCGTTCATCGGGCACCTTAAAAGCTATGAACTCATATTCAGGGGATCATCCAACCAGAGAATAATCAATGTTAAATCATCCCTTCTTTACGGATATGCTGTGGATGCTGATATCATTCATTCAGTCAGGATAGCTCCTGTGTTCATCTGCCCGGAACTGTCAGCCCATAATATTCAATAGGATGTTTCTCCAGCTTGTTTTTGACTTGCAGTATTTTAAACGGGAACTAGATCTAACCCGCAGTATCTTTCTGCCGAGGTTTATATGCGCTGTCCCCATTGTAGCAGCTTCGAAGATAAGGTGATCGAATCACGCACTCTCTCAGATGGTGACAGTATCCGCCGCCGGAGGGAATGCAATGCCTGCGGTTATCGTTTCACCAGCTATGAAAGAGTCGAAGAAAAGCAGCTGATGGTTATAAAAAGAGACGGGCGGCGGGAACCTTTCGACAGAGGTAAAATAGAACGCGGCATTCAGCGTGCTCTTGAAAAACGTCCGGTATCGACTGCAGAGATTGAAAACATTGTAAATGAAATTGAGGATATGGCTCTGCTTGGCGGCAAGGCCGATAATGAAATTGCAACTCTCCGTCTGGGAGATATCGTACTTTCAAAGCTTGACGATGTTGACAAGGTAGCATATATCCGTTTTGCATCGGTTTACCGGCACTTCGAAAATCTTTCAGAGTTCATCACTGAAATAAACAATGTCAAGAAGGCCGGGAATCCGTAATTTTCATAGAATGAACGTCTATTTGTGAATCTGTTAAAAAGGAAAAACGGTACCTCCTTCAGCTTATTCTCTTCAGCAGCCCAGACAGCTCTGCTTTCAGCGCAAGATATTCCTTGCTCGAGCACCCGCTTCTTTGAAACACTGTTTTTGGAATGTTCAAAGCCTTTTCTTTAAGAGAGACGCCCTTATCGGTCAGCGTCAGGATAACCTTCCTCTCGTCATCAGAATCACGCTTTCGGTTGATTAAGCCGGCATTCTGCATGTTTTTGAGAAGAGGGCTCACTGTGCCGGTGTCGAGCATCAGTTTGTCTGCGATATAACCTACATCAACACCATCCCTTTCCCACAGTACCAGGAGTACGAGGTACTGCGGGTAGGTCAGCTCAAGAGCATCGAGGAGAGGGGTGTAAACCGCTGTCATTCTTCTTGAAGCTGCGTAGAGCAGAAAACAGATCTGGTTATCGAGCTTAAGAGTGTCCGACGGTTTCATTTTATTCTCCGAGCAGCTGTTCTATATCCCTTTCAATCTTTGCCGGTACAGTCGCAGGCGCATATCGTCTGATAACCTTTCCGGATCTGTCGACGAGAAATTTGGTAAAATTCCACTTCACAGCCTTAGTTCCAAGAAAGCCCCGCGCCTGATCTGTCAAAAATACATATAGAGGACTGATATTTTTCCCTTTGACGTCGATCTTTTCGAAAAGAGGAAAACTTGTATCATATTTCAGTTTGCAGAAAGACTGTATTTCCTCGGCATCTCCCGGTTCCTGTTTCAGGAACTGGTTACAGGGGAACGCAAGTATTTCGAGTCCCTGTGACCGGTACTTTTTATACAGGGCTTCAAGTCCTTCATATTGCGGCGTGAATCCGCACCGGCTTGCAGTGTTTACAATAAGTACAACTTTGTCTCTATACTCAGATAGAGACTGTTCCGTGTGATCTATCTTTTTCACAGTAAAGTCATAAATCGATTTCATAGCGTTCTCCTTAATTATATTGTACACAATATAATTGTAAACCATGTAATCGTCAAGCGCTCTGTCCGTTTTCTGGAGAAATCTCAGACTGACGAAAGAACAGTTTTTATCAGCTCGGTTTTCCGTGCGACACTGATCTTCCCATACGCAGTATCGTTTATTATTCAACGGAACTGCATTGTCACAGGTACCGATAATGCCAAACTGCTGACGATCTGAGGTATCGGCTGCATAGTATTCCTTAAAGACTGCTGTTCAGAAGTAATTGACAACAATCCCTGCTGAAAGTCCGTATTGTCATAGCAGGCAGTAACTATGGAAAAAGAATCGATTCCGACATGGCTTCAAACGGAAGATCAATACATCCCATCCAGAGACAAAGATGCTTTTATAGACAAGAGCATCCTTTCTCTGGCAAATCTTCTTTCCCGTGCCGTATCATCCCGGAGCACTTATATAGAAAAGGGGAGGGTTCTCCCTGAACTGAAGGTGTTTTCACTGTTTTCTATAATTCTTCTCGTTTCGCTCTCAAAAGGCTTCGTTTTCACGCTGTCTGTTCTTGTTATTCTGCTTATTATTCTTGCCTCTCTCGAAGGGGAGGATATTATCAGAACACTGAAGGTTTCTCTCTCTGCCGCAGCTTTTTCATTCATGATCCTCCTCCCCTCTGTTTATTTTTACGGAGTTCACAGCTGCATGGTCATCACTCTCAAAGTTTTTGTTTCAGTAATGGCAGTCAATATTCTGGCATCGACAACTCGATGGGACAATATCACCCGTGCGGTTAAAATCATGCTGGTGCCTGATATCTTCATTCTTGTGCTTGATGTTTCCCTGCGGTATATTGTTCTTCTCGGAGAGCTTTCCCTTGAAATGTTTCATGCCCTTAAATTGCGGTCCATCGGGAAAAACCATCAGAAGAGATCCTCCCTTTCAGGGATAGCAGGGAGTATCTTTCTCTCTTCACGGGCCATGGCTGATGAGATGTATGCGGCGATGACCTGCCGCTGCTTCACAGGAGACTACCATATCCGCAAAGGTTTCCGTTTCGGCATCTATGATGTTCTTTTTCTGATGTGCGATGCGGGCATTGTCTGGTTCTTTTTTATCTGCAGGAGCATTTTATGATACATCTCAATAACGTTTCTTTTTCATACGACGGGATCCCCGCATTGAAGAATATCAGCCTTACCATACAAAAAGGCGAATCTGTCTCGCTTATGGGAACGAGCGGATGCGGGAAGTCTACTCTTCTGCGGCTCTTAAACGGCATCATCTCTCCTACAGCAGGCAGTTTTCATTTTGATGATGAAGAGATTACTATCAAAAAACTGTCTGATCCTGTATTCAGCAAACGGTTTCATAAGAAGATAGGTTTTGTCTTCCAGAATGCAGATGTGCAGCTTTTCTGTTCTACTGTTTTTGACGAAATTGCATTCGGTCCGAGGCAGATGGGAATGAGTGAAAAAGAGGTCAAAGAACGAGTGGAAGACTGTATTGCACTTCTCGGGATTGAAAAGCTGTCTGAGCGGCAGCCGTATCATCTGAGCGGCGGAGAAAAAAGAAAAACTGCGATTGCAACAGTGCTTGCGATGAACCCTGATGTTCTCACGCTTGACGAGCCTCTTACGGGGTTGGATCCGAAAACACAGAGATGGTTTGTTGATCTTATCGTTTCGCTTAATAAAAAAGGTAAAACTGTCATAACATCATCCCACAGCCTTGAACTTGCACAGGAATTATCCGGCAGAACCATTCTTTTCGATCAGTCACATTCCATTGCTGCCGATACTGATACGATGAGCCTGCTGGGAAACGTTGAGCTTCTCAAAAACGCAAATCTGATTGATAACAGCTATCATAAGCATGAAGGAAAAGAACACAGCCATTTTCATAATCATGCGCTGTGAAATAACGGCTACGCCTGTTTACATGGCGGCAAACACAAGCTTTCCATGCTTAACCCTTTGAGGGCGAGGATCCGGTCCGCCAGTTTGTTGAGGACAGAGGGCTTTCCTCTCATTGTGATTGTTTCAAGACAGTTATGATGATCAACATGTATATGCTGACTGGCGAGTATCGAATCCTGATAGTCATGCTGGATGGCTACAAACCCCTTCATAAAGTCCGGCCGGTGATGATCGAAGATAAGAACAAGATAATTAGCTGAGTTTGCTTTCTTTTTAGAGCGGTTAACGGAAAGAAAAATACAGTTTTCACGCGGGGCCGCGGAGAATAGAGCGACAAACATGGGGAAATCATGCATTTCCCCTGTAGGCTCCCGTGCGAGATAGTATCTTTTAATTCGTGAATCGCTATAAAGAAATGTTTTGTATATTCCAATCATAAAAACACTTGTAAAAACATACATAGATCCGTAAAACAGATTCTCAAAAGAAACAGAAGATGTACCAGAAAGAATTCACAATTACAGAACACAGCGACCCCGCTGTTTATTTTTTTCTATACATGACAAACGGCGTAGAAGTCGCGGACGGATCGGTATCGATGAGTCAAGGACTGTTGTCGATGGGAGAGAGTGCGGTAGTCTCAGCAGCAACCTTCGGAGCCGGAGAACTTGGAACTGCAATCACCAGCAGTATGGGAGGTGTAACTGGTGCTATGGTCGGAGCCGCTGCATCTACCGCAATAACGAGTAGCACGCAACAGCTTATGAGTGGTTTACAATTATCAGCCGACGGAGGATTGAAGTACAGCACCAAGACGGCCTTTAGTGCGAAGGGATGGGAGAATGCTGGACTCCAAGTGCTCACTGCTACCGCAGCGGCAGGTGCAGTTGCGTCAGTAGGGGAATTAGAAGGATATAACGAAAGTACGACTGCAACAGCCGATGAAAAGACGGCTTATCAGAATTTTAATCAAAGTGGTACCGCTCAGATGATTCAGGGCGGAGTGCAGACTATTGGTAATGAGGTAAAGAATTACACAACAGCTTCGAAAGGTTCGCAGCAGGGATTCTGGAACGTCGCAGCACAAGGAGCCGCTACAACTATTGGCAACTATGTTGGACAGCAGATGGCAAACGGCATAGATAGCGAAATGGGAGCAAATGGCGGTCTTGCATTGCAGCAGCTAACAAGTGCAGTGTGCAGAAGTGCGTTGGATGCAGGAATGGGTCAGAATTCTTCGATAAATTGGGCTGGAGTTGCGAAGGTAGATCCTTTGGCTCAATTGCAAAATTCACAGACATGGGATGCTGCACATCAATCACCTACAGCGCAAAGTTCGTCGACACCGCTGCAAGATACAGCAGATATGGATTATAAGGATACTCTTCTCGGTGGATTGTGGACAGGGTTGAAGAATGCGGGATCTGCGGTATCAAACTTCTTCCAAGGAGTTGATAACTCTATAAAGGCTGCAGGAGCAGCGATTGGAAGCGGATTGGTTGCTGGTGCTAACTATTTATTCGGACCCAGTGCTGCTGAACTTTCTTCTAATGCTGCGCTTGCACAGCAAGCTAAACAAGATGCATATAACAAAACGTTTGATTTACAGAGTCTTAATTCAGCGAAGAACCATGCTGAAACAGGGTCGTACTACACCGGTGATGAGAATGCGAGCATGGCAGATCTCCTTACTAAAGTTAATGATGCAATGGGTCTTGAAGGAGATCAGCGGATTACGACAGCAGCCACTCTTCAGACTATGGTGCAGCAAGGACTTATCAATAGACAGGATGTTGAAAGCATCGTTTCAAGTAGCTTACAAGATAGTCAGCAGGCATCTTTTAACAATTCGTATAATACTGCAAATGCGCAGAATGCAGGAACAGTCGTTGCGAGTAACGGAGCATATGTTAATAAAAACACAGGGCAGGTAGTTTCAACGATGTGGCACAATGGTACTGCGGAAGCTAATCCTGTGCCGGTACCGACAAGTGCTGACGGTGATCCTGCTGCGAATGCTGGTGGGAGTTCCCAGATTGTACCTGGCAAGACAGGCTTGCTGTCTTGGGCAATGGATACTGTTCGAATTAACGACCTAAATTCTCCTTTTTCCAACGCTGCTGCGAAATTGATAGTATCAGGATATGGAGCGGTTAATGGGTCAAATGACCCGAGTGCGCTTGATTCTAACGATCCTGTTGTTAGCGAAATGGCATTTGGACGTCGAGTAGCAACCGCAGGAGTATTTATGGCAGGTACGTTGACGGCAGCTGATGCCATCCCCACAATTTATGGTGTTGCAACAACTACAGCGACCACAGCAGCTGCCAATGCAACAGCTGCTGCGACTACTGTAGCTACGGCTGTAGGAACAGCTGCGAATTATCTTTCTACTCCAGCTGGACAGGATGCATTAACTGAAACACAGATGATGGCAGCCTTTTATGAAAATAGCCTTGTGACAAATCCTATTCAGACGATACAAGGAACAATGAATATGGCTGTTCTTCAATGCATTGATCAGTTACCAACTGCAGCATCGCAAGAATTTTTAGAAGCAGGTTCGAACATTAATTATTTGCTACAAGGAGCTATTAATTATTTTACTCCAGGGGTTCCTGACTATGAAGCAATTTCGACTCCGATGGGAGGTGTTGGATTCTTAGGGAGTTATATTTATTTTGAAGGACCCGAGGCTATAGTCGGAATAAAAGATAACATGTCAGTATTGAAAAAACAGATGAGAGCGTCGAAATGAATTCAAAATTATTAATGAGCCTTATAAAAAGTATGATTTTTAGTATACCAATATTTGCCGAAATTATTGGCGTAATAGGATTTTGGAGAGATAGTTTGCATGTTAAAATGGTTGATTTAACAGGATTCGAAAAAAATGGATATTTGTTTTTTCAAAATATAATAATTGTTATTTTTGTAAGTATGTACCTGATTAAGTTTTTAAATAAAAAAAATTTAAAAAACAAGAAACGATTAATTTATTCTTACTTAATCCCCTTTTTTTTGGTGTGGGTAAGTACAAATATCTCAATTATATTATCTTTCACTTTTGGGGTTGGGTCTTTTGAATTTTTTATCTTTCTATTAGTTGCAACATTTGTATTGCTTTTCCGTTTTATAAACAAAGCTAACAGTCTAAGTTAAAATAAAACAATATGAACTTTATGGATATACTCAAAAAGGTTGTGGTGTATTTATGGGCTGTCTACCACATTAAGTGAAGGTCAGTTTGAGGACAAGATTTACGTAGGAATTCATCAAAAGGATGTCTATTACACTTTTAAAGTCCTCCATGATCCATATGACCCAAGTATTAATAAAAGTAGCTGTGACATCCAGTTAATATCAAAGCCAAATTTAAATCTAGAAGAGTACTATTCTATCCAAAAAGACAAAAGTGAGGACTTGGCAAATGCTATTTTCGTGGACATTGGATATGATGGGTATCAATTTCGAAATTACCAACTGAATCAGTTTATCAATGATGTCGTTGTTAAGAAAATAAATGATCCGTCCCTTAAGAAGGAATTCTACACGAGTCGTTAGCATGTAATCGTAGCGATAATAATTGAAATACATTTTTAAATGGAGAAACAATATGTCAAAAGACCAACCACAACAACCAGCAATCCAGATCCCAGAGATCTACTCCAATGTTGCAAATATTCACTTCAACCAGTACGAGTTTGAAGTTACCTTCGGCCTTGGAAGCGCAAACTATGAAAATGTATGAAGGCATAGAATTTTATGCTAAAAGTAATAATGTCATTGTGCTTAATTTTTCTCTGCAAAATGAAAATCGGGATAATCGTGAAAAAATGAGTGTGTGGTTTGCTCAGAAGCAAATCAACACAACATGGCAAAAATACCGAATTGCTTTTAGTGATTTAGCCTTTTCACAGGATTCAGCCGATAAACAGATGGGCGGTGATGGAAGTCTGAATTTGGATCTGATCCAATCTTTTCGTTTCGCTGTTACTCCTTGGTTTAATCCGCCGGAATCATCGGGAACATTTTGGGTAGATGAGATCAAACTATACTAAGAGATTACCTTCTTTTATATTATTATGCGGCATGTTCTGGTGATACGTCGTGAAATAGTATAACGATTGGCTCTTTGCATGGTTTTTTGCTTGATATTGACAGAATAGAAATCCTCAACACTCTAGGAGCGGATAGTAGTATGAAAAGAATAAGTATGTTTCTTATTGTTGCATTTGTTTGGTTTCCCGGCTTCATATATGCGGAGTGTACGGAAGGAAATTGTATTGATGGTCAGGGAACATATACGGATGGCGATGGTGGTAAATATGTGGGGCAATTCAAAAATGGAAAGCCAGACGGTCAGGGGACAATAATCTATCCCAACGGTGGTAAATATGTCGGGCAATTCAAAAACGGTAAGCCAGATGGTCAGGGAACAATGACCTATCCCAACGCTCTAAAATATGTCGGGCAATGGAAAAATGGGGAGCTGGACGGTCAAGGGACAATGATGACCCCCGACGGTAGGATATATGTAGGGCAGTTCAAGAATGGGGTTCCTGACGGACAGGGAACAATGACGTATAACGACGGCGCTAAATATGTGGGGCAGTGGAAAAATGGTGATTTCGATGGCCAGGGGACATATACGAATAACGAGGGCGTTAAATGTGTCGGACAGTTCAAAAATGGTAAGCCGGTCGGTCAGGGAACAGATGCAATTCCCGACAGCAGGCAATATGAATTGAAAGTCCAAGATGGTGCTTTAAATTTTCAGGGAACATTTACGGATGGTAATGGTAAACAAAGAGCGGGGCAGTGGATGGATGACATTGCCCCATTAAAGTAGATATGAAGTATAATTTACCGCTTTTCTCGATTTGATAAGAAATATACCAATAAGTATGTTTCCGCATTTCTCAAAAACTTTATAGATTCAGGTATCAATGCAGACGATGCAGATATCATCCTCGAACATATCGCTGCCGTGAAAATCAAGAAGTGATTTATAGACATCGCCAATAAAAAGGGCGCTTGGCTTATTTTTGAAACGCAGGAAAAGAGAGGGCAGATCGCATCTTTCTGAGAAAAGTTCTGACCCGCTTCTGTTTTTCGCATTGGAAAGTCCATCGGTAAAGATAATGAGCTTGCCGTTTTCCGGAAGCTCTATTTTTCCATTTGCATACTGTTTCTTTTTGGATGCTATTTCCGCGTTGTCAAACATGCCGACAGGAAGACTTGTTGCACCAGTTATTTTTGAAATTGTTGTTTCGCTGATTATGTAGGGCCTTTCATGCCCTGCATTGGAATATATCAGTGTATTTTCCTTGAAATTGTAGATCCCGTAAAAAGCTGTGCAGTAATACCCCCCAGAATTATTAAAGAGAATTTCATTAATATAACTCAGCAGTGCTGCCGGGTTCTCTTTTCTATCAGCTGATTGAAGGAGAATCGATTTAAGCATAAGGGTGATGAATGCTGCCGGGACGCCATGACCGGAAACATCGCATACGAAAATTCCTATTTTATCATTCTCCCGGAATTGTATGAAATCAAAAAAGTCTCCCCCAACACCGCTCATAGGCTTGTAGAAGCTGCTTATATTTGCTGCCGGACTTTTAAGCGGGATGAGCTGTTCCTGCAGTCTTCCTGCAAGAATGATCTCTTTTTCCATTGCACCGTTTTTTTTCTCAAGCTGGAACCGTTCCTTTTCCAGTTTATCTGTACGATCCAGCACCTCCTGCTCGAGCTTATGCGAAAGAATTTCCGCACGGGCAAATGATCGGGAGTAGCGCCGGGACAGAATGAAAGACTGAGCGAAGAAAAAAGTATAGAGACCGACCGGCATAAAAAAAGCAGTATGAACAATTCTGTAATTGAAAAGAATGTCGTTCAGGACAGTGCCGAAAAAAATTATCATGCCTATCATCAGGATTCCCGATTCCTCTTTTTTCCGGGCAACTGCCCTGGCAATGGCAAAGGTAACATAGACGATTCCGGTAACTGCGAAGATATCGAAAAACACCAGAGTTGTCGCATAAAAAAGAATCGGAGTAAAGAGCACGATCAGAGTAAAGACTGAGCTTGCCGCAGTTATGCCTCTAATCACAAACTTGTGGACATCCTCCGGATACAGCGACCGTATATACATGCCGCAGAAAGCAGTACACCAGTAGAATGTAAGATATTCAAGAGCAGTTCCCTCACGCCATGTGCACCATTGAAATCGGTAAGCATATCCCTGTCCGGTAACTGCAATGCGTATGACAGTGACAATGCAAAGGAGAGAGAAATACAGTGATGATCTGTCAGATCTTCTTAGGAAGAAAATACCGAAATGATAAATAACCATGAGAAATATTGCGCCGATCAGAAACATATCTGAAACCAGGCGGTTTTCTGAAGACGATAACACATTTTTCCGGCTTCCGATGGAAAGGCTGTCTCTCATGCCGGGGCGTGGATAGTTCAGATTTGACATTGTAACGACGATATCAACAGAACCTGCAGGTTCAATTTCCCGGACAACAGGCGCGTAGTACAACGGTTCTGAACCGAGATATGAAAAATTGCTTATTGTATTGGAGAAAATAGGCTGACCGTGGGCATAGATCTGAAAAGCCGTGTCGACAGCCGGTATCTGAATTGCAAGCCTTTCGTGTATGTCCGGCGGGAGAAGAACCTTTACGTGGTAGGTGGCTTTCCCTCTGGCCGGAAGAGTTTGATGTGCAAACGACTTGGATGTCCAGACAGAAGGTACATTGATAAAAGTTCTCTGCGGTTCGGAAAATGGAGAATTTATCTCTTCGGGAGGCAGAATTCTGTCCCAGTAAAAATCCCATGCTCCTTCAATTTTCACAGAACCGTTTTTTTCAAAATCCCATGATCTGCAGTCGAGAATGCCTGCCCTGACCCGAGGCTGTTCTTTTGGACCCTTTGCCCCGCAGGAAAATAAAAAAGTAATACAAAGCAGCAGAAAGAGAGCTGAAAACCTTTTCATGAGCCTGCCGGAAAACAATAATAACCATTGTACGTCGGCGTTTCAAATGAGATCAAGGAAAAAAGAATATTGAATGCATGATGAGGTCGTCGAAAAAATGTACGGATCTAAAAATGAAAAGGGGCGCAATGTGCGCCCCTTTTCATTTTAAAATCTTTCCCACTTAACCTTCTTTCCGTAGAAGTCACCCTGGATATGCCGCAACCTGTATTGCGGAGGGACTGAATTCCGGAGGGTACTTTCCGGAAAAAACTGCCATAACGAAGCATAATAATATGCCGCCATAGGTTTATCGCCGAGCTTTTCGAATCCCTGGGCAACCAGCAATGTGGCTGAATCGGATAGAGGATCGGTCGATCCTTCATAGAGTGCAGGGAGAAGTCTCTGGATCCCTTCCCTCACGTTTCCGGAAGCGATCATGCTTTTCCCTGTTTCCAGATTAGAAAGAAATTCTCCTTTCGCAAATCCTGCAACGAGCGAACCGTAGAGAATCATGCTGCTCTGATTTCGGGGATTTCGGAAGCTGAAACGGATTTTGTGGCCGCCTGCAAAAAGAGAGCCATACTGAATTTCGAAGGTGTTGTCATTGATCTGTGAAGTCGGAACGGAGAGGTCATTTAATGTGACTTTGAGAGATCCCGGCGCAATTCCCTTCTGTTTTGTACCGCTGTCAACGCGGATAAAAAGGCGGGGATGACGGTTTGACAGACCGAGCGAACTGTCGAGAGTATCAGGGGTTCTCTGATCAGCAAGAAGAACAGCCGTTGGAATGCCGCGTTTGATATATTCAGAGATACCGGTGAAATATGCTTCAGCTTCCTTTATGAGGTATGACTCCTTTCTTAAAAGAGCTTCTTCATCCCTGTCGGAAAAGAAGCCGAATTCGCCGAGAATGCCGGGACAGACTCCTCTGGTTTCGCGGAGAACCTTTGTGCCGGTTTCGCGGAAGTAGGAGTAGTCGGAAACAATAATCCCCTTCTGTTCGAAGAGTTTGTTGAATTCAGGAAGCAGAAGCTCCGCAAAATCGCAGCTCGCAGGATTTTCATCTTTGCTGCCCCAGATAAGTATCGAAGGAAAGTTGACCTTATCCTTGGGACGGGGATTTCCGTTGTGGTGAATGGAGATGAACAGATCCGGCTTGAAATCCTGAACCATCTTCACTCGTTCATCAAGAGATATATCGACGTCAGCAGTGCGGCTCATCTTGACTTCTGCTCCGGCAGTTGTGAGCATTGAGGCAAGGATTGTTCCGACATGGAGATTGATCTCCTCTTCAGTGAGTCCGGTGGGTCCGATACGGCCGTCCAGCTTAGCTCTGGCCCCGTGCCCCGGATCTATAAAAATCTTTTTTCCCTTTAAGTGTTCATGTTTGGCAAGGTCGATAGTGCCCTTGTATTCAAAACCAGTTTTTACCTGTGAACAGCACAGCGCAGCAGCGCAGAAAAGAACAACGCTAAGAAATCTGAATCGGCCCATTGGCCCTCCCTTCTATAAACTGACAAAGCAGCGGATCGACGGTATTCTGAAGATCTGCAGGTGTTCCTGTAAAGATAATTTTCCCTTCATGGAGCATTGCTATACGGTCTGCAATCCTGAATGCGGAGCGCATATCATGAGTGATGACGACTGATGTTAATGGCGCGATTGACTTCGCCCTGACGATGATTGAATCGACTGCTGCAGCAGTGACAGGATCGACGCCGGTTGTAGGTTCGTCATAGAGCATTATCTCCGGCTTCATAAGAAGAGATCGCGCAAGAGCTACGCGCTTTTGAAATCCCCCTGACAGTTCCGAGGGGAATACATGTTCAAGGCCGCAGAGTCCGAGGATGTCAATCATGGAGTCGACTTCTGTTTTTACGGTGCTCTCCTGAATCTGTTTCCGCCGCAGGCCGAAGGCGATATTGTCGAAAAGATCCATTGAATCGAAGAGAGCCGCCCCCTGAAAAAGAACGCCGAATGTTCCGCAGATTCTCCGCCTGTCGGCAGCATTTACTCTGTCAGCTCTTTCACCGTTGACAATGATCTGTCCCTCATCCGGATCGAGAAGACCGATGAGATGTTTGATGATGACCGATTTTCCTGAGCCGCTGCGCCCGATGATGCAGAGAGTTTCACCTTCATAGATGGAGAGATCAACACCTCTGAGGACATGCCTGCTGCCGAAAGATTTGTGAAGATTGATTAGTCTGACCTTCTCTTTCATCTGTCCCCTGATTTCTTCGGTGCTTTACTATGGCGGTTCACTAAATAAAAGATACCATCTCGCGCGGCACGGAACATACAGAGAAAATGCATGATTTCCCCATGTTTATCGCTTATTTTCCGCGACCCCGCGTGAAAACTGTATTTATCTTTTCGTTAGCCGATCTAGTGAAATTCTAAAACAGAGGAGCCGCCGTAAGATAAAAAGTCAAGCGTGTTCAGCTGCTGATTTTAAGTTCTGATGAATGGCATCCAAACTGTTTCTTACTTGATATTTCCGTTCAGTCGTGAGTAATAATAAAAAGACCACAGACGGAGTAACTGATGAAAACTGAGAGACGGACGTATCCCCGATTTTCAATAGCTCAGGCGATTGAAGCTGAATTTCCCAAAGAGACTATCTTTGAGGCAGAAGGTCTGGATATCAGCGAAAAAGGGATCCGGATTGAAACAGAGCGCAAGCTTGAAACCTATGCCAAGATTTTTATTATGATACAGACCGGCGAGAGTGAAACCGATAAGTTCTATTTTGACGGCGTTGTTGCATGGGTGAAAGGTACAGGGAAGAAACATACCTACGGCATAAATATCACAGATATTGATCCGGGAAGTCTTATTAATCTGCGGCATTTTATCCGCACAAGAGAATAGCTCCGTTCAGGAATAATAGCTTTTCTTTCCGGTGCAGGGCATTTGTTCAGATCAGCGATTTCATTTTGAATGAAAAATACCGCGGGACTCTTTTCCTGTATCGGTCGTAGTCCTTTCCTCCTATTGCAGTCCAGTGTTCTTCTTCCTTGAGAATAAGAATGTGCAGAGCCGCTGCGTTTGAAGCTGAAGCGATCAGTGAAAACAGTCCCGGAAAGGTGATGAGTAAGCCGAGAAAGACCAGATTTATGCCGAGAAAGGCAGGATTGCGGCTTTTCGAATATATTCCTTTTGCAATGAGTGCAGTTTTTGATGTGCGGTCAATGCCGACGCGCCAGGAGTTTTTCATTTTTATCATGGCTGCGCAGAAGAGTCCGATGCCGGATGCAGTAACCAGGATCCCGAACCAGGCGATGCCTGCCGGAACCTGAAATGTCAGAGGGAAGGGACATGAGGTACAGGCAAAGATCGCCTCTGCACCCCATATGGAAAAGCCGAGAGCCGAAGCGAGAAAGACAAGCCGCTCCTGACGGCTGGAGACCTTTCCTCTCTGAGCAAGATGATATCCTTTAATTCCTCTCACCCTCAGTATGCTGAGTTTCAGGTTGCAGGCTGTGATGAAAAGCAGAAGCAGCGATAATGATACAATTGAAATCATATTACCTCAGTGCGCGCATTGCGTTGAATATTGCCAGAAGAGCGACTCCCATATCTGCAAAGACCGCTTCCCACATCGTCGCTATTCCGGCAATTCCCATTCCTGCAACGATAAGCTTTATGCCGAGAGCGAAGACGATGTTCTGAGAGACGATCATCCGGACTTTTCCTGCCCGTTCCGCAGCTTCGCAGATTTTGGAGGGGGCATCGGACATGATGACAAGGTCTGCAGTTTCGATTGCCGCGTCTGAACCGAGAGCGCCCATTGCTACGCCGATATCAGCGCGGGCAATAACCGGGGCATCATTGACGCCGTCACCGACAAAAGCAACAGTTCCGTGTCGTACCGCCATTATTTTTTCAAGCTCTGCAACTTTTTCGTCCGGAAGGAGTCCTGCCTTGAACTCGTCGATCTTCAGCTCTTCAGCTGTAGTTACTGCTGCATCCGGAGTATCTCCGGTCAGCATGATGGTGTGTATTCCGCGTTTTTTCAGCGAGAGTATTGCAGCTGCAGCATCATCTTTGAGTTCATCTGCGATAATGATATAGCCGGCATGAATATTGTCGACGACAACATGTACGACGGTTCCTTGTGTGCAGCATATTCTGTGATCGATTCCCTTCTCATGAAGAAGCCTGTCGCTGCCGACGAGAACAGACCGTCCCTGCACGACAGCCTGTACGCCGTATCCGGGAATAACCAGATAGTCGCCGATCTCGCTGTGATCGACTTCGCGTCCGAACGATTCTCTTATAGACACTGCGATAGGATGATTCGAGTGAAGTTCCGCGTCTGCAGCGAAGCGGAGTATCTCGTCGCTGGAGAATCCGTTTTCAGAGACGACCTCTTTGACTTTGAAGACGCCTTTTGTGAGAGTTCCGGTTTTATCGAAGACAACGGTTCGAAGCTTTACCAGTGAATCAAAAACTGCTGAACCTTTGACGAGAATTCCTTTCCGGGATGCTCCGCCTATGCCGCCGAAGTAACTGAGCGGAATGCTGACGACAAGAGCGCATGGACACGAAATGACTAGAAGCACAAGAGCTTTATAGAACCACACGTGAAAGGATGCTCCGGAAAAAAGAGGCGGGATGACGGCGACTGCCGCTGCACCGATGACGACGATAGGCGTATACACCCGTGCGAAAGAGGTGATGAACTTTTCGCCCGATGCTTTTTTTGAGGAGGCGTTTTCCGCAAGTTCCAGCATTTTCGTGACGGATGATGATGCAAAGGACCTGGTCACTCTCACGGTAATTGTGCCGTGAAGGTTGACTGTTCCGGAAAGGACGCCGTCGCCGCGTTTGACCGAGCGCGGAAGACTTTCCCCGGTAAGTGATGAGGTGTCTACGGAAGATGCGCCTTCAGTGATATCTCCGTCCAGAGGAATTTTCTCTCCGGGTTTTACGACAATGATCATTCCGGGAAGAACATTCTCCGGGTTCATGATGACGAGCTCTGATTCCTTAAGCACAGAGGCTGAGTCAGGGCGGATCGACATGAGTGATTT
>Ga0364874_10574_pt1 | contig 18745 bp, 16 predicted proteins | sample ExccelAu500001D4_2_FD_206922 | JGI IMG/M metagenome (GOLD analysis project Ga0364874, IMG submission 206922) | Enriched cells from Trout Bog Lake Hypolimnion, Wisconsin, USA - BchlTB.Aug07.5000.01.D4 | ecosystem: Environmental > Aquatic > Freshwater > Lake > Hypolimnion/Profundal zone | place... | reverse complement strand
TCATGCTGGAGCTGCGTCCGCACGAAGGCTTCACCCTCCAGACCTTCGACCAGGCCTTCGCCGCCGTCAATGATCAGCCGCAGACTTCCGCCCGCTTGCGCAACGGGGATGTCATTTCTTTTGGCTCCGCCAAAATTCAATTCTGGCTGGCCGCCCCGGCCCAGCGCGGCTTGCGCCTGCGCGAACTGCTCATCTGGGCGCTGCTGCTGCTGGTGACCCTTGGCCAGCTCGCCCTCATCTACTACTTGCTCGGGTTGGGCTAAACTGCGGCCAGGATAATTGGATTGGTGGATTGGTGGATAGCGTCGCGGTTTACTGCCAAGTGCGTGACATGGACTACCCACCGGAGCGCGCCCGTCCTCGGGCGCAGCAAGGTACGAACATGAAGAACGCTTGGTCTATCCATTGGTTCACCAATCCACCAATCCGTCTCCGCCTCCCCCCGCCCGCTTCGTCAATGCCGGAAGTGCCGCCTGCCCGTAAAGGCCGTGGCCATCCCGCGACTATCCGCCGCCGCGATGACTTCCGCGTCTTTCACCGATCTCCCGGGCGGGATGGCGGCGGATGCGCCCGCGCCTCGCCAGCGACCAAAATCTCTGCGCCACAAACACCTTTATTGTTGCACGGTTCCTTATTCAACCTCGGATTCAGGTTAAACACCGGCAGCGATTGCCGGCACGTTTTCTCATGACTTAGGCCGGGAGGGAACTAGTGCTTAATTGCGTAAATTAACGATAGTATTATGCAGTTGCGATCCTTTGACTTCGCGCTTGCGCCACTTGAACGGCTTGGCGTTGGGATTGTAAGCCGCGATGAATGCTTCGATGGCTTGGCGCAACTCGGTGACGTTTTTGAAATTGGCCCCGCGCAAGACTTTGCGCGACATGATGCCGAACCAGATCTCCACCTGATTGAGCCAACTGGCCGAGGTTGGCGTGAAATGAAAATGCACGTTGGGATGTCGCGCCAGCCAGGCATCGCACTTTTTGTGCGTGCAGTAATTGTCCAGGATCGCGTGGATTTCCCGCCCCTCTGGAGCTTCGGCGACAATCTGGTCCATAAATCGCAGGAACTCTTCGCGTCGTTTAAGCGTCGTGGTGGCCGTCTTGATTTCGCCCGTGGCCACTTGCAACGCCGCAAACAAATTGAGGGTGCCGTGTCGTTTATAGGTACTCTTGAAGCCGCGCACGATTTTGCCGTTGTCGGTTTCCACGTAGCCGGTGGCCCGCTCCAAGGCTTGAATGCTCGGCTTCTCATCCACGCTGATGACCACGGCGTTGGCTGGCGGGTTCAAATACAACCCGATCACATCGGCTGCCTTCGCGGCAAATTCCTTGTCGGTGCTTACGCACCAGGAACGTTGTCGTTGCAGGCAAACGCCTTCATGGCGCAGCACCCGCCAGACCGCGTGGACCGAACCGTTGAGTTCGGCCGCCACCGCCGGTCCATCCCACGTCGCTTGTCCTGGCGGCGGCGGTTGCTCCAGCAGTGCCAACACCCGGTTGCGGAACTCCGCGCCATAAACCGGCTTGGCTCCCGGACGCGGCGCGTCTTCCAGCCCGGCCAGGCCGTTGTGAACAAAACGCTGCCGCCATTTAATCACGGTGTTGGGACGGGTGTCACACTCGTCAGCGACGGCTTGCACCCGCTTGCCATCCAAGCAACCCAAAACGATGCGGGCGCGTTCCACCAATTGCCTCGATTCCGTTCGGCTCGCAGCCAACTGCTTGAGCTTCTCGCGGTCTTCCGAACTGCAAGTGATCGGGCGGGCGGCTCTGGACATGCTTCAAGCTGGCACATATTATATCGCTTGTCAACGCAATTAAGCACTAGCACCCAACGGGGTGCGAGTCATTTTGCGCATCGAGAAAAGCAATGCCCGGTGATAAAATATCAATTAAGGCATCTGCCCAAGTCATGCTAGAATACGGGTATGAATACATCACCTCATATCCCCGGTTCACTGTGGCGGCGTATCATCGGTCCTCCCAGCACGCGGCTTGGGCGGTGGTCCGTCGGCCTCGCCATCGCGTTTTTCGTGCTCTTCCTGCTCTGGATAGTCTATGCGTGGTTTTTGAGGCCGATACCGCGTCCGACGTTCTTTTCCGACCCGCTCCATGCCCTGCTTTTGCTGAGTGCGGCGGTGGCGGCCATCGCCAGCGGCATTGTCGGTGCGGGGGCAATTGTCGCGAAACGTGAGCGCTCTGTCATGGTTGTGTTAAGCGCTCTCGTCGGCGCATTTGTAATTTATTGGACAATCGGAGAGTTCCTGGGCAACTGACGTTCGCGACACGAATATTCTATCTGAGCGGTCAGATGCCGGAGGTCTCCGCGCTGCTGCGACCTCCGGCTACGATTTTGCAACCCTTTGGGTTGGCTGGCCTTGCCCCTTTGCCAACCCGAAAAGGGACATCTCCTTGACATTCACCGGTTCGCCGCGCAGTCTGCGACCGTAACCGCCTGCGTCTGCCGGTTGGCAAGGCGGCGGGCAAAAAAAACAAATTGTCGAACCTCAACCTGAGCCTATGAAAACACTCCTGTTGGTGGTGGCGAGCCTGCTGATCCTGGGCAGCGATGGCCTCGCCCAGGTCAGCGGCAATGCCGCCTATTCCGAGTCCTACGGAAAATTGCGCCCGGAACAGAATGAACGCGACAAGCGTCTGTTGCCTCCGGGCGATCTGCCGCCCGGCAGCAATACCATGTTCATCGAGGCCAGCGTCTTGATCAACGTCCCAGCCGATGAGTACGTCGCGGTCTTCGCCGTGTCGCAGGAAGGGGAGACGCCGGTGGAATGCAACCAGAAGATGGACGCCGTCCTCAAGCAGTTCCTGGAGGGGTTGAAACCGCTGGGAATCGCCGGCAAAGACGTCTTCGTGGACTTCATCGCCCAGGAGAAGATTTACGGGTACCATGTCCAGGACAACGCGGCCAAGGAGGAACTGGCGGGTTTTGAATTGAAGAAGAATGTGTCCATACATTACCACGACAAACTGCTGCTCGACCAACTGGTGATCGCGGCCTCCCGCGAAAAGATTTATGACTTGATCAAGGTGGATTACATCGTCACCGATCCCGACTCGGTCAAAACCCGTCTCCTGGAAGCCGCCGCCGCCATTATAAAACGGAAGGCTGCCGCGTATGAGCGGCTGTTCGGGATCGCCCTGTTGTCGCCGCCGCAGGTCTATGCCAATAAACCCAGTGTCTATTATCCTTCCGAAATGTATGAGCACTATACCGCCTATGAATCGGAACAGGTGGACCGCGCGTTTTATCAGTCAAAATATACCATCCAAAACCTGCGCAAGAGCCACACCTTTTATTTTAACCCGTTGAACGGCAGCGGATTTGACACCGTGATCAACCCGGTGATCGTGGAGCCGGTGGTCCAATTCACGCTTTACCTCAAGCTGAAATACGAGATTGAACCGAAGCTGGGCAAGCCGGCCGGCCAGTGATTTCCTGAATGAACCATACGGCGGCCCGGTCACGCTGCCGCCGTGCCCAGCGGCGCCTCGGGCGGCACGAGGCCGAGTTTCCACGGCGTATCGGCATCGTAAGCATGAGGCCGCTGGCTATTCAGCGATTTTCTTCGCCAGCGCCGCCGGCAGCAGCTTGTGGAGTTTGGGGTGGGCCTCAACCAGACGCATGATGTCCAGCAAATCCTTCTGCCGCTTGCTGGCGCGGCGTTTGGGGTCCTGCCAAGCGAGGATTTTTCCGCGCAGCGTGTCGGGCAGGCTGGCCACGCGCATGAGGATGCCATGAATGTCGGCCGGTACCGAGCGTCCTGGGAATTCACGATAAACCTCTTCCGTGCTGATTTGCACGGAAACTTTCGAGCGACCCTTGAGATTCACGGACCATTTGAATTTCTTGGCAACAAAACCCGCCGCACTCAATGCTTTTACGGCTTCCTCGATGCGCTCCGCGGCAATGACCACAGCCACATCCGCTGTGGCCATCGGTTCCTCAGCCCAATGGTTGACCGCCAGTCCGCCGATCATGCACCACGGGATTTCCCGGCCCTCCAGCGTGGCGACGAGCCGCGAAACATCATCGCCGCCGCCGGCCGTCTGCCAATCATAAAACTGTCGCATGGTCATGGGCGGAACTTAATCGCTCCCCAACCGTCCGGCAAGCGGGGATTTCCTGCGCCCGGCGTTGATTGACGCCAGCGCCTGGCAACGGTAACTTGGTTGGATGTTGAACCTTGCAGAAATCCAACCGCGCGGCGCGATGGCGAAAGAAAAATTCGCGCCGCTGGCCGGGGAAATTTTCACCCTCAAGCGGCAGCTTAACGCCGTCATCCTGGCCCACAACTATCAGGTGCCGGAAATCCAGGACGTGGCGGATTTCGTGGGGGATTCACTGGGACTGGCGCAGGAGGCGGCCAGGACGCAGGCGGCGGTCATCGTGTTCTGCGGGGTGCATTTCATGGCGGAGACGGCCAAGATCTTGAATCCAGACAAAATCGTGGTGTTGCCGGACCGGGACGCGGGCTGTTCGCTGGAGGAGAGCTGCCCGGCGGAAAAGCTGGCCGCCTTGCAGGCCACCAACCCGAATTTCTGGACGATTGCCTACATTAATTGCAGTGCGGCTGTCAAGGCGCTGTGCGACGTGATCGTGACCAGCGGCAACGCCGAGCGGATCGTGGCCGCCGCACCCAAGGACCGCGACCTGCTGTTCGTGCCGGACGAAAATCTGGGCCAATGGGTGATGGAACAGACGGGGCGTCCGATGACGCTGTGGAAGGGCAATTGCTATGCGCACGTGGAGTTTCAGCGCGAGGAGGTCTTGAAATTGCGCCGGCAGTTTCCCGACGCCAAGGTGGTGGTTCACCCGGAAAGCCTGCGCGAGGTGCGCGAACTGGCCGATGCGGTGGCCTCCACGGAGAAGATGATCACCTATTGCAAAACCAGTCCGGCCCGGCGGTTTGTGATCGTGACCGAGTCGGGCATCATCCACCGGATGCGGAAGGAATGTCCGGGCAAGGAGTTTTTGTGCGCGCCCACGTTTGACGCGCTGCGAGCGCCCACGGATCACTGCCGTTGCAGCGAGTGCAAATACATGAAGCTGAACACCTTGGAAAAGGTGCGTGATTGCATGCAGCAACTCGCGCCGCGGGTCGAGTTGCCGGCGCGGATTTTGCAGCGCGCCCGGCTGCCCATTGAGCGGATGCTGGAGATTTCGGCCCGGCAAGATGTTTTGCAACCAACCGCGGATTTGACGCGGCGGTTTTGACCGTAACCGAATCAGCCCTTCGTCTGACCTCCCCGGCATCGTTACGCTAGCGTTGCCGCCGGACAATGTTTGCGGCTGCGCGCCCGCAGGGTCTTCCGGGACTCCATGGTTAATCAGAAAATTGCGTCGGGAAATTGTTGAATGGGAGGGTTGTTTGTAACATGATTGTAACGTGATTGTCACTGGAATGTAACCTAAAGCAGAATTCTGCCACTCGATGTCCGAAAACCGTTACCCATTCAGCCACAACCACTCACACCATGACCAACAAAACACAAGCCGCGAAGCTCGCTTTGTTTGCCGGAACCACGGCGCTGGCGGCTTTCAGCCCCCAATCCCGCGCCCAATCCACTGCTGACGCGCTGATCAATAAACTGGAACAAAAAGGAGTTCTTTCGGCCGCCGAGGCGAATCAATTGCGATCCGAATCGGCCACCTCGGACACGAACCTCCTCAATCAGCTTCCCGCCTCGAAATGGAAGCTGGCCGATTCCATCAAGAGCATTGGCCTCTACGGAGATTTGCGGCTGCGCTATGAATACCGCGGTGTGGACAACGCGGACGGCGGCTCGCCCGATACTTTTTACCGCGAGCGGATGCGCTACGCGTTGCGCGCCGGCTTGCGGGGGGATCTTTATGATGATTTCAGCTACGGCGTGCGGCTGGAAACGGCCACCAATCCGCGTTCGCCGTGGGACACCTTCGGCAACAACAGCACCGGCGGGTCGGTCACGCCCTCGGACAAGAATTCGAGCGGTGTTTATGTGGGCCAGGCTTTCCTGAACTGGCATCCAGAGGACTGGTACGAAATGACCGTGGGCCGGATGCCCATGCCTCTCTATACCACGCCGATGGTGTGGGACTCGGACATCAATCCCGAAGGCGCATTCGAGAAATTCAAGCACACCGTCGGGCCGGTGGATTTATTCGCCGATTTTGGCCAGTTCGATTATCAAGATCCCGGCAACGGGAACCGATATGTCAGTGGTGATACTTTCCTGCTGACCTGGCAGGCGGGGGTGAATGTGCGCCTGCCCAAGGATATGTCGTTCAAAGTCGCGCCGATCTTCTATACCTACGCCGGCAACGGCAGCGCCAGCAGCGGCTTGGGGCAGACATTTGTGGGGCAAGGCAGTCCCACGGGCACGAATCCAGGTGTGCCGGGGGGCGTGGCGTATGGCGGGTTGACAGCGGCGCAAGCGCAACTGGCGTATAACCAGGAAGGCATCAACAGCCTGCTGATCCTGGAAATCCCCGCCGAGTTCAATTTTAGAATCAACCACACCCCGCTGGGCGATTTACAGGCGCGCTTCTTTGGGGATTTTGCCTGCAATTTTCAAGGCGACGACCGCGCGGCGTCGGCTTACTACGCCAACCCCGGCGCCTTTCCCGGCATGTCCGGCCCGGCCTCGGGCAAGAACTTCGCTTATCAGGCCGGTTTTGGCATTGGTCCCGCCGGTCTGGTGTACGGGCCGACCCAGGGCGTAGTCTATGGTTCAACCTCCAAGAAAGGCACCTGGGAAGCGCGAGTTTATTGGCAGCACATTGAGCAATATGCCCTGGACGTCAACTTGATTGACTCGGATTTCTTTGAAGGCCGGGGCAACCTGCAAGGCTTTTACTCGGCCTTCTCCTACTGTTTCACGGATGCCATCCTTGGCACCGTCCGCTACGGTTTTGCCAATCGCATAGATGATAACCTTGGCACTGGCGGGAACAATCTGGATATCCCCGGAATCAACCCGATCAAGAATTACAATCTGGTGCAGGCGGATTTGACCTGGCGGTTTTGACCGTAACCGAATCGTAACGTGAAAAACCGGGAAAAATCCCGTAAAGTCACCGGATGAAGAAATCCGTTCTCTCGTTGCTTGGCTGCGCCGTGGCGCTGGGCGCGCAGGCGCAGCTCATCAACGGCGCCGGTTCGTCTTTTGACTATCCGGCCTTCACCAAGTGGTCTGAGGCCTACGGCGCGGTGGATTCAGCGATTCATATCAATTACCGGTCGGTCGGCTCCGGGGCGGGGCAGCAGCTTTTGCTGAAAGAGACGGTGGATTTCGGCGCTTCGGAGGCCCCCATGAGTGAGGACAATCTGGCCAGGGCGCCGGGCAAAATCCTGCACATTCCGGTGCTCGCGGGGGGCGTGGCGCTGACCTATAATTTGCCCGGTTCGCCGAAATTGAAATTGGATAGCGCCACCATTGCCGACATCTATTTGGGCCACATCCAGCATTGGAACGACGCCAAGCTGGCCGCGCTCAATCCCGGGGTGGCCCTGGCTGACTTGGCGATCATTCCGGTGCATCGTTCCGATGGCAGCGGCACGACCTTTATTTTCAGCGATTATTTGAGCACGGTGAACCCGCCTTGGGCGGACACGGTCGGCAAGGGCACAGCGGTGAAATGGCCGTTGGGCATTGGCTTGGGCGCCAAGGGCAGTGAAGGGGTGGCCGGCCAGGTTCGGCAGATTTCCGGCGCGATTGGCTACGTGGAACTCGCCTACGCCGACAAGAATCAAATGTCGTTCGCGGTCGTGAAGAATGCCGCGGGGAATTTCATTTCGCCCGCGCCAGGTTCCGTCCTCGCCGCGCTGGTCGCGGCGAAGATCCCGGATGATTTCCGTTTCTCGATGGTCAACGCGCCCGGCGACCAGGCTTATCCCATCGCCGGGCTGAGCTGGGTGCTGGTTTATCAACATCAAAAACATGCGGATACCGGCCGGAAGCTGGTGTCGTTTTTGCGATGGGCGGTGACGGAAGGCCAGAAGTTGTCGCCGGACCTGGACTACGCTCCGCTGCCCGCGGAGGTCCAGCAACGGGAGTTGCAGTTGCTCAACACCATTAATTACTGACTTTGCTCCGCTCCTGGACCAGGATATTGTATGGGCATGAGCAGGACCAAGATTGCAGTTCCCTCCTCTCTTCGTCTGATTGATTTTGCAACCGGCCGAGGACAAGCCAATGCCGAATGAGTTAATGGGCAAATCTGATGTGGGCCATTTTGGCGACCGCGCTTTCAAGGGGCTGACCCTGGTGATGGCGCTGTCGGTCTTTGTCCTCATCCTGCTCATCGGCTTTGAACTGGCGCGGGGCTCCAGCACGGCCATTCGGCAATTCGGCTGGCGGTTTCTGGTCAGCAGCGACTGGGATCCGGTCAATGAAAAATTCGGCGCGCTGCCGTTTATCTTCGGCACCTTGGTTTCGTCCGCCATCGGACTGCTGCTGGCCGTGCCGTTGAGCATCGCCACCGCGGTTTATCTTACGGAACTGGCGCCGCTGTGTCTCCGCCAGCCGCTCACCCTGTTCATTGAATTGTTGGCGGCGGTGCCCAGTGTCATTTTTGGTCTCTGGGGCATTTTCATCATGGTGCCGTGGTTGCGCGGAAATTTGTTTCCGGTGTTGCAAAAATCCCTCGGCTTTCTGCCGTGTTTTCAAGGCCCCATTTATGGCCCCAGCCTTCTGGCCGGAGGCATCATTGTCGCCATCATGATTCTACCGATGATCACCTCTGTTTCGCGCGAGATTCTGCGCTCGGTGCCGGGCCAACAGCGTGAGGCCGCCTACGCGCTGGGCGCCACGCGCTGGGAAGTCACCCGCATCGCCGTGTTGAGCTATGCAAGAAAAGGGTTGTTTGGCGCGGTCATCCTCGGTCTGGGCCGCGCGCTGGGCGAAACCATGGCCGTCACGATGGTCATCGGCAACAGTCCGCAGATCGCCCAATCGCTGTTCGCCCCGGGCTACACGCTGGCCAGCGTGGTGGCCAATGAATTCAGCGAGGCGACCACCGACACCTATTTAAGCGCGCTGTTTGAGATCGGCCTGGTGCTGCTCGGCGTGACCGTGCTGGTCAACGCGCTGGCGCAATTGCTCTTGAAAACCTTCGCCGGCCCGGGCGGCAAACCCCAAAACTGACCATGAGCGCAACTGGATTGTTGGATCGTTGGATTAATGGATTATTGGATTATTGGATTGGTGGATTGGTGGCTGCGTTGGCTGCGTTGGCCGCAGCTCGTCTCCCTCCATTTATCCACCAATCCACCAATCCGCCATTCCACTCGCGATGACCGCCCCCAACCACCGCTGGCGCAAAGCCAAGAACGTCCTCATGCAGGCGCTCGCCTTGTTGTGCGCGGTGCTGGTCATCCTGCCGTTGTTGCTCGTGTTTTTTCACCTGCTTTCCCAAGGCGCCAGCTCCATCAACTGGGCGTTCTTCACCCAACTCCCCAAGCCGGTCGGCGAAGTCGGGGGCGGCATGGCCAACGCCATTGCCGGGACGTTTATTTTGATTTCGCTCGCCTCGCTGTTGGGGGTGCCGGTGGGCGTGCTCGGTGGTGTCTTTCTTTCCGAATACTCGCATCGGCGGCTGAACCGGTGGATTCGCTTCACCGCCGATGTGGTCAACGGCGTGCCTTCCATCACGTGGGGCATGGTGGTGTACGGTTTGGTGGTGGTGCCTATGAAAGGGTTTTCCACGCTGGCGGGCGCCCTGGTGCTGGGCCTGATGATGATTCCCCTGATCATGCGCACCACGGAAGAAGTCCTGCGACTGGTGCCCAACGGCTACCGCGAAGCCGCGCTGGCGCTGGGCATTGCCCACTGGCGCATGATCACCCAAATTGTTATTCGCACCGCAATGAAAGGAATTGTCACCGGCGTCTTGCTGGCCCTGGCGCGCGTGGCGGGGGAAACCGCGCCGCTGTTGTTCACCGCCTTTGGCAATGCCTACTGGACGCATCGGTTGACCGAACCGATCGCCGCGCTGCCACTGCAAATTTTCAATTACGCCATTTCGCCCTACGACGACTGGCACCGGCAAGCGTGGGCCGGCGCGCTGATCTTGATTTTCCTCGTCAGCCTCATCAACCTCGGCGTGCGGGTGCTGACCCGCGACCGGTTCAGCCGGACGGTGCCGCAAATTTTACTGCCGGGCCATCACGTTGCCAACAATGTCCAACCCCCACATGGAACCACAGACTGACCCCCGCATCGCATTGGCCGTGCGCGGACTCTCGATCTTTTTCGGCCGCCAGGCCGTGCTCAAGAACGTGACGCTCGACGTCGCCGCGCACGCCGTCACCGCCATCATCGGGCCGAGCGGTTGCGGCAAATCCACCTTGCTGCGCGCCCTCAACCGGATGCATGAGTTGAATCCCGGCGCCCGCATGGAAGGCGAGATCCGGTTGTTTGGCGAGAACATCTATTCGCGCGGCGTCGAGCCGGTGGCGGTCCGCCGCCGCGTTGGCATGGTGTTTCAAAAATCCAATCCGTTTCCGACCCTGTCCATCGCCGGGAATATCACCGTGGGCCTGCGGCTCAACGGCGTGCGGGACAAGCGACTCCTCGCCGAACGCACGGAGGAATCGCTGCGCATGGCGGCTTTATGGGACGAGGTGAAGGACCGCCTCCACGCGCCCGCCATCAGCCTCTCCGGCGGCCAGCAGCAGCGGTTGTGCATCGCCCGCGCGCTGGCGGTGCAGCCGGAGGTATTGCTGATGGATGAACCCGCCTCGGCGCTGGATCCGCTGGCCACCCAGAAGATTGAGGATTTGATTGTGGAGTTGAAAAAGGACTACACTGTCGTCATTGTGACCCACAATATGCAGCAGGCGGCGCGGGCGTCGGATTTCACGGCCTTTTTGTACCTCGGCGAACTGGTGGAATTCGGGCCCACCACGAAGATGTTCACCAACCCGTCGCAACAACGCACGGAAGATTATGTGACAGGGCGGTTCGGTTGAAGTAATTTAAGCCACCGGATATGGACAATCATTTTGAGATGGGCCTGGAGGATTTGCGGCAAAAGCTGCTGCTGATGGCCAGCCGCGCCGAAACCGCCGTGAACGATGCCGTGCAGGCGCTCATGCAGCGCCACTACGAGCTCGCCATGAAAGTGCGCGCGGACGACGATATCATTGACCAGTTTGAAATGGAGATTGACGAAATGGCCCTCCAGTTATTGACCAAAGCGCCGCTGGCCAGCAATTTGCGCCTGGTCACCGTGGCCATGAAGGTTTCCCAGAACCTGGAGCGCATTGGCGACGAAGCCACGAAGATTGCCAAGCGCGCGTGCGATTTGTCCCAGGAGCCGCCGGTCAAACTCGTGCTTGATCTGCCGCGTTTGGCGGGTATGGCGCTGGCCATGGTGAAGGATGCGCTGGATGCGTTCGTGCAGCGCGATTCCGCCGCCGCCCGCGCCCTCGTGCCGCGCGACCGGGAAGTGGACGCGGTGAACCGCGAGATGCACGCGGCCTTGACGCGGCACATGATGGAACATCCCGACACCATCTCCCGCTGTCTGCACTGGATCGTGGCCGCGAAAAGCCTGGAGCGCATCGCCGACCACGCCAAGAACATCGCCGAGGAAGTGGTCTATCTCTGCGAGGCGCAGGACATCCGGCACCATTTGAAAAAAACGGCCGCCGTTCCGCTGCGCCCATGAACTGAATTCATGGGCGTTTTTCCATTTTTTGCCGGCACGCTTGGAGCAGGGTTTCCACGTCAAAGGGCTTCCGCAGCACCGTCAATTCCGACGTTTCGAGCCGGTGGTTGAGTTCCGCGCTGCCGGCGTCCCCGGTGATGAACATGAAACGCGAAACCAAGCCTGGCCGATTGGCCTTGATCCAATCCAGCAGGCCAAAGCCGTCCAGCGTCGGCATCCGCACGTCGGAAATGATCAAGTCGTAATCGGTCTTGCCAATGCGCTCGATGGCCCTGGCGCCATCCAGCGCCTTGTCAATCTGGCAGCCCAGTTTCAGCCGCAGCGTTTCCTGCACCAGGCCGGAAACGAATTCCTCATCATCGGCAATCAACACCCGGCAGTCGCGAAAAGCATGGTCCGCGCCCGCCGGCAATAAATGCCGCGCCGTGACCGGGGCGGAGGCAACCTCGCCGCAGGGCAGCGTGATCTTGAAGGTGCTGCCTTGGGCGGAGGTTTCGGCCACCGCGATTTCACCGTCATGCTGTTTGATCACGCTGTAACAAACGCTCAAGCCCAGCCCGGTGCCGCGGTCCGGCGCCTTGGTGGTAAAGAAAGGGTCAAAAATGCGCGCAATATGTTCGGGCTTGATGCCGTGGCCCGTGTCGGAAACCAGGAGATGCAAATGTTTGCCGGACAGCACCACCCGCAGCCGCAATTCGCGATGGGACCGTCCCTCCATGGCATCGGCCGCGTTCAAGATCAGATTGATGACCACCTGTTTGATCTGGGCGCTATCCGCCAGCAGCGGGCATTCGTCGTCCGGCAGGCGCAGATTGACCTGACAGCCCAGATCGCGCAGACGGAAGCGGAGCAGATTGACCGCGTCCTGCACCAGTTGCTTGAGATCGCAACGGGCCATTTCCACCTTGTGCGGACGGGAAAGCTGCAGCAGTTGCCGGATGATCTTCGCCGATTCCAGGGCGCTGTCGCGGATGATCAGACAGTACTGCTCCAGGTCGGAGGTCGTGCGCAGTTGCCGCACCTCATCGGACAACAAATCGGCGTAGCCAATAATGGGCGACAGCTTGTTGTTGATTTCATGCGCAATGCCGCCGACGAGCGATTCCAGCAGGGCGGACTTTTCTTTCTGCTGCATCCGCCGCTCCAGCACCCGCTGCTCGGTGATGTCATCGAGCAAGGCGCAGATTTGCCCAGTCTCTTGAATCCAGTTCAAAAAGAACTTGAACAATCTGGGCCCCCGCCCGGGCAACGACAGGGTGAATTCCCCGCTGTTGGGAGCCGCCGCCGGCAGCATTTCAAGCCCTTGCAGCAAACGCAGAAATCGTTCGCGTTCACCCGCCGGAATCAAGTCCGGCAGGTTCAATTGACTGGGGCGAGCCGGCGCCGCCTCAAAGCCCAGGATGCGCTCCAGACGTTGATTGCAGGTTTCAATCACCCCATGCCGGTCCAACAGCATGACCCCCAGCGCGCTGTTTTCAAACAAGATCTCATAGCGGCCGCGCGACTGGCGCAGTTCGTTGATGTTGCGGAACATCTGTTGGTTTATTTCCCGCAACTCCAATTGTTGCTTCTCGGCCAAGCGGACTTGTTCGGCAATCATCTGGGTCTGTAGCCGAACGAGCGTCTGCACCGGAATCATGCCCAAATAATTCCCGGCTTCGTCCACCAAAACCACGTCGTCATAAAAGTGCTCGCCCGGGCGCGACAAGGCCGACTCAAAAACCTCCAGCAAGGGGGTGGTCCGGGGAATTTCCAGACATTGGGGGAGCAGATGCTGGCCAACGACCTGCCGGCCAAACACCGCAAAACCAAAACGCGCACCCAGCAAAAAGCCGACATGGCCGCGGGAAACCACCCCCAGCGGATGGCCGTCTTCCGTGACGGCCAGGAAGTCGTGCGGCATTTTCTGAAACAGCTCATACACCGCGGAAAGCGTCTGGGTGGGCGCCACGGCAAGGTTGTGTTCAATCAGTTCCGCCAAATCGGGGCGGATGGATTCACTGACGCTGATCGTAATGCTGGCCACGGGCATAGGTTAAGCAGTTAGCGGCCATATACTAAGTGACAATTGGATGACATTTTTCGGTAAGGCGCGGGACAGCCGCCACAATTTGAAAAGAAGATAGTCAAGTTACAATCTGGTTACATTTTCAAAGCGTCGAATTTTGCGTGCCAAGCGGTCTTTTTTTTGCGACATTGCGCCCGCCATGTTTTCCATTCAGCAACTGTTCAGCAAAGGCGACCGGTTTCAGGAACTGCTTGAAGCGGCCACCCAGGAAGCCCACGAAAGTGTCCGGCTGGCCATCGAATTGATGAAGCCGCCGCAGAAGACCCAAAATCTAGACGACCTGATTCTGGCCCGCCGCAAGGAAAAGAAAATTTCCGAGCAGATCAGCACCGAATTGGTGCGGACTTTCATCACCGGCTTGGAGCGCGAGGACATTGAGTCGCTGGCGCACGGGCTGTCCCGTATTCCCAAGGCCGCCGAAAAACTCGCCGAGCGGCTGGTCATGGCCGGCGGTCACTTGGATGGGATCGATTTCGCCAAACATGCCGACATGATGGCCAAGGCCACCGACGCCGTTCAGGGCATGGTGCGCCAGCTCCGCGACATGCGGGATTTGGAAAAGATCAAGACCTTCAACGACCGTCTCCAACTCGTCGAACTCGAAGCCGACCGATACATGATGGTGTTGCTGCGCGACGTCTTCGGCGGCAAATATGAGCCGTACCGCTCCATGGTCCTCAAGGACATCTATGAACTGATGGAGAAAGTCATAGACCGCTGCCATGATGCCGGCAACATCATCATGCACATCGTCCTGAAGAATTCCTGATTCACGGCGATGCTCCTCATTTTCACCGTCATCTTTGTGGCGTTGGTGTTCACCTACATCAACGGCTTTCACGACACCGCCAATTCCATCGCCACGGTGGTTTCCACCAAGGTGCTGGCGCCGCGCCAGGCCGTGTTGCTGGCGGCGGTCACCAATCTGGTGGGCGCGTTTTTTGGCACCGCCGTGGCCACCACCATCGCCTCGGGCATTGTGGATGTGCAAGTGGCCACCATGCCGGTCTTGTGCTGCGCGCTGGTGGGGGCAATTGTTTGGAACCTCCTGACTTGGTGGCTGGGCCTGCCTTCCAGTTCTTCGCACGGGCTGGTTGGCGGTCTGTGTGGCGCGGCCCTGGCCGCCTCGGATAACCGCTGGTCATCCATCATCTGGTCCATTCCCAGCAAGGTGCATTGGTGGCAGGGCAAGGGCATCCTCTGGAAAGTCATTGTGCCCATGATGGCCTCGCCCATCATTGGATTTACTGTGGGTTTGATCGTCATGGGCCTGCTGTATTTTTTATTGCGCAACTGGAAGCCGGTGACGGTCAACCGCACTTTTGGCAAACTACAATTGTTCAGCGCCGCCTATATGGGCTTTGCCCATGGCACCAACGACGCCCAAAAAACCATGGGGCTCATCACGCTGGCGCTGGTTGGGGGCACGGCTTCCGGCAGTTTTGACTCGCTGCCGGGCTGGCTTTCCTTCTTGAAAACGAACGCGCCGGCAGCCGGCCAGCAGGTGCATATCGCGGCATGGATCATCGTGCTCTGCGGCTTGACCATGTGTGCCGGCACCGCCGCCGGCGGCTGGCGCATCATCCGCACGCTGGGGCATAAAATGGTGCGATTGCAGCCGGTTCACGGATTTGCGGCGGAGGCGACCGGGGCCACCGTCTTGTTCACTGCGGCTCAATTCGGGATGCCCGTTTCCACCACGCACGCGATCACCGCTTCCATCATGGGGGTCGGCTGCGCCAAGGGTTTCAACGCGCTGAAGCTGGATGTGGTCGAGCGCATTTTGTGGGCCTGGGTGCTCACGCTGCCTGCCAGCGGCTTGGTGGCCTATGCGCTGGTCCGCTTGGCGCGGGCCTGCGGCTGGCTGTAGGCGCGGGCAGAATCCGGGGCGGCGGGCAGCCGATGCCGGACGCTACAGCCGGCGGCGCAACTGCTCCAAAGCCTGCGTGGCGGTCACGTCCTTGAACGTCACCCGCTCCCACGGGTTCAAACGGCGTTCCACTTCCACGCCTTCGGCCGTGGCCAGCGCGAGGAACACCGTGCCCACCGGTTTTTCGGGCGTACCGCCGCCCGGCCCGGCGATGCCCGTGACGGCCAGCGCAAAATCGGCGCCGAATTTTTCGCGGACGCCCAGCGCCATTTCCCGCGCCACGGCCTCGCTCACCGCGCCATGTTTCCGCAGCGTTTCCGCGCGCACACCGAGCAGCTTTTCCTTGGCGTCATTGGCATAGCTCACGACGCCGCCCAAAAAAACGACCGACGCGCCCGGCACATTCGTGAGGCGGTGCGCCAGGCACCCGCCCGTGCAGGATTCCGCCAGCGCCAGCGTCTGCTGCCGCTCCGTCAGCAGACGCACCACGACGGCTTCCATTTCGTCGTCGTCAAAACCATAAATCTGCGCCCCCAGAATTCGTTGCACCACGGTTTCGCCCTCGCCGACCAGTTGCGCCGCCCGTCCGCCCGTGGCGGTGAGCCGCACATCCACCGCGCCGGGCCGCGCACAATAGCCAACCTCCAGGCCGGCGGTCACGAGCGGCTGGAGGCTGGTTTCAATCAGCTCTTGCACGCGCGATTCACCAATGCCGGTGGAACGCAGCGTGCGGCACACAAAAATTTCCGCCGGAAACTCGCGCGCTAGCAGCGGAACCACCGCCGCCTCGAACATCGGCCGCAACTCCCGGGGCGGCCCGGGCAGCATGACCAGCCATTGGGGGGAAGCAGAAGGTAGAGGGCTGGAAACTGAAGATGGAGGGTGGAGGGTGGAGGATGGCCGAAATGGTTCTTTTCCATCTTCCATCTTCCATCCTCCCTCCTCTTCCGACCTCGTGGTCACGCGCAACGCCAGGCCCGGGGCCGTGCCGGTTGGGTTCAGAAATACCAAGGCGCCTTCCGGGACAAACGTCTCCACCTCCGTTCGGGCCGGGCGCGGCCGGCCGCGGGCGGCAAAAAAACCCTCGATATGCGCCAGCACCTCCTGACTTTGCACCAGTTTCCGGCCCAGCATTTGGGCGATGAGTTCCCGCGTGATATCATCAGACGTCGGGCCCAGGCCGCCGGTCGTGATCACCAATTCCGCGCGGTCCAGAGCTTCCCGCACGGCCTGCTGAATTGCGCCACCTTGGTCAGCCACGGCCACCTGGCGAGTGACGACGTGGCCGAGGTCGGCCAGTCGGCGGCAAAGCCACTGTTGATGCGTGTTCAGCACGCGGCCCAGCATGAGCTCGCTGCCCGTATTGACGATTTCAACCTTCATTTCGGCGGCGGTGGCGGCGCCGGTTTCGGCTTGGGCTTGGCCGCGTTGGCGACGAAGGAGCCGGACAAATAACTTTTTTCCGGGTCGGGCAGGCAGAGCTGAATTTTTCCCGGCAGGCGGTTGTTGGCCAGGGTGCCAAATTGCAATCGCAGCGCGTATCCGGCCTCGAAATTCTGCTTTTGGACGGTGCCGCTGTCGTCCTTCCAGCGCAACGTCACCCGCGCCGCTTTCTCCGCATTGGTGGTCACATTGAGGTTCTTTTCGGACAAGTCCTCCGGTTGCGCGCCGCTGAAATTGACGGATACCCCAAACTCCGCGGGACCGCGCAATCCCGTCCGCAACAGGAGGGAACCATTTTGGAACGACGCGTGCTCGAGGAGGAAATCCTGCCCATGCAGGCGTCCGGCCGCTGGCAAATCGGGAATGGCGTTGGTGTCCAGCACCAGCATCCAGTTGGTGTCATTGGCCGGCGGCGCGATCGGTTGGGGCGGACTCTTGGGGGCCTCTGGCATCGGGGTGGCATGGGTGACGGATTTCGGCGCGGCGTTGCTGCCGCTGGCAAGGTTCAGCGCCACGTGATCAAACGAGGCCTGGCACAAGGTTGCGTTATTGTGCGAACACACCGCCAGACCGGCGCGCACGCCTTTCTTCTTCATGACCACCGTCGTGGAACCGGACGGCTTCCAGTTCTTGCCGTTGGCCGACGACTCGGCGGTGAACTGGTTGCCCTGGCGCGTCAGTCGCAACCAATAGGGCGCGCGCAGGCGGGGCATGACCTTGACCGTTTCCGCCGGGGCACCCGCCTCCGGGCGCTGCACGAACACCACGCCGTTGTTCGCCGTGACGCCGATCATGACATTGGCCGAATCGGGCGCCAGTGATTCGCGCACCATCAATCCTGCCGTGGCCCGCGGGTCGGGATTCTGTATTCCCGCCACATGGGCCGTCAGACTGACGTCGCCGTTCACCGCCTGGGAGACGAAGTGAAATGCGTCGGTTTGGGCCCCAATATTGGCGCCGGAGCCGGCCAGGCTGAAAGTTTCTTGCTGCAGGCGGAACGTCCCCGGCACGCCAACCGTGCCGATGTCCACCGTCTTCCACCGGGAATGCGTCCGGGTGAAAAAATAAACTCCCGCACCCACCGCCAGGCAGACCAGCATCAAAATCAAGACCATCGCGGCCGGGAATTCCTTGGCGGTGGCCGGGGTGGCCGGGCCGGCGGCCAAGGTCGGGGAAGGTCTTTTTTCCTCCACCTTCGAGCCGGTAAGAATAAATTTCTGGTCCGCGTTGGCCGGCGCCTGCGGCACGGTGATCTTTTGGAAACACGTCGGGCAGTCCATGACCGTGCCCGCCTGCGACGAATCGCACTTGATGTGCTGGCCGCACACTGGACAGGCATATTTGAACTCGCTCATGACAGAAGCCAAACATTTCACATCCCCGCCCCGGCGGCAATGATGAAATGTGGTTGAATTTTGGCCGGGCCGCGACCGGCCCCCGGTCGCACCACTTGGGATTCACGCTGGAGATCCAAAGGTCCACCAAGCGCCGCTGACTCTCCCACGCGCTGCGCGCCGGGACGGCGCGCGGCCCGGGGATGACGGGCTCAGGACAGGCTCTGACCAGCATTTTTCTCACCTCATTTTGGAGCCAGCTCCAAAATCGAGTCGTCATGGGCCGGGCCGGAGGAAGCCCCTGGTTCCTTTTGGACCTGCGCACCGGCCATGAACCTCACGAGGCTGGAAATC
>Ga0364874_10573_pt1 | contig 18825 bp, 15 predicted proteins | sample ExccelAu500001D4_2_FD_206922 | JGI IMG/M metagenome (GOLD analysis project Ga0364874, IMG submission 206922) | Enriched cells from Trout Bog Lake Hypolimnion, Wisconsin, USA - BchlTB.Aug07.5000.01.D4 | ecosystem: Environmental > Aquatic > Freshwater > Lake > Hypolimnion/Profundal zone | place... | reverse complement strand
GCCCAACCACTCTTTTACGATTGTTTTGCCATTACTTCCGGTTATGCCCACTACGGGATAGGAAAATCGACCCCGGTGAAAGGCTGCCAACCTCTGAAGAGCTTCCAGCGAATCTGGTACAAGGATGAACCTGGCATGGGCATTTGCCGGCGTTGTTGGGGGTAACACTTCGACCACAAACATCGATACCTCTTTCGAAATAGCGTCCTCAATGAAGCGATGGCCGTCATTCCGTTCACTTTTAAGTGCGAAAAACAAGGTCTCCCTGCCGGAAAGGATGGTTCGGCTATCAAACGACAAAAACCGGACAGATTGACGATCAGTAAATTCGGAATCAACCAATTGCCCTCCGGTAATATTGAAAACTTCTGTAAAAGAATAGGAAATCATGGAGCAAAAATAACCAAAATTAATCAACTGGTTTTTTTGTATTTTTACTTTCGAAAAAATAAGAGCGATGGAACCAAAAATACTTCTGAAGTTAATCAGGGACGATATTTCACATCTTCAGGGAATTGTGGATGATTTCAGCCTTGAATCCGCACTGACCTCTGATGAGGTTGAGCTGGCAATTGTCAGAACCAATGGACTGCTACGCCAGCTTGAGTTACTTCAAAAATTAAGGGCTAATTCGGATACTCCCGGCATAAACCGCGTTCCGGGCAGAGAAACGAAGCGTGTTTCTTCGGAAAAGTTCCCAGCGGAAAAGGCACTGAAGGTAATCGTGGCTGATATCAAAGATGATCTTAAAAACGAAGTACAGGCTGTAATCCCTGAACGGATTGTTGAAGTTGATCCGGTACTTCCGGTGAACAAGACATCGGAAAATACAGAAAAGGTGATCATTCCTGAAATTAGGGACCTAGGAGAGGGAGTAGCAGCTAATATGCCCGATCAGGAGTTTAAGAATCAGAGTGAAGAATCGAGCGAATCGCAACAAATGGTTAATGATCTGTTGATCCAGGGGAAAAGTGAATCTGGTTACCAGATCATTCCGATTAAAAGCATTTGGGATGGAATCGGGATTAACGACCGGATTCTTTTTGTACGTGAACTATTTGACAATGACAGTTCAAAGTTTGAATCTGCAGTTACCGTTCTTGATCAGGCAGCCAATATTCAGCAGGCGGTCAATTACCTGAAAATAAATTATAAGTGGCGCAAAACAGAGGCCAGCAAGAATTTTTTAATTTTAGTGAAACGGCGGTTTACGAATTAGCAGATGGGAAAACTTTATATTGTGCCTACACCGATTGGAAATCTGGAAGATATTACCCTTCGGGCATTAAGAGTTTTAAAGGATGCAGACCTGATTCTAGCAGAAGATACCCGGACCTCATCGGTTTTGCTGAGACATTATCAAATTGCTACCCGGCTGTCCTCGCACCATAAATTTAATGAGCACAAAACCGTAGAACATATTGCAGAACGGATTCTTGCCGGAGAAAATATTGCCCTGATCTCCGATGCAGGTACACCTTCGATTTCAGATCCGGGGTTTTTGCTGACCAGGACATGCCTAGAGAGGGGTGTTGAAGTCGAGTGTCTGCCTGGAGCCACGGCTTTTGTCCCGGCCCTGGTCAACTCCGGATTTCCAAGCGACCGGTTTTGTTTTGAAGGATTCTTACCCCAGAAGAAAGGGAGACAAAAAAAATTGAAAGAGCTGGCTGATGAGACCCGGACCATGATTTTTTACGAATCACCATTCCGTTTGGTCAAGGCTCTTGAGCAGTTTGGCGAATATTTTGGTTCTGAGAGAAAGGTGTCGGTTTCGCGCGAACTCTCCAAACTCTTCGAAGAGAATTTTAGGGGCACGGTGGTCGAAGTGCTGGCACATTTTAAGTCTAAAACCGTGAAAGGGGAGATTGTGATAGTCCTGGAAGGGAAATCAGAAACGAAAATGAGTGACCGGGATGAAGATGCGGAGGATTAGAAATTAATAGTCATTTCACACCTTCAGAGTTGATTTAACGAAAATTCTGATATTTTATTATGTTTTTTGTAACTTCGTACTAAAATCTTAAAGTTCATGAAGCTCCCATTTTTGCTTACATTGATGTTATTCGTTTCTGGTTTGCCAGGTTAGGCACAGGAACATCCAATTTCATATACCCAATCAAACTGTGATCGTATGGTTCGTTTAGAAACCAAGGTTGAAGGATTGGACCAGCGAATAGATGATCTGATACTAAATATTAATTCAAAATTCACAGATATTAGCTCAAGATTTTTGAAGTAAATCAAAAAACCGATCATCTTGAAAATAAATTTGACAGCTAATTTAGGTGGGGTTTCGGTTTGGTATTAATGACTATCTTCGGACTTATCGGCTTTGTTATTTATGACCGCCGCACTACCCTTGCACCAGTTGAAAATAAAACTGAACGGATTATTAAGGCATTTAAAGTGGCAGTAGATATAGATCCGGCCCTGCTTGAGGCACTAAAAAGAACAGCTCGATGGTAACACAATTTGAATATTTGGGATACCTGTCTTTTGCAAAAGTTCTAAATTTCAATTTTACACACGATTCCTCATGCTCCGCCAAAAATATACCCACTTGTTTTTTGATCTGGATAATACAATCTGGGATTTCAGTTCCAATTCGTTTGAGGCATTGTATAATACCCTGGATAAACTCAGATTACTGGATACGATCGGCTCATACGACCAGTTTTTTAAGATTTACAGTGAAGAGAATGACAGGTTATGGGAACTATACCGAAACAGATTGATCCCAAAGAAAGTACTAATTGTCCAACGATTCGAAGCCTCATTTGAAAAGAATGGAACCCCTTTAAGTATTGATGGCGGTGTTGTTAATGAAGCTTATCTGGCGGAGATGGTCAATCAGACCAAATTGGTGGATGGAGCCCGGGAAGTTCTGGAATATCTCCACGGACGCTATCAGATGGCGCTGATTACCAATGGGTTCATAGAGGTCCAATCCAACAAAATACGTAAATCAGAATTATCCAAATATTTCAGTAAGGTGTTTATTTCGGAGGAGGTTGGAACACCCAAGCCTGGAAGAAAAATCTTCGAACATGCTGTAAAGTCGATGAATGCCCGGAAAAAAAGCTCTCTGATGATTGGTGATTCATGGGAAGCAGATATTCTGGGTGCTATGAAATTCGGAATTGACCAGATCTATTTTGATCCTCATATTTTTCAATCGGCAACGGGAATGGCAACTTTTTCACCATCTAATCATAATAGTAGAATTATTTTTTGCGATACCCCTTTAAAAGTCGACCTTTTCCCGGAACAAAGTCATATTAGCAAGGTCAATACCGCATATATTTCCCGTCTGGAACAATTATTGATTATTCTGTAAATAATTTTTATTCATTCTATTCAAGCTTTGAAGTAAGTAGCACTTTGCTTACTATTATTCAGATAATTAATCAAATAGGGTGCCATTCCAAATAGCTGATATTTAAAAACATGACAAAAGTCACGTTAATAAACTATTAAGTTGTTCCATCTGTGTTACAAATCTATTGCAGAATATTATTCTTTAAATACATTTGCAAGTAATAACAAATTTTAACAACTTTGTGGTTGTCGTTAACAGATTACCACAAATTTTGGCATAACGACTCTAGTCGAAATTGGCCAACTAATGGATTAAGTGGAATCCGTAATTTAGTTTCGAATAGTCATTAAGATTGGATTCAATTTTCAACAACAATTCTTACCGATAATAATTCATTTTTTGTTAAACATTAAATTTTAGTCTATGAAGAAAATTTCGCTGTTGCTTGCTTTTCTAGGGTTCATAGGATTGCAAGTGGTATTTGCACAGACCAGGGAACTCTCGGGTGTTGTGACTTCCAGTGAGGATGGGACGACCATTCCGGGAGCTTCAGTTGTCGTAAAAGGGACAACACTAGGGACTGTCACCGATATGGAGGGCAAGTTCATCTTGAAGGTTCCCCAAAATGCCAAAGCACTTGTGGTTACTTTTGTTGGGATGACTTCTGCAGATGTGCCGCTTACAAGTGCAACTAATTATGCAATCAGAATGAAATCTGAGAGTGTAGCTATTGATGAAGTAGTTGTTACTGCATTAGGGCAAACGACAAACAAGGCAAAAGTTGGTTATTCGACGGCTACCTTTACCTCTGAGTCTATTAGTAAGGATGGATCAGTCAATATGTTATCCGGAATCTCCAACAAAGTTGCCGGTGCGAACATCTCAGATACGGGTGGTCCAGGATCTTCCACTAAGGTGGTTTTGAGGGGCTATGGAATTATTGGCGGAGGAAACAACCAGCCTTTATATGTTATTGATGGTGTCCCTTTAAATGACGACAGGCTTGCCGGTTCATTTACTTCCAGTATTGCTGGAACCAGTGACTTTGGAAACGGGATGACCAATGTTAATCCAAATGACATTGAAAGTATCTCGATCCTGAAAGGGACTGCTGCTTCTTCGTTATATGGATCTTCAGCCAAGAACGGGGTAGTTATGATCACAACCAAAAGGGGTAAATCAGGAGCTATCAAAGTAGAATATAACGGTTCTTTTAACGTGAGTGAAGTTGGTAAATTACCCGAAATGGAGAATCAGTTCGGTCAGGGATGGGGTGGAGCCTTTATTCTATCCGAAAATGGAAGTTGGGGTCCTCCTTTAGATGGCAGAATGAGGGCTTGGGGCTCTATTGTGGATAATTCGCAATTGATTAAACCCTTCTCCTTCATTAAAAACAATATGCGCAAATTCTATGTTCCTGGAACCGAAGCAAACAATAGTATTGCTATTTCGGGGGGAACTGACGCTACCAGGTTCATCTTTTCCTATTCAAACGTTTCCAGTGATGGAGTAATTCCAACTGCATCTGATTATCTTGAACGGAACACCTTTTCATTGAAAACCAATAGTGATTACGGAAAATTCTCGATCAATACCTCCTTTAATTACATCAACAGGAAACAAAATGCCCCACTAACAGGACAGGGAGGAACCACAGGTGCAACTACATTTGAATCACTTCTGCAAATCCCGGTGGATATTCCTATTTCGGATTTCCGTGATTATAAGAACAAATTCTTCAATGTGAATGGTTACTTCACCCCTTACGCGGAGAATCCTTATTACGCGTTGCATGAAAATGGAATTACCCAAAATGCTGACCGTTTCTTTGGCAATGTGGATATGAAATATAAGTTTACAAAAGCATTTAATGCACAATTCAGATTGGGTGGAGATTTTAATAACGAAAGGACTACCGGCTGGTCTCAGCCGAATGCGCCTACTGCCGGATCCTGGGATGCAGGGAATAATGTTGAAGGATTTGCCAGGGCTGTTGACGTAGGTTCAGTCCTTCAGTCTTCCAACTTTTTTGGAACTATCAATGGAGATTTCCTTCTTAATTATACAAAAGATCTCAACGCTAACTTTAATCTGGAGGCAACCGCCGGAGCGAACTTCTTTCAGTCTGCCCAAAGAAGCGAATTAGCTTATGCTACTAATTTGGTCATTCCCGGCCTTTTTAATCTATCCAATACCAGTGTACCCCCAACTACCAGTGATTTTAATTCCCTGAGAAGAAGGATGGGTATTTACGGAACGGCTACCCTTGGTTTTAAAAACCAATTATTTTTAACTGCGGATGCCAGAAATGACTGGTCATCAACTTTGCCAACCAGTGCCAATTCTATTTTATATTACGGTGTAAATGGTTCATGGGTAATTTCCAAAACACTTGATCTCTCCAGTACTCCATTTACGTATTTGAAATTAAGGTCAGGTTATGGACAAACAGGTTCAGATCCAAATCCTTACCAGATTTATGCTACTTTGCAGCAAGGGAATGTCGGACTTGGTTTTGGCTCTTTAACCACTCCATTTAATGGAACACCTGCATTTGGGATTTCGAATACAATCGGAAATATGTCCCTTAAACCGATTATGACCAAAGAATTTGAGGCAGGTACTGAAATCAAAATGTTTCATGACAGGATTGGCATAGACTTTAGCTATTATAACAAAATTACAAACGGACAAATTTTCACTGTTCCGATTGCTTATTCAACAGGTTACAGCGGAATGGTTCAGAATATCGGCCAGGTCAGTAACAAAGGAATTGAATTGGCTTTGGATTTAAAACCGATTGTCACCAGGAATTTTTCATGGGGAATCACCTATACTTATTCCAGGAATAAAAATAATGTAGACAGACTATCTACTACGATACCAAATGTTGATATCAATAGTGCATATGATGCAGTTACCCGTGCAGTGGTCGGCAAACCTGTCGGCGAAATGTATGCACCGGTTCCACTAACATCCCCTGACGGTAAGATCGTGGTAAATGCTACTACAGGTATTCCGCAGGCAAGTCAGATCTTAGGTGATTTTGGAAGCACCATGTACAAGTATATGATGGGGATGACCAATACCTTCACCTATAAAAACTGGCAACTATCCGGTTCCCTCGATTTTCGTTACGGAGGTGTAATGTATAGCGGAACTGCAGACTTGTTATTGTTTACCGGTAATGCCAAGGCAACGGCGTATAATAATCGCCGCCCGTTTATTGTACCAAATTCGGTTGTGGCTAATACTGATGCCGGAGGAAATACTGTTTATAGTGAGAATCAAACGGTTATTAGCAGTAACAATTATTCAAATTATTGGTATCCCACGACCAACCCGGGAACTTCTTATTATCAGAGAATTATAGACAGATCATTCCTTAAATTGAGGACTGTGGCTTTGTCGTATAAATTACCTGAAAGATGGGCTGCCAAGATTCTGGCCAATCAGGCATCTATTGGAATCTATGCGAAAAATATTTTATTATGGACACCTAAATCAAATATGTACCTTGATCCGGAAGGGACCAATTTAGGCAATGACTTAGGCGGTGAACTTGGAGAATTCAGAGCAGCACCAACTTCTGAAAGTTTTGGCGCATCCTTAAAAATTACATTTTAATTTATAAAAAAGGAAATTTATGAAAATGTATAATAAAAAATCATTGATCAGCGTTTTTCTTCTGTCGATACTACTGATGGGGGTTAGCTGTAAAAAACAGTTGGATGTGAACCAAAATCCAAATGTGCCTACCTTATCCCAGGGTAATGTTGACCTGGTTTTCCCGGCAGCTGTACTTGCCACTGTAGGAAAGGTCGGGGGAGACTTAACCATTTTAGGAGGGTTATGGAGCCAGGTATTCACCCAGGCTGCCCTCGCAAATCAATACAGGTATCTCGATTCCTATGATGTGAAATCAACTGATTTTAATGCTTCATGGGATGTGCTGTATTCGAGCGGTTTGAAAAACTACAAATACGTAATCGATCAGGCAAAGGCTTCCCAAAACTGGTCTTACTACCTGATGGGAAATGTGATGAATGCCTATACAACCGAAATTCTGGTTGATTTATATGACCAGATTCCATATTTTCAGGCACTTCAGGGTACCAGTACCCTGCAACCGAAATTTGATGATGGATTCACTATCTATAAAGATTTGATTGCCCGGATTGACACTTCGCTCAACAAGGATTTTACAGTCTCCACAAATGCAGTGACTTCCAATGCAGACCTGGTATTTGGTGGAGATGTTAGCCAGTGGATAGCTTTTGCCAATACCTTAAAACTCAAAATGTACCTGCGGATGGTAAATGCCCAACCGGCTTTGGCCCAGTCTGGCATTACCAGCATGATCAATAGTGGTGCAGTATTTTTGACTAAAGATGCAAGTGTCACCAATTTTACAAATATCCTTGATAAGGACAATCCATTCTTCGAACAAAATCAACGTTCACTCAATACTCCGGATAACCTCAGAGCAAGTACAACTATGGTCAAATGGCTAGTCGCCAACCATGATCCAAGGGCAATTGCTTATTATGGTTCAGCCGCTCCTCTTTCTGAAAATCAGGGTGATTTTGCCGGTGCTGGGTATGGCAGTGTTCCTGATTTTGTTCAGTCACCGACCGACCCAGTGATATTTATTTCTGCCGCAGAGTCCTATCTTCTGCAGGCTGAAGCAGACGCCCGTTATATGGGAGGTGCCAAAGCACAATCGTTGTATAATCAAGGTGTCATGGCCGCATTTGCAGCCACAGGTAATGACGGGACCTCCTTCTTCACCGGTGTTTATGCTTATCCAACTGCCGGGACACTGGAACAACAAATTGAAGCAATTGTCACACAAAAGTGGGCCTCATTTGCTCATGGATGTCATATGCTTGAAGGATTCTTTGAAAAAAACAGAACCGGTTATCCACGAACAAGTCCTGTTTATTCAACCGACCTTTCTTATGTACCTGGTCAGCTTGTGATTTCAAAAAACTCGGTACTCGGAGCTGGTTTGATGCCTAAACGATTGGTATTTCCTTTCGATGAAACCTCTTTGAATTCAAATGCTCCGGCCTTGGTACCGATCACTACTGCTGTTTGGTGGGGTAAATAATATTAATGCTTAAAAAATTTAAAGATGAAAAAAATAATACTATTTTCTTTTTTAGCTTTGGCCTTTTTAGTAAGCTGCACCCAAAAAGCAATTATTGATAATGCCGATCAAGTGGGTATTTCAAAGATAACCCATTACATTACATTCTCCCTGACCGGGGGGCCGACTGTTACCTTTCCAAAGGGTAGCACCTTTGTTGATCCGGGTGTTGTTGCCATGGAAGGGACAAAAGATGTATCCAGTAAAGTTCAGACCATAGGTACTGTTGGCAGTGCGGTCGGATTATATAACCTGACTTATGTTGCCGTTAATTCGGATGGATTCAGTTCTTCTGCTAAAAGGACGGTTATCATTTATGATCCGGCAGCTCCTGCTACTGATATCACTGGAACTTATACATCTACGGCTCAGAGAATTTCCCCAGCCGCAATCTTTAAAAATCTTACAGTTACTATAACAAAAATGGCTCCAGGCTTTTTTTATACTACAGATTTTATTGGTGGTTATTATGATCAGGGCCGCGGTTATGGTCCCGGCTATGCTTTCCCAGGTTATTTCCAATTAAATGCAGATAACACCATAACTCTTGTTAGTAGTTCTAATCAAGGCTGGGGTTCTACAATAACCAGTTTAACACCTGCAGTATATAATCCCGCAAGCAATATTATTAATTGGGATGCATTTGCTCTTGGCTATGACTTTAGAGTTACTCTTGTTAAACAATAAAACCTTAAATTATGTATAAAAAATTAATCATTATAGCCATTGTATTGTTTACAATTATCTCTTGTAACAAAAAGGCTTACGACCCGGGGGCAACCAGTACGGTAAAGGCTTCCAATGAATGGTGGGTGAATATGTATTCGGGAGGTCAAGCTCTATATCCTTCATTTCAGAAAATTACGACCTATAATACGGCTGGAAATACGGACTCGATATGGATCGATGATTTGGGAGTTCTTTGGGAATTTAAAGTCAGGGCCGTGTTCAATAAGGATAGTTTGACATTTTCAGCACCCAATGCCACGAATTACTGGCCAGGTTATCCTATCACAGTAAATGTTCAAAGCGGTAAAATCATGCTAAATAAGGCTAAATCTGCTACAGGCCTTCCTACGGACAGCATTTACTTTAAGATAACTTTCTCGGATGATACAACACCTGGTACTGTTTATGAAGTTAAGGGAACCGGACGTACATTATGGGGAGCGGATGATTATTGATAAATAAGTAATCGCCCGACATTATTAAGGGTGGTTAACATAGAAATGATTTAGGGTTTTGTATCTGTTTATTGTTTAAATAACCAGATATAAGGCCCTAAATTGTCTTATACTACCCCTTTTGCAACGAGGGGTTTGTTAGCTTGAGTTTGCAACTCTTCGTAATTATTTATTCTAATCTGATTTCGTTTGCTGGTTTAAGCGGGACATAAAGGCATGAATTAAAGGTTGCTTCATCGTGCCTCCCCCCACTCCCCTAAGAAAAAACGATATCGTCATTGGTAGGAGTGATGAAGCAAACTCCTCTATATATCATGCCTTGGATGAAAAACTAATGAAGCTATGACCAGCTTTATTTATTTAGAAGGTCTGGAAATATCCTTCCATTCCGGATTAAACCGGTTTATTAAATTAATCTTCTGTTTGTAAGGTTACTCGTAACTCCGGTGTATAGAACAGAGTTATTTTTATTGTTAAGTATATAGATATAGCACCCTTTCTCCATAATCAATTATTTTATCTAATATACGAAATTTGTAATTTATACAAGAGCAAAAATGTGAAAGAAGATATTGACAACTGCATGATCATTTTTGTATCTTTGTACAAAGACCATCAATAAGATGCGACTTAGTGAATTTGAAATAGATAGTATCCGAAGCCTGGCAAACCGCCATTTTGGGAATGATGTTCAGATATTTCTGTTTGGTTCGCGCATTAATCCCGATCTTCGGGGGGGGCGACATCGATTTATTTGTCCGTGATTCAACGGGAAAACCGTTAAAAATACGGAATAAGATCAATTTTATTACTGATCTTATCCTTCAAATAGGTGATCAGCGTATTGATGTAGTGCTGGATAATAACGAGGCAAAAAACTCAGTTTTTTTTAAAACCATTGAGTAAACAGCTATTCAGATATGTTGACAGAAGAGCTTAAGAATAAATTGGCTGAAACACTGGCTATATGTAATTTACATCAGCAGCGAATGATGTTTGCTTATGAGCATCTTGAGAGATACTTCCCGTTGACAGAACTCAACTTCAGTAAGATATCCCCGATCGAATTGGCCTTGTTTGACCAATTAATCCATCGTTTTTCAAAACTTCTTGACAGCATGGAATCTCGCCTGTTCAAGCAACTTCTTGAGGCGCTTGAAGAAGATATTGCAGATTTGCCTTTTATTGACATCCTGCATAAAATGGAGAAACTGAAGCTTCTCAATGAAGCAAAAGATTGGATTTCGCTACGTCAGACCAGAAATGCCGTTTCTCACGAATATCCATTTTATACGAAGATTCAAATAGAAGAACTAAATCTTCTACCCGAAGAAGTGAAAAAATTGGCGGCTATCTGGATTCGATTAAAAGAGTATGCAAATAGTCATATGACCTCCTAGATTTTAAATTTCAGTGATCACGCCTCGTTGCAAATGAGGAGTAGTAAAGAGCCAAGTATAAACAAAATTCATTGTACTATGAGCCTGATTAAAGATCTCCCCGAACTGGTGAACGCTAACATCATTTCCCAAGATGCGGCAAATGAAATTTCAAGGTATTACAAGCGAAAACAGGACATTTCTCCCAACCGGCAATTGTTGATTTTTGGCATTCTGGGAGCCCTGCTGACAGGAACCGGCATCGTGTTTATCGTAGCCAATCAGTGGGATCAGTTCCCGCTATTTTTCAAAACTGCCTGTGCCTTTTTCCTGCTGACCCTTCCTCAGCTTTTCTGTGTTTACGTCCTGCTAAAAAAAGCCCAAATCTCGGTCTGGAGGGAGATAGCCGCCCTTTTACTCTTCTTTGCCGTAGGCGCCAATATATCATTGGTCAGCCAGATTTATCATATCAATGGCGATATGAGTACCTTTCTGTTGACCTGGATGATCCTGACGGTTCCGTTGATTTTTCTGCTTGACGCTTCAGCCCTTTCATTGGCCTACCTGTTCATGAGCATGATCTTTTGCCTTTCAGCGAATATGAATGGTACTTTTCCCAATGAAGAGTACCTGTTCTGGATTCTTTTTATTCTTCCACTCCTTCGCTACTATCAGTTGTCGAAGAAAATGCCGACAAATATCTTAGTGATCCTGCACCATTGGATGGTCCCCTATGTACTTACCCAAACGCTTTTCACGGTATCCCGTCAGGCTCATATGCTAATGCATCCGGCCTATATTTACATGTTTGCCATTTTTTATTTCATCAGCCAGCTTACCTATTTTAAAGGCCGTACGTTACTCCATAATGGATATCTCGTATTTGGCTTTGCAGGTGCCATCATTTCGCTTCTGATCATGTCATTTAAAGCTTCATGGAAGGATCTGTCAGAGACCATTTATCAGTTTCCTAATTTTTTTGCTACCCCTGAATATGTGGCTTGTCTTTTATTGTTTGTCTTAGCCACCATTTTGCTCTACAGGCAAAATCACGGAAAGAAATGGAAAGAATGGAGCCTGATGGATGGAACCTATCTTATATTCCTGATAATATTTGCATTAGGAGTTTGGTTTACTGAACTTTCCGTTGTTTTGATTAACCTCCTTTTAGTTGTTTTTGGAGTGGCCATGCTCCGGATAGGATCTAAACATAGTCAGCTTGGGATGATAAACCTGGGAATGCTGGTTATTGCACTTCTCGTAATTTGCCGGTCGTTTGATACGGATTTAACTTTTGTTGTTAAAGGCATCTTGTTTTTGCTGGTTGGCATTGGATTTTTTGCTGCAAATTGGTTGATGATCAAAAAAAGAAAAGGCTATGAAGACAAGTAGATTGATTATTAGCACCTTCATACTGGTTGCCCTGGCACAATTGTTTGTACCTCTTCTGATGATCCGCAAACAGGCGGGTTTCGCTGAAACCGGCACGGAATTTAAGTTTAAAACGGATAACCGGTTTAATCCCGATTTTAATGGAATAGGATCCGACATTACCGGAAAGTTTATCTGGTTAAAATTCAGGGAGGACCATATCAAAATTACCGATAAAAAAGACTGGGAGAAGGTACGGAATGCCTATGCCATATTTACTACAGACAGTGATGGTTTTGCGAAGATTAAATCGGTCGTAACACTTAAACCTCTTGATACCCCGGACTGGGTGCGTGCTAGGGTTAGTGTGAATTGGAAAGACTCTACACGGTTGCAGCTGTTTTTCCCATTTAATAACTATTACATCCAGGATATTCAGATCAGGAAGGTTGAATCGGTCATTAAAAACCGCCTTTGTGATACTTTAAAAACCAACTATCTTAAGATTAGATTAAAGGAAAACCAATTTACAGCTGGTGATCTGGTCCTTGATGGAATGCCGTTTAAGGAGATCATTGGAAATACAGGGAAAGCTAAATAATCCATTTTCCCCGGTAGAACATCAATTTCAACAGGAAATCAAGTCAAAAAAACCATTGTCCGTTTGGGTGTTAACGGTCAAAGGGTTGATTTCCTATGAAAAATTTGTTTTCAGAATTATCATTTTATACGGAAGTTGATCTTCTTGGGGAAATAAAAACAAATTCTATTAACCGGGCCATTGTACTATTCTTACTTCTCAGTTCCCGGTCAGTTTTTCAAGCAACACGACATTCTCAACATGGTGGGTATGGGGAAACATATCCACGGGTTGCACCCGGGTAACGCAGTAGCCGTGGCTGAGCATACTGATATCGCGGGCCTGAGTGGCCGGGTTGCAGCTGACATATACAATCCGTTCAGGAGATGCATACAAAATGGCGCCGATTACCTCCTCATGCATCCCTGCTCTCGGAGGATCGGTGATGATTACATCAGGGTGACCATGCTCTGCAACAAATTCCTTGGTCAGAATATTTTTCATGTCACCGGCAAAGAATCTGGCATTTTCAATTTCATTATTCAGTGCATTAATCCTGGCATCGGCAATAGCTTCCGGAACATATTCAATTCCAATTACTTTATTTGCTTCGGATGCTACAAAGCAGGCAATTGTTCCTGTTCCGGTATACAGGTCATAGACCACCTCATTCCCGGTCAGCCGGGCAAAATCACGGGCAACTTTGTATAACTCGTAGGCCTGAAGGGAATTGGTCTGGTAGAATGATTTTGGACCGATGATAAATCTTAGCCCCTCCATCTCTTCGATAATGTGATCGCGTCCCTTAAAAACGTGGATATCCTGATCTGTAATCGTATCGTTTCCCTTTTGATTGATTACATAGAGCAGTGCAGTAATTTCAGGAAATTGCAGGTAAAGGAAATCCAGGAGCGCTTCCCGTTTTTCAATGTTTTCAGAGAAAAAATTGACGATCACCATCAGTTCACCGGTAGTGGTGGTCCTGATTATCAGATTTCGCAAAAAACCCTCCTTGTTACGAAGGTCGTAAAATGAAAGCTTATTTTTAATGGCATAGGTTTTTACTGCATTCCTGATGGAGTTTGAAGGTTCAGGCTGTAACCAGCACTTATCCACATTAAGCACTTTATCGAACATCCCCTGAACGTGAAATCCAAGGACATCCATATCTTCGAACTGATTTCCTGACCGTACCTCTTCAAGGGTGAGCCAGCGCCGGTTCGAAAAGGTAAACTCGAGTTTATTCCTGTAAAAGGTTGAACTGGCTGATCCTTTGATTGGCATAATCCCGGGGAGTGTTATTTTACCAATTCTGCTGAGCTGGTCAGACACCTGTTTTTGTTTGTAATACAGTTGTTTATCATATTTCAGGTATTGCCATTTACACCCTCCGCATACTTCAAAATGTTTGCAAAAGGCTGGAATCCGGTCCGGTGAATCTGTTTGAATTCTGACCACCCTGGCCTCCTGATATTTTTCCCTTTTTTTGGTCACCTGAAGATCGACAATGTCGCCCGGGATTACACCGGTTGTAAAAACCACAACTCCGTCCACCCGGGCTATGGCTTTTCCTTCGGCTCCGATATCAATGATCTCTACCCCTTCATATAGCGGCAATGGTTTATTTCCTCTTCCCAAAACGTTAATTCTAAAATTTGTGCAAAGATATAAATAGATTGAAATAAGTAGAAACAGATTGAAATAAAGAGAAATAAGCAGATATAGATTGAAATACAGGAATAGATGCAGAATTGGTTGAAATAATTGGAGTCTACAGGGTGCGATTTTTCCGCACTAATATTAAATTAATCAAAGAAACTTTAGAAACAACAGAAACAATAGGAACATCAGAAACTGGTTGAAATACTTGGAAACATCAGATATTTCCAAATCCCACTTATCCCTTAACCTGATTTTTTCAGGTCCTAAATCCGCACAAAAATAATTCCCTGTCACCCTCCAAATTTTGGTATCTTTGCCGGAACTTTTTAAGGGCTTCCGGTTATTTGCAGAAATGGTTAACAAATTCGGGGTTCTTGGGAGTATTAATCCTTGTCTGTGTTTGTAAACCATGAGTGTTTCAGTTGAAGAATTATACGTCGAATTTGGCGGATTTGAGCTTTTTAAGCAGGTAAATTTCATTGTAAATCCGCGCGACCGGATTGGACTGGCAGGCAGAAATGGCGCCGGCAAATCGACCTTGCTTAAAATACTGGCCGGAAAGCAGACTCCAACCTCGGGAAGAGTTGTGATTCCGCGTGACATCCTGGTAGGGTATTTGCCACAACATATGGAACTCTCCGATTCCAGGACTGTGATGGAAGAAGCGGTAACAGCCTTTGAGGAAATTCTTGAGCTTGAAAAGCGGATTGAATTCCTGAATACAGAGCTGAGTGTGCGTGAAGATTATGAATCAGTTGAATATCATCGGATTATTGATGAGATGCACGAAGCCAACGAACGTTTTCAACTTATGGGGGGAACCAATTTTCATGTGGATATTGAGCAGACCATGATGGGGCTTGGCTTTGAGAGAACCGACTTTGACCGGCAAACTTCAGAATTCTCAGGTGGATGGCGAATGAGGATTGAACTGGCAAAAATACTTTTGAAGAAACCCAATGTGTTTCTCCTTGATGAACCTACAAACCACCTTGATATAGAATCTATTGAATGGCTTGAGAATTTTTTGAAGGATTACGCCGGTGCCGTTGTCCTGGTTTCTCATGACCGGGCTTTCCTTGATAATGTTACCAATCGCACCGTCGAGATCAGCCTGGGTAAGATCTACGATTATAAAGTGAATTATACCAAGTACCTGGAGCTTCGTGTTGAACGGCGTGAGCAGCAACTTGCCGCTTTCCGCAATCAGCAGAAGATGATTCAGGATACCGAAGATTTTATTGCGCGGTTCAGATACAAGGCGACTAAATCGGTCCAGGTGCAGTCGAGGATCAAACAATTGGACAAAGTTGACCGGATTGAGATTGATGAAGAGGATACGCGCTCATTAAATATTAAATTTCCACCATCACCCCGGTCCGGAACTGTTGTTTTCGAGGCAATTGAGGTGAGTAAGCGATATGGCGATCTGCTGGTTTTGGATAAGGTTGATTTAAAGCTCGAACGGGGAAACCGGATCGCGTTCGTAGGCAAAAACGGAGAAGGAAAGAGTACAATGGCCCGGATTATTATGCAGGAGCTCGAGTGCACGGGTGAGCATAAGTTGGGACACAATGTCAGGATCGGGTATTTTGCTCAGAACCAGGCCTCTTTGCTCGATGAGGAACTAACGGCATTTGATACCATTGATAAGATTGCGGTTGGAGATATCCGGACGAAAATAAGGGATATCCTGGGCGCATTCATGTTTTCGGGTGCGGATGCCGATAAAAAGGTAAAAGTACTTTCCGGAGGTGAACGTGCCCGTCTTGCCATGATCCGTTTATTACTGGAGCCGGTTAATTTCCTGGTTTTGGATGAGCCCACAAACCACCTCGACATCCATTCCAAGGGTTTATTAAAACAGGCTCTGATCAATTTTGACGGGACTTTGCTGGTCGTATCGCATGACCGCGAGTTTATGGATGGTTTGGTTGATGTGGTTTATGAATTCAGACATAAGAAAATCAGACAGCACCTGGGTGGCGTTTATGAATTTCTACAGAAACGGAAGATGGAGTCATTGCGGGAACTTGAGCTTGCCACTCCTGAGAAAAAGATAAAGAAAGAGATTGTTAAAGAGGTTGTGGCTGTTCGTTTTGATGACAGAAAGGAGATCAACCGGATGATCAACCGTCTTGAGAAGCAGATCAGCGAGGCGGAATGGCAGATTTCAAAACTGGAGGAGGAGATAGCGGGTATGGACAAGATGCTGGCCGATCCCTCCACGATGGAGAACAGCTCCCTTTTTGAACGTTATGGTACCAGCAAGAAGCAGGTTGAAACGGCGATGAAAGAGTGGGAATTACTGAATGAAGAGTTAAAGGATTGGGAAGCAAAACGGAACTGGTGATGCAATGATGGAGAGAATTCAACAATTTATTTCCATTTTATTTCCATTTATTTCGTTTGACCAACAATTGCTTCACCGGTGAATATTGAATAATCAGAATTAAAAAATATGGAAAAGACAGATTATATTTTCGGAATGCGGACCATTATCGAGGCCATCAATTCCGGCAAGGAGATTGAGAAAATTTTGATAAAGAAAGGTTTGCAGGGGGAGCTTTATCATGAATTAATGGATCTTGTTCATCAGATGCAAATTCCAATTCAGCTGGTTCCCATTGAGAAACTTGACCGTGTGACGCGCAAGAATCACCAGGGAATCGTCGCATTTATTTCTCCGATAATCTATCAGAATATTGAAGAGATCATCCCCAGACTTTATGAAGAGGGGAAAACGGCCTTGATTTTGATCCTCGATGAGCTTACCGACGTTCGTAATTTTGGTGCTATTGCCAGATCTGCTGAAGTTGCCGGAGTTCATGCCATTATAATACCTGAGAAAGGATCCGCCCAGATTAATGCCGATGCCATTAAAACATCAGCGGGAGCCTTGCATCTAATCCCCGTTTGTCGCACCAAAAGTTTGTCAGCAGTAGTAAAATATTTGAAAAACAGCGGTTTAAAAATCGTGTCTGCTTCGGATAAAGGGGAAACTTTCTATTACAATATTGATATGAAGAATCCAATGGCAATTATTCTGGGCTCAGAAGATTTAGGTATTGAGGCTGGCTTGCTTAAAATCTCAGACGAATGGGCCAAGATTCCGCAGAATGGTCAGATCCAGTCACTGAATGTCTCAGTTGCGGCCGGTATCATGATTTTCGAAGCGTTGCGCCAACGCGCTTTAGGCGGTTTATGAAAAAATAGGTACTTCCCGTTTAAAGGTCTCCTCCAGTGAAATAAATGTTTCGGTACTTGAAACCCCCGCAATCAATTGGATCTTCCTGCTCAGGATCTCTTTGAGGTGCTCATTGTCTCTGGCATAAACCTTGATGAAAATTGCATATTCTCCGGTCGTATAGTGACATTCAACAACCTCATTGATAGCATGCAGGTGTTTTGCCACATCGTGAAAGAGTCCTCCCTTTTCAAGGAAAATGCCTACGTAGGTGCAGGTACGATAGTCAATCTTTTTAGGATCAATGTAATATCCTGAGCCGGTGATTACCCCCATTTCAATCATCCGGTTTACACGCTGGTGGACCGCAGCCCGGGAAATGCTGCAATCATTGGCAACATCTTTAAAAGGGATTCTGGCATTTTTGGTGATAATATCCAATATATGTAAATCTGTATCATCCAACTGATTTCGAAGTGTCATTTTCGCATGTTTTTTTCTTTTTCCAAAGATAGATTTCTTTCTATTATTCTTTAACGTATAAGGAGCCAAATTTGTTAACTGAGACCTTATTCCAAGCTATATCCAGATCGGTTAAATGAGGTGGCTCTGTGGCCTTATAGCCGATTCCAACAACAGAAAGTACTTCCAGTCTTTCAGGAATCCCAAATTGTTCGTGAATGTACTCATTGGCGGTAATGTCATCATTATAAAACCGGCGGTTGATCTGTACCCAGCACGATCCAAGTCCAAGTGTTTCTGCTTCAAGCTGAATGAAAATGGAGGCGATTGCGCAATCTTCCACCCAAACATCACTCTTTGTCTTGTCCCCGGTAATAATGATCGCCAGCGGAGCGTGTTTGAGTAATTGAGCACCATGAGGTTTTGAAGTTGCAAGATTTTCAAGTAGGGCAGGATCATTGACCAGGATAAATTCCCAGGGGCGACGCCCTTTTGAAGAGGGTGCAAGAAGCGCTGCAGTAAGCAGTTT
>Ga0364874_10572_pt1 | contig 18836 bp, 17 predicted proteins | sample ExccelAu500001D4_2_FD_206922 | JGI IMG/M metagenome (GOLD analysis project Ga0364874, IMG submission 206922) | Enriched cells from Trout Bog Lake Hypolimnion, Wisconsin, USA - BchlTB.Aug07.5000.01.D4 | ecosystem: Environmental > Aquatic > Freshwater > Lake > Hypolimnion/Profundal zone | place... | reverse complement strand
CTGCGCTGTGCTCTCGATTAACTGCTCGAATGCTGGAATGGCGTGCTGCACGCTGAACTGCTCAACAAACGGATGAGGGAAGCGTTGGCCGGGGCTGAGGGAGCCCAGCGCTGTGAGGATGGAAGCGGCCAGTGCATCGCTCGAGAATCCGGGCGCGAGCCAGGCGCCGGGTTGGCCCTGGAGCAGGTTGACTACGCCACCCGAGGCCGGCGTTGCCACCAGAGGCAGGCCTCCTGCTGCTGCTTCAAGCAGTGCATTAGGCAGTCCCTCATGAAGCGAGGAGAGCACAAACAGCGTTGCGCCGGCAAACAAGGCCGAGGGCTGCTCGACATGACCCACAAATCGAACTGCTTGGTCCAGGCCGAGGTCAGCAGCCAGCGCCTTCAAGACGGCCTCCTCGGGGCCGGTTCCGGCGATGGTAAGCTCGGCCCTGGGGACGCTCTCACGCACCCGGCGCAAAGCCCGGATCTGGAGGTCAAAGCCTTTCACTTTTGCCAGACGGCCTACCGCGAGCAAATGAAGCCCGGCGCCTGGCGAAATGGCAGAGCTCGCAGCGATTGACCTGCGAATGGCCCCGATATCTATGGGATTGGGCAACACAGCAAGCCGGTCCCGGGCCATTCCGGTAAGCTGGGCGAGATCGTCGGCCATGGCCTGGGATTGGCAGATGACACAATCTGCTCGGGGATAGAGCAACCGGTAAGCTGAGCGGGTGTAGAAGGGGAGATCGCCAAAAGCCAGTGCGGCAGATGCTGTTCCGTTTTGACGAACCAGCACGGCGGTTCGCCTGTCGAAGAACGGTCGCAAGAGCAAAACAAGAAAATTGAGGTGCGCCATTCCCGAGAGAATTACATGGGGTTTGAGCCGGTGGATCAACCGCAGCAGGAGGAGCGCGGCGCCCCGCACATGACGGGCACCCAAAGCGTGGACCGTGACCGAAGGAGGCAGGCAGCCGACGGGAGCAGCTCCTTGAGTAACCAGTCCCATGTGCGCATCAAAGCGCTCCGGACGCAGGCTTCGCGCCACCAACGCTGCCACCTGCCCCGCGCCGCCACCGCCGAGATGCGGAACCAGAAACAGAACCCTGAGGCGCTGCGCCATAGGCTGGGAACGAGCCCTCCTGAGGCCAAAGCGAGTATAGGGCATATGTGCCACCCCCTGTGTTATCGCGGTCACAAAACAAGCACTGTACCGGGATGGTAGTTTGTGTTTGAATCCAACCAGCCCTGCCTGACCGAGTAGGACGGGGCGAGGCCAACATGCCGGCTCCCGTTGTGCTCCATTCCGCTCGCGGTTCGCAGGCACCTGTGGCCAAGACACCGCACATTGTTGTAGGGGTCACCAGCCCGCAAACCTGCCTGGTGTTGTCTGGGCGGTTGAGGGCGCTCCGCGAGGCGGGCTTTCGCGTAACGCTTGTCTCGGCGCCTGGCGAGTTGCTGCGCAGCACGGCCGCCATCGAGGGTGTGGGCTTCGTCGAGATTCCCATGAAACGAGCGATTGCTCCGCTCTCGGATCTCGTGGCCCTGCTCAGGCTTTGCAGGTTGCTGCGCCGCATCCAGCCTGACCTGGTCGAGTTCAGCACTCCCAAGGCCGGCTTTTTGGGTTCCCTGGCAGCATGGCTTTGCGGGGTACCTGTCCGCGTTTACCTGCTACGCGGACTCAAACTGGAGACCACAAGGGGAATCAAGCGCCGCATTTTGTTGGCCGCAGAGCGGCTGGCCGCAGCGTGGGTCCAGGCGGTGGTGTGCAACAGTGAGAGCTTGCGCACAGAGGCGCTTGCGTTGGGCATTGCGCCGGCCGCCAAGCTGCGAGTACTCGGAGACGGCAGCAGCCACGGCGTGGATGTGGAGCGGTTTGCGCCCGGGACGAGCGAGGTGCGCAGCCAACTCGGGATTCCTGAAGGCGCGCCAGTGCTTGGCTTTGTGGGCAGGCTGACGCGGGACAAGGGGGTGCCCGAGCTGATTGACGCTTTTGGCCGAATCCTACGCGCAGAGCCTGAGGCACGGCTGATGCTGGTGGGCTGGTTTGACGATGCTGAGGATGCGCTGGATGCTGGATTGCGCGCCCGCATTCTGGCGCATCCGCAGATTCATTATCTCGGGATGGTTGCCGATGTGGCGCCTTACTATCGCGCCATGGATGTGCTTGTGCTGCCTACCTGGCGGGAGGGATTTCCTAACGTGGTGTTGGAAGCCGCTGCCACAGGGATTCCCGCGGTGACGACTCTTTCAACCGGCTCGCGGGATGCAGTGCTGCCCGAGGTGACCGGGCTGCTGGTGCCTCCGGGCTACCCGGAGGCAGTGTGCGAAGCTGTGCTCAAGCTGATCCGCAATCCTGAGCAGAGTCATGGGATGGGCCAGGCTGCGCGTGCATGGGTGATCGAGCATTATTTGAACGAGCGCGTGCTGGAACGGACAGTTGCTTTTTACCGCAACTTGCTGGCCACCTACTGATCGGAAATTCCGCCCGAGGGCATCAAGGCGCAAGCGGATGAGCGGGTAATCCGCCATAGACGGTGGTTTGCGCCGGTGGAATGGCCAGCGTGTGCGCTCCGGCCTCGGCAGCACGCAAAACGTCGTTAGGCACAATGCCCAGCACCAGCGTTGCCGCCACAGCCAGCAGCAAGGCAGCACCTACCGCTATACCCACTTGCGGCGTGGGAATCTCGGTTTCGCTTTCGTCCCGGGTTTTGCGCTGTGCGGCTGCCAGGGCCAGGCGCAGATAATATGCTGCCGCCAATCCTGAGTTGAGCAGGCCGATGAGAGCCAACCACACTGCGCCGCCGCCAACCGCGGCTGAAAACGAGTAGAACTTGCCGAAGAAGCCGCCGGTGAAGGGAATGCCTACGAGGGAGACAAGGAAGAAGATCAGCAGGCTTCCGAGCAAAGGGGAACGGTAGATGAGTCCGCGGAAGTCCTCGATCAAGGGGCGTTGCTCGTTGTAGCCGCTGGCCAGGGTGACCACGGCAAAGATGCCCACGTTCATGGCCGCATAGGCCGCGGTGTAAAAGCTGGCGGCAGCGATGCCACTGGAGGCGAGGCCGGCAAAGGCAGCCAGCAGATAGCCTGCGTGCGCAATGGAAGAGTAGGCCAGCATGCGTTTCACGTTCTGCTGCCGCAACGCCGCCAGGTTGCCCACGGTCATGGAGAGCACGGCGATGACCCACAGCAGAGGCGACCAGGTAGCGTGAAGCGAGGGGAACATCTCATAGACCACGCGCAGCAGCAGCGCGAAGGCCGCGGCTTTGGGCGCGGTGGACATGAGAGCGACCACGGGCGAGGGTGCGCCTTCATACACGTCCGGGGTCCACACATGGAAGGGCGCGGCCGAGACTTTGAAGAGGATGCCAACCAGCATAAGCGCCAAGGCCGCGAGCACAAACCCGTGATTCGGAGCGGTTGGCACCAGGCGGGCAATCTCATACACCTGCGTGGTGCCGGTGGCGCCAAAGATGAGGGCGATGCCATAGAGCAGGAAACCGGTGGCAAAAGAGCCGAGGAGGAAGTACTTGATGGCCGCCTCGGGGCCGCGGGCCGTGTCTTTGCGGTAGCCGGCCAGAACGTAGGTGGCGATCGAGGAGATCTCCAGCGCGATGAAGACCAGCAGCAGTTCAACCGCGCTGGTGAGCAGGCACATGCCTACGGAGCCAAAGACGACCAGCGCGTAGAATTCGCCCTGGTGATGGCTGTTCTCGGGCAGAGTATCCATGGAGAGAAGCAGAGCCACGAGGACGATGCCGCAGATGAGCACATGGAAGAAAACCGTGAAGGGGCTGGTCTCGACGGTGCCGTAGAAGCCGGTTCCAACAGGGAGTGAGAGCTGCCACAGGCTGGCCCACAGCGCGAGCGTGGTACCGATTGCGCCCACCCAGCCGAGCGAACGGCGGGCAATACCTGACGGCAGCGACGCATCGATCAGCATGATGGCTACGCCGGTGAGGGTGAGGATGACCTCGGGAAGGATACGGAAGATATCGGGAACGGAATTCACCGCGGGCCCTCCCCTTGGGACGGAATCGACATCGATGGCAGAATCACAACGTTGGCGGGCAGCGATTGCTGCGCCTTCAGCGGTGGAGGATGGACACCGGTTTGAATCGCGGCCATCCAGAACGAAGGCGCCAGACCCATCACCAGCATGAGCACGGCGAGCGGGGCAAGCACAGCCATTTGGCCGAAGCGCAGATCATTGCCGGGGCGGGAAGAGGTGAGCTGGCTCTCAGGCCCGTAGAAGATGCGCTGTACCAACCAGAGCATATATGCCGCGCCCAGAATCACGCCCAGTGCAGCGGCGACGGTCCAACTGCGGCTGACGCCGGTAAAGGTGCTGGAGAGGATGATGAACTCGCCCACGAAGCCGCCCAGCAAGGGCAGACCGATCATGCCCAGCGTGGCGATGACAAAGAGCGTTGCCGTGTTTGGCAGTTTTGCGGCCAGTCCGCCATAGGCATTGATCTGGCTGGTGGAATACTGGTCGTAGAGCAGGCCGAGGAGCAGGAACAGTGCGGCATCGACAATGCCGTGATTGAGAATCTGGTAGACCGCACCCTCCCAACCGGTCAGCGTGAGGCCGTAGATGGCGAGCGTAATCAGGCTCAGATGGCTCAAGGCCGCGAAGGCCATCAGGCGCCAGAAGTCGCGTTGAACCAGGGCAAGGCAGGCTCCATAAAGAATGCCGACGACGGCGAGGCCGATGAGAATCGGCGCCACGGCTCTGGCCTGTACGGGGAAGAGGCCGATATGGAAGCGCAGCATGGAGTAAAGGCCGAGCTTGCCGGCCACCACCATGGCCAGGGCAACCGGAGCCTCGCTGAAGGTGTCGCTCAGCCATCCGTGAAGGGGGAAGACCGGGACCTTGACGGCGAAGGCGAAGAGGAACGCGCAGGCCACCCAGCAGAGGGCAGCGGCTGAGAACGAACCGTGGCTGATGAGGATCTGGAGGGTGACGAAGTCGAAGCTGCCAGTCTGCGCGTAGAGCCAGAGCAAGGCAACCAGCAGAGGCGCCGAAGGAATGAAGGTAAACAGGAAGAACTTGAGCGCGGCCTTGGGCCCATCCTTGCGGCCATACATGGCGATCAGGATGGCCATGGGCACGAGCGAAAGCTCCCAGAAGCCGTAGTAGAGCATCAGGTCCAGCGAGACGAAGACGCCGAACATGGCGGTCTGCTGGATCAGGAAGAGGGCGTAAAAGACCTTGCGGCGTTCCTTGATGGTGTTCCAACTGGCCACCACGCCAACCGGCGCCAGCAAACCTGCGAGGACTACGAGCCAGAGACTCAGGCCGTCGACGCCAACGTGGTAATGGATGGCCGGGCTCTCGATCCAGGGGCGGTTGGCTTCAAACTGGAAGCCGCTTTGGCCGAGGATAAAATGCGCGGGCAGGTGGAGCGTGAGGCCAAAGGTGACCAGCGCCGTGAGCAGGGCAATCCAGTTGGGCAGCTTGGACCGGTCAGGTGCAATAGCCACCAGCAGCGCCCCGGCCAGCGGAACCAGCAGAATCAGCGTGAGAATCGAGTTGTTGATTTCGTTCATTTAGTGTCCCGCCACGCCGAAGTGAATGATTGAGAGACTTGCAAGCACCGTAGCCCACGGAACCAGCACGTAAAGCAACAGCACAGCCGCGCCGGCGGCCAGCCATGCCGCATAGGAGCGCAGGTTGCCTGACTGCCAACGTTGCAGGATGGCTCCGCTCAGCAAGGCAACTCCGCCCAGCAGCGCTGCCAGTCCGCCCAGGATGGCCACGTCCACAACCCATTCCAGGATGAACTTGGACAACGCAAGCAGCGGTTTGACGATGATCATGCCGTAGATCTCGTCCACGTAGTACTTGTTGGCCAGCAGTTTGTAGCCGGTGGGGAAGGCCCCCGCCAACTCAGCAGGTGCGGCCGGGCGTTGCCGGTAGAGCCGGTCGGCAATGAACCAGCCAAGCAGGGCAACACCGATCGCCACGAGGCCGAGAATAAGTTCAAGATGTCCAGCAGTTTCAACGGGCCGCGGGCCGGTGGCAGGAGCGAGGTAGGCGCTGAAGCGCTCAATGCCGACCCAGCCGCCGCAGATGGAGAGCAGCGCAAGAATCACAAGCGGGCCGAGCATGCTGAACGGGGTTGCGTGATGATGGCCGACTTCGCTGCGGGGCTTGCCGAGAAACGCCAGGTACCAGAGGCGGAACATGTAGAACGAGGTCAGCAGCGCGGTAACGAGGCCGATGGCCCAAAGAGCTTTGCCGCTGGGGCCCTGTTGAAAGGCTGCATACAGAATCGCGTCCTTGGAGAAGAATCCGGCAAACGGGAAGAAGCCGGCAATGGCCAAGACACCGACGGTGGTGACGGCAAATGTGACAGGGAGTTTCTTCCAGAGGCCGCCCATCTTGCGCAGGTCCTGCTCGCCGCCCATGCCGTGAATCACCGAGCCCGCGGCGAGGAACAGCAGCGCCTTGAAGAAGGCATGTGTGACGAGATGGAAGATGCCGGCCGAGTAGGCTGCAACGCCGCAGGCGAGGAACATGTAGCCAAGCTGCGAGATCGTTGAGTAGGCGAGAACGCGCTTGATGTCGTTCTGCACCAGGCCGATGGTGGCGGCGAACAGGGCCGTGGCCGCACCCACAACGGCAACCATGCCCAGCGCGAAAGGCGAGCGGTCAAAGAGAACATGGGTGCGGGCGATCATGTAAACGCCGGCAGTGACCATGGTGGCCGCGTGGATAAGTGCGGAGACCGGAGTCGGGCCTTCCATGGCGTCCGGCAGCCAGATGTAGAGCGGTAGCTGCGCGCTTTTGCCGGTCGCACCCAACAGCAGACAAAGTGCGATGACGGTAAGAACTCCGCCCTGCCAACCGGGATTCAGGGCTAGCTGTGCGCTAATCCCGTCAAAGCTGAGCGTACCGAAGTTGGCCAGCAGCAGGAACATGCCGATGAGGAAGCCGAAGTCGCCGATGCGGTTGACGATGAAGGCCTTCTTACCCGCATCCGCAGCCGACTTCTTCTGGAAGTAGAAGCCGATCAGCAGGTAGGATGCGAGGCCCACACCTTCCCATCCGACAAACATAACCAGAGCGTTGCCGGCCAGAACCAGCACCGTCATGAAGAAGAGGAAGAGGTTGAGGTAGCTGAAGTAGCGCGCGTAACCCTCTTCATCGTGCATGTAGCCGACAGAGTAAACGTGAATCAGGAAGCCTACGCCCGTGACCACCAGCAGCATGACCAGCGAGAGTTGATCGAGGATCAGGCTGAAATCGACATGGAGAGTGGCCAGATTGATCCAGGGGTTGGGGCAGATCTCGGCCAGGGGTAACAACGCCGGATTGGCCTGCGAAAGCAGCCAGGCATTGGCGACGGCGGCAAAGGCAACGAGCGGCGCCAGAAGAGCCACTGTCGTGACGAGGAACTTGGGCAGCCGGCGGCCTAGCAATCCGTTAAACAGGAAGCCTGCGAAGGGCGCGAGCGGAATCAGCCAGAGATGGAGGTATGCGTTCATAGTTTCATCAGGTCGATTCGGTCGACGGCCAGGGTAGCGCGGGCGCGGAAGACGGCAATAATGATGGCCAGGCCCACGGCAGCTTCTGCCGCGGCCACCATCATCACAAAGAAGACGAAGATCTGGCCCTTCACCTCGTGCCACTGGTGGGCGAAGGTAACGAAAGAAAGATTTACGGCGTTGAGCATCAACTCAATGGACATGAAAACGGTAATGAGGTTGCGCTTGAGCAGGAATCCGAGGATGCCGAGTGCGAACAAGACGGCGCTCAACAGCAGATACCAACTCAGCGGAACCTCCTGTTGAAGCAGCTGCGTGGTAGTGGGGTTCACTGTTCACCGGTCCTTTCTGGCTTTTGCTCGGGGTCGCCGTGTCCGTGACGGGCAAGCGCCACCGCGCCGAGAATGGCGATGAGAATCAGCACTGAGGTCACCTCGAAGGGCAGCAGCAGCTTGGTGAAGAGCACCGTGCTCAGGTCCGCGGTGGAAGTGATGCCTTCATTCAATACGGCGGTTCCCAGACCCTGGGTATGCAGGACGACGGTGGCGACCACGGCCAGAATCACAGCTGCGGCGGGAAAGCCGACTGCACGTGCCGAGCGGCTGCCGAGGGTGCGCTCTTCGCGGCCGGCGTTGAGCAGCATCACGACAAAAGTGAACAGCACCATGATGGCGCCGGCATAGACGATCACCTGCGCGGCGGCGAGAAACTCGGCGCCCAGAAGCAGGTAAAGCACGGCCAGCGAGGTCATCACCACAATCAGCGAAAGGGCGCTGTTGATGGGATGTGTCTGGAGCAGGAGATTGATGGCTCCCGCCAGGCAGATTCCGGCAAACACGATAAACAGGATCAGGTGCATCGTTCCATCACGTTCGGGCAAAATGCAGGCTCAAACAAACCGGCAGGTTGAAGGGCTGGCAAGGGGAACAGACGCGCAGGCTCCCCAAAATCCATCCCGATTGTAAATCAGTGGTAGGCAAGCCAGAGGCTTGTTGCCACAATGTTGAGGATGGCCAGCGGCATAAGAATGCGCCATCCGAATTTCATCAGTTGGTCATAGCGGAAGCGGGGCAGTGTGCCGCGCACCCACACATAAAGAAACAGGAAACAGAAGACCTTGGCCACAAACCAGAAGATTGGAAACAGGGCATGGGCAAGGATATTCTCCGGCGGGTCGATGAGCTTGCCGAAGGGGCTTGTCCAGCCGCCAAAAAATAAGAGGGTTGCGACGCAGCCTACGTTGATCATGTTGCCGTACTCGGCCATGAAAAACATGGCGAACTTCATGGAGCTGTACTCGGTGTGATAGCCGCCGGTCAACTCGCTTTCTGCCTCGGGCAGATCGAACGGGGAACGATTGGTTTCAGCAAAGGCCGCCATCAAGTAGATGAAGAAGGCGACGAATTGCATGCCGCCAAAGATGTTCCAGCTGACGATGCCTTTCTCAGCCTGCTTCTCGACGATTAGCCGCAGGTTGAAGGTGCCCGACTGCAGCACGACGCCCACCAGCGAGAGGCCAAGGGCCAACTCATAGCTGATCAACTGTGCTGAAGAGCGCAGCGAACCGAGCAGGGAATACTTGTTGTTGGACGACCAGCCGGCGAGCGCAATGCCGTAGACGCCCATCGAGGTGATACCCAGGATCACCAGCAGGCCGATGTTGACGTTCGCGATCTCGAACAAGTCGAGCCCGCCCGGACCTACCTTGGGTTCGCCGAAGGGAACCACGCCGATGGTGATGAGCGCGCAACCCAATGCCAGGATGGGCGCCAGCAGATACAGCGGCCGGTAGACGCCGGAAGGGATGAAGTCTTCTTTCAAGAAGGACTTGGCTCCATCGACCAGCGGCTGCAGCAGGCCGAAGGGGCCTACGCGATTGGGTCCCCAGCGGTTCTGGATGCGGCCCACAAGCTTGCGCTCCAGCAGCACCGTATAGGCGATGCCCAAGAGCATCACCACCGTCACCACGGCAACCTTGAGCACGCTCCACAGCAACAACTGCAAAATCGTCACTTGCCCTCAACCTCTTCCCATCAAGCTGGAACTCTGAGAATCCCTGAAAATCTTGAACGGCTAATCTGCCGCGGTCTCCGCAACTTCCCGTGCCTGGTGCGCTTCAAGCTCTTTGAGCGCCAGACTGTATTGCCCCAGTGTCCCTGAAGTGAATAATCCGTCCTGCGCCGGAGCCACAACGTCGGGCTCCTTCCAATCCTTCGCTTTGAGTGACGAGGCTGGAATAAATCCCGGCTCGGTCGGAACATCGTTGCCGCCAAAGAGATTTATTCGATCGAGCGCGTAGCCGGGAACGAGCCTTGCGATCTCATCCAGCACGGCGAGCGGATCAAATGGACTGAGCTTCGGCTCCAGGTTGTTGGCCGCCAGCCACACCGCGTGGCGATCGGCTTCGCCGGCGCTGGCTCCACGCGACTGGCCCAGATCGGCGGTTGTGCCGGCCTTGCCAAAAGGCACCAGCGTTTTCACATCCGCGCCCATCGCCCCTGCCAGGCGAACCACGATTTCAAAGTCGGTTCTCACGCCAGCGCGATCGGCAGCCTTGCGCGCCAGTTGCACATCGCCGTAGGTGTTCGTCACGGTGCCGGTCTTCTCATAGAGACTGGCGGCCGGCAACACAACATCAGCCAACGCGGCAGTCTCGGTGAGGAAGATGTCTTGCACGATGACGAACGTGTTCTTCAAACTTGCCGGATCAATGCTGCGTTCAGCTACCGGGTTGGCGCCAACGATCAGAAGAGCGCTCAATTCTCCGCTGGCCGCCGCTGCAAAGATCTCCGGCTGGTTCTTGCCGGCATTTGCGGGCAGGCCTGGGTACTCGGCGGCAAAAGCGCCAGGAGTGGCTACCGGCACGTAGCCAGGCAGCAGATCCGGCAGAAGGCCCATGTCGGCAGCGCCGCGTGAGTTGGCGTGGTCGCCGAGGAAAGCAAAGCGCACGTTGCCGCGTTTCAGGCCCCAGGCTACGAGCGATGCCGCCTGCGCGCCGCGATACTCCTGGCCAAAGATGACGAGCAGAGACTCCTCGGCGAGAACTGCTTTGCTGAAGTCGGAATCGCTGCTTTCCAGGTAGTCAGCCAGCGCCGCGTAGCCCTCGGCTGGCAGCAGCAGGGCAGCCTTGGCCTGGCGTTCGAGCTTGATTTTGGTGGTATTGGCGATGTAGAGCCGGGCGCGATTCAGGCGCACATTGGTGCGCAGGTTCCAGGCCAGCAGCGGATGCTCTTCAGTGGGATTACCGCCGACAAGAAGGACTGCGGGCGCAGTTGCCGTATCGCGCAGGCTGGCGGCTTTACTCCTGTTTCCCGCCAGCGCACGAGCAAACGCAGCGTAATCCGTGGTGCGCTCGTGATCGATGTTGTTGGTGTTGAGAACCGTGCGGGCAAACTTCTGAAGCAGGTAGTTTTCTTCGTTGGTGGTCCGGTTGGAACCCAGGACCCCAATGGCCGCGCCGCCCTTGCGGTCGCGGACTTCTTTAAGCTTTGTGGCAGCCACGCGCAGTGCGTGCTCCCATGTGGTCTCCGCCAGTTTGCCTTCCGCATTGCGCACCAGTGGCTTGGTCAATCTTTCGGAGCTATCGACAAAGTCAAAGCCGAAGCGGCCCTTGGCGCAGAGAAAATCGCCGTTGATACCGCTCTTGTCGCGATTGTCGGCGCGGACGATCTCAGAACCTTCGTTAGTCTGGCGCACGCCGAGAGTGACCTTGCAGCCGTCGGCGCAGTGGGTGCAAACCGTTGACACATGGTTCATCTCCCACGGCCGGGTCTTGTAACGATAGCTACCCGAGGTCAAAGCACCCACCGGGCAAACGTCAATGCACATGCCGCACTGTTCGCAGTCAAGCTGGTCGCCGCCATTGGGGGCGATGACCGAACGCACGCCGCGATTCTGTACGCCGAGAGCCCACACATCCATGCCCTCGCCGCACATGCGGGTGCAGCGGTAGCAGAGAATGCAGCGCGGGCGGTCATAGTAGACGGCCGGCGACCATTGCTGCTCTTCGCGATGCTGCTTGGCTTCGGTATAGAGGCTTTCGCCGGCGCCGTACTTGAAGGTCATGTCCTGCAGCTCGCACTCGCCGCCGGCATCGCAGACCGGGCAATCGAGCGGGTGGTTGCCGAGCAGGAGTTGAATTGTAGCCTTGCGCGCCTGCGCGATCTCAGGCGAATCGGTGATGAAGACCTGGCCCTCGGCCACGGTTGTGGTGCAGGCGGTCTGCAGCTTGCCCACCTTTTCCTGGCGCACTACGCACATGCGGCAGGCAGCCTGGAGGCTCAGGCCGGGGTAGTAACAGAAGGCCGGAATCCCGATGCCCGCCTTGCGACACGCGTCAATCAGCAGCGTCCCCGCGGGAGCCGTCAGCCTCTTTCCATCGACAATGAAAGTTACGTCTGCCATTCGATTCCTCAGGCCGCCCGTGTTTCTGCCTGCGGCAAAGAAACCGCGAGCCATTCAATAACATACTGTTTCGCTTCGCGCCCCGGATCGAATTCCTCGAAGTTGACGGCCGTCGCGACGGGTTCCGGCATCGGTTCTCCCGCTTTTGCGGTTTCATTCAAGTAAAGCTGCATGGCTTCGCGCATGTTCGCGCGGGTGTCTTCCAGCGCGTCGCCCAGCGAGCCACATCCCGGCAGGTCGGGAGAAAATGCGCTCCAATTGTTTGCGCCTTTCTCGTAAACCACCAAGTATTCGCGCGTCATTTGAGTCCTGCCTTCTTAAGAATACTGTGGAGCAAACCCTTGCCGATTTCTTTTCCCGCGTGCATCGGTACCACTAACAGTCCAGGTTTCGTTCCGTGGCGAAAATGCCGGTGACTCCCCGTTTGTCCTGTGCTGAACCAGCCATCTGCTTCAAGCACCTTTACCAGTTCCTGAGGCTTCACTTGCTTGCTCGCCTTCTCGTCTTTCCGGCTTCAAACACTTCCACTGCGAAGTACCGCGCTCAAACCACTGCCAAATCCACATGCTTTGCGAACGGGCAGGGCTTGCCGTTCAGGTGATCTTCAAACTCCTTGCGGAACTTCTTCACAAAGCCCAGCGTGGGCATGGCCGCGGCGTCGCCCAGAGGGCAAAAGGTGCGGCCCATCATGTTCTCAGCCAGGTACTGAATGTTGTCAATGTCTTTCATCTCGCCGAAGCCCGCGTGGAAGCGGGTCAGCGACTTCTTGAGCCAGTCGGTACCTTCGCGGCACGGAATGCACCAGCCGCAGCTCTCATGCTGGTAGAAGCTGATGGTCCGCAGTGCGAATTCTACGATGCAGGTCTGGTCATCGATCACGACCACGCCGCCCGAGCCCAGCATTGATCCGGCCTTTCCTACCTGGTCGAAGTCCATGCCGATGTCAATTTCTTCAGGCAACAGTACCGGAGTCGACGACCCGCCGGGGACGACTGCTTTGAGCTTGCGTCCGCCGCGCACGCCGCCGGCCACCTCGTAGATCATCTTCTTGAGGTTGTAGCCCATGGGCAGTTCGTAGACGCCGGGCCGCTCGACGTGGCCGCTGATACCGAAGAGGCGCGTGCCGCCGTTGCGCTCTGAACCGACTGCTGCATAAGCCGCTGCGCCCATCTCAATGATGTGCGGCACTGTGGCGATGGTCTCGGCGTTGTTGATGACGGTTGGTCCGCCATAGAGTCCGACCACGGCAGGGAAGGGCGGCTTGATGCGCGGCACACCGCGTTTGCCTTCGAGCGACTCCATCAGCGCTGACTCCTCGCCCACTTCGTAGGCGCCTGCGCCAGTCTGGGTGATGATCTGAAACTCGGTCTTGGAGCCGAAGATCTTCTTGCCGAGGAAGCCCTTGGCATAGGCATCGGCAACGGCCTTCTCCATGATCTCCAGCAGATAACGGTACTCGCCGCGCAGATAGATGAAGCCCACCTTGGCGCCGATGGCAAGGCCAGCAATGATGGTGCCCTCAATGACCGCGTGCGGGTCATGCAGAAAGATCAGGTGATCTTTGCAGGTGCCGGGCTCGCTCTCGTCGCCGTTCACCAGCACGTATTTGGGCTTGGCGGACTTCGCCGGCACAAACGACCACTTCATGCCGGTCGGGAAGCCTGCGCCGCCGCGGCCACGCAGGTTCGAGGCCTTCATCTCGTTGATGATCCACTCGGGGCCCTGCTCCAGGCACTTTTTGGTGGCCGCGTAGCCGCCGAGTTCTATATAGCGGTCGATATTGGCCGCGCCCATGCCAAAGCGTTTGGTAACGATCTTGACCTCATCGGAATGCGATACGAGCCTAGGCATGGGAGGCCGTCCCTTCTGCCTGAGCTTTCCACCCCTGCGACGAAGACCTGTCACCGGGGACCCCTGCTTTTCCGCGATAGCCGTCAATGATGCCCGGGACCAACTCGGCCTTCAGTTCGTCGTGAAAGTCGTAGTTCACCTGGATCGCGGGCGCCCAGCAGCAGGCTCCGATGCACTCCACTTCTTCAAGAGAGAAGATGCCGTCCGGGGTGATGCCCTTCGGCGTGATGCCCAGTTCCAATTGAAATTTGTCCAGGATCTCGTAGCCGCCGCGGAGCATGCAGCTGATATTGGTGCAGACCTGAATGTTGTATTTGCCCACCGGCTTGAAGCGCAGCATGGAGTAGTAGGTTGCCACGTTGCGGACATCCAGCTCGGTGATGCCGATGCGCTCGGCCACTTCAGCGATGACGGCGTCGGAGAGGTAGCCGACCTCGTCTTGCGCGTAGAGCAGCATCGGAACCAGCGCCGAACGGCGGAGCGGGTACTTGGCCACCAGGGCATCAAAACGAGACGCCAGTTGCGGTGAAAAGACGCTCATGGTCTCCGGATTTGTTGTCTCAGGGCTCATTGCCGCCACTCCCGCATCAGGTCCCGCGCCCACGCTTCGGCTGCCATATCCATCTCTTCCTCACCTGCCTGGCCGCGCAACCGGCCGGTCTCAGTCATTTCCAGCGTTCCCTGGCTTCCATCCTCACGCTTCCAGGTAACGATTGCTCCCTGCCGCGTCAACTGCAACCTTCGGCCGGCCTGGCAAGCCACGATTCGCTCCTCATCCTGCTCTACCGCCGCCTGCCGGTTACCGCTCAGTCCATGTACCGCGGTGTAGCTACGGAGCAGGGAAGCCAGTGAGAACCAAAGTTCGCTCCAAACCCGGTCCAACGGGTGGGGCGGCGCAGCCGTCAACGGTCAATCTCTCCCAACACAATATCGATGGAACCAATGACGGCTACCACGTCGGCCAGCATTTTGCCTTTGCACATCACTTCCAACGCCTGCAAGGTGGCAAATGAGGGGTACCGCATGTGAACGCGGTACGGCTTGGCGGTTCCGTCAGAAACCACATAGTAACCGGTCTGCCCGTGGCCAGCTTCAATCGACTGGTACACTTCGCCGGCCGGCACGGCAAAGCCTTCGGTCACGATCTTGAAGTGATGGATCAACGATTCCATCTGCGTCTTCATCTTCTCCCGGTCGGGCAGCACGATCTTGGGCGCATCGGCCTTGATCACGCCTTCCGGCATGCCGTCCAGCGCCTGCTGGATAATCTTCACGCTCTCCCGCATCTCGATGAGGCGGACTTCATACCGCGCCCAGCAGTCGCCGACGGTCGAAATCGGCACCTGGAATTGGAACTTCTCATAACCGCAGTAGGGAATGTCGCGGCGCACATCGAAGTCCACGCCAGAGGCGCGCATCGGCGGGCCGGTGACGCCCAGCGCAACGGCATCTTGCGGCGACAGATAGCCCACGCCTTTCAGACGGCTGCGGAAGATTGGGTTGCCGGTGAGCAGGTTCGAATATTCGTCGATCTTTTCCGGGAGGCTGCTGATGAAACCCTGCACGCGATCGAAGAAGTCCAGCGGCGGCTCCATTGAAAGGCCGCCGATGCGGATGTAGCTGGTCATCATCCGCTGCCCGGCCAGGCCTTCAAAGATGCGCAGAATCTCTTCGCGCTCGCGGAAGGTGTAAAGGAAGACGGTGAGGGCGCCAATGTCCATGGCGTGGGTGCCCAGCCAGATCAGGTGGGAGTTGAGGCGGCTCAACTCGGCCAGCAGCACACGTAGCCAGGTAGCTTTCTCCTGAATCTCGATACCCAGCAGCTTTTCCACGGCCAGGGCATAGCAGAGATTGTTTGACAACGGGTCAAGGTAGTTGATGCGGTCAGTGAGCGGTACCACCTGCTGATAAAACTTGGCTTCGCAGGTCTTCTCGATGCCGGTGTGCAGATAGCCGATCTCGGGATAGACACGCACCACGATCTCGCCGTCAATCTCGAGCACCAGGCGGAGAACGCCGTGGGTAGCCGGATGCTGCGGCCCCATGTTCAAAACCATGTGCTGGTCTTTTGCGCCCTGCGCCGGTTCCAGGACGGGCATGCCGAGAGGATTGCTCATTTATCTGTACCCCTCCACCGGATAATCCTTGCGCAAGGGATGGCCTTCCCAGTCATCGGGCATCATGATGCGCTTCAGGTTGGGATGACCCTCGAAGCGAATGCCGAACAGGTCAAAGACTTCGCGTTCGTAAAAGTTGGCAGAGGGCCAGACCGGCATCATGGACTCAACCGCCGGGCTTGCTTCTTCAAGCAGAACGCGCAGGCGGATATGCTCCTTATAGCTGTGCGAGAGGATGTGATAGGTCACCTGGAAGCGCGGCGATGAAGGGTACCAGTCCACGGCCGTCAGATCGTCAAGAAAGATATAGCCGGCCGCCTGCACGGTGGCTGCCGCGGCGCAGATCGCCCCCGGCGCAATGGTCAGAGTCAGCTCGCCGAACTCGAATTTGGCGTCAACAAGAGCTTCGGAGTTCCAGGCCAGAATCGCCTTCACCGCCGGATGCTCTGGGAGACCTTCCGTCACTTCTGCCTTGCCTATTAGGGTCTTCGCTTGGCTCATCCTAGAGATCCGCCTTGTCCTGGCTCCAGTTCAGGATGCCTTTACGCACAATATAGTAGAGCCCCACAGCCACAAAACCCAGATAGACCAGCATCTCCCAGAAGCCGAAGAGCCGGGAGCCGGTAATCTGCGGCAATTTGCGGTAGATGACCGCCCAGGGCATGATGAACACGGTCTCCACGTCGAACAGGATGAACAGCATGGCCACCATATAGAAGCGCACGCTGAAGCGGCCACGCGCATCGCCCACAGCCACAATGCCGCACTCGTACGCGGACAGCTTGGTCTTGGTATTGCGATGGCGTCCGACGAGCCACGAGGCCGATACCATCAACACCCCAAGTCCAAATGCAGCAAGAATTTGCATCAACAAGGGAAGGTATTGCCAAGGATAGGGAATCATCGCCGTCCAGTCCACAAGTCCCGCAGGATTTCATCCGGTCCACCGGAACCGCCAACTGCTCCGATTCGACAGGGTGCTTGATTGAGATTAGGTTTTCAGCCGCCTCCCGTCAAGGCAAAGGAATGTGCCGGGGGAGAGCCTTGAACGGTGCCGCTAACCTTGCCGAACTCGCCGGCTTCTTGCGGAACGCTTTGCAACCGCTTGATTGCAGATTAATTGCAACGTTTGTGCGAGTCTTTTTCTGGAGCGATGCGGGCTCAACAACTGGACGCGGTGCTGCATCAGCGGTGAGCACCGTCACACTGCGTCCCAATCCGGCACGAAAGAATTCCTGTGTCATTTTGAAACAGAGTACGTTCGTCATCTGAAAGAACGTGCCCAAGGTGCCGAAGAAGTGGGTGAGGATGAAAAGCATGGCTGCTACCGCTACAACCGGCTTTCCCATACCGGCCTCTGCGCCGGCCGTCTCCATTGCCCGCCCAGCCACCAACCGCCGTCGCCACATCACGCCCCAGGCAGGGCGCGCACTTGAGATTCTGGGCCACGCCATCGAGTACCTGACCGACGAATTTGTGCATGAGGGCGGCTCGCTCTCCGCGCGTCACCCGCAACTGGAGGCCGTGCAGTTGCTGATGGCCCTCAATCGCCAGATTTACTTCTCCTGTCCTGAGGCGCCCACCTTGAGTGAGCGGCTGCGCGCATTTTTGCGTTTTCATCCTGCCTAGGGTAGCTGCGCGCGAAGGCGCCGGATTTGTCGAAATGGAGTTTCATTGTGAGGATTGGCCGCCCGCACCCCAGCGTGTCTAGCGGCCATCTCCTATTGCCCGAATACCAGGACAGCAAGCAGCGCCAGCCAGACCAGACTCATGGCATGCCAGTACCAACCGGCCGTGTCCACGGCAATCTGTCGGTAATCCACGCGCCTGAAGCCCCGCACCAGCACCAGGCATGCCAGAAGCGCGGCGATGCCCAGCACAAGATGCGCAGCATGCAGTCCGGTGATCAGGTAGAAGAAGTAGCTGGCCGGCGTGGACCAGTGGTTGAAGGCAAAGCCCTGCGCCGATAATTGCTTCCAGGCCAACCATTGTCCGGCCAGAAACAGGGAGCCGAGTGCCAGTGTGGCCGCAACCCATGGCTGGGTGCGGCGCAAGGCCGGACTGCCCAGGCCCAGCCACTCTTCCAGCACATCCATCTCACGAAAGATGCTCTGCCGGGCAACTTCCATGGTCAGTGTGCTGAGCAGCAGCAAAGCGGTGTTGAGAAACAGAATGGGCGGCAAAAGAACGGGGCGCCAATCGAGGCTGAAGTGATGGCTGTGCGGGTCCATGCGCAGGCCTGTCTGGCGGGCAAAGAAGAACAGAACCAGCACAGCGAAGAACAGCATGTCCGCGGCCAGTGCGGAGAGCACAAAAAACCGAATGCGGTGGAGGAGTTCGCGTGGCCCGTGGCGCTCCGGGTTCGAGTCGTCGTCGCCGCCGCCTCCGCCGCCTCCGGTAGGTCGCCTGGCCACAGGTGGCTTGCCGCCGATCCCTGGCTCTTTCCGTTCCGTTTCCGCTGGGGAATGCGTAAAGGTTGCGGGCATACGGGCCTCTGTGGAGATGAGATGCCTCTCACCTGTACTTGGACGCAGCGGAGTTGAACGGGAATCGAAGCGTCCAACGAAGAACTGCGTACAGTCTTCCTTACTTGTGTCGTGAAGCGATCACTGTATCGACAAACAGGCGGTGTACCCTTCGGTCGGCGGAGAGCTCGGGATGAAAGGTTGCGGCCAGGATCGCGCCCTGACGCACCAATACCGGGAAGTTGTCACGACGGGCAAGCACCTCGACTGAAGGGCCTGTCCGAACAATCCGCGGGGCGCGAATAAAGACCATCTCCAACGGACCGCCGGGCAGAGTTGTCTCCGCGGTCAGGATCGTCGAGTCAATCTGCCGGCCGTAGGCATTGCGCTCCACCACCGCGTCGAGCACCCCTAAGGAGCGCTGTGGCGGGTTCAGAACCTCCCGTGCCAGCAGAATTGCACCGGCACAGGTGCCGAAGACTGGCTTGCTGCCGCAGAACTCAAGAATCGATTCGAAGAAGCGGTGC
>Ga0364874_10570_pt1 | contig 18862 bp, 7 predicted proteins | sample ExccelAu500001D4_2_FD_206922 | JGI IMG/M metagenome (GOLD analysis project Ga0364874, IMG submission 206922) | Enriched cells from Trout Bog Lake Hypolimnion, Wisconsin, USA - BchlTB.Aug07.5000.01.D4 | ecosystem: Environmental > Aquatic > Freshwater > Lake > Hypolimnion/Profundal zone | place: USA... | reverse complement strand
CAATGCCGTAGTCCATCTCCCATACGTAGGTCGAGGGCGCGTTGTTGAAGTAGTAGTAGTAGTCGAGGTTGGTGCCGTGGGCCCACAGCCAGGTCAACCGCAGCGCCGAGTTGCCCTTCAGCGGCTGCTCGATGGTGAAGTTGGTCTGGGTCACGTAATCCGGAGCATAGTCGGGCTGCAGGTTGATCGTGGTCTGGCCCGGCAAGATCGAGGTGGTAGTTGAGCTATTAACCACGCCCGTGGCATTCACGCCAATGATCGGCACGCCGGTGGTCGGGTTTGCTGCCGTGGTCAGTTGCGACCGGAGCACATAGTTGGGCAGCCCGTCCGGAGACTGGCTGGCAGAGTTGTAGTTCTGTCCGTAGCTGGCCACAAAGGGCAGAGCCGAGGCCGTGTTGCGGATGGAGTTGCGGACTGGCACCGGATAAATGTACCGGCCGTAGGCGCCGCGGATGACCGTACCGTGCTTTCCGCCGAAGGGCTGGTAGGCAACGCCGAATCGCGGACTGAAGGTCAGGTCGTAGTCCTTCAGCATCTTGTCAGGCAATCCAGCCTGGCTGGGTGTCTCGAACTTCACGCCGAGGTTCGTCAGGTTGGTGATGATGGCCTGTGTCGTGTAGCCGTTCTGGATGTAATAAGACAGCGGGTTGGCCAGCACCTGCGCATCGTTGGCAAAGTCGAATCCCGGCGTTAGGCCATACTTGGTCCACGCGCCCGGATGCGCCTCCCAGCGCAGGCCAAGATTCACCGTCAGATTGCGGCTTAGGTGGTAGTTGTCCTGGAGGTAGGCGTCGAACTCCATGTCGTGGTAGTGGCAGTAAGGCGGCTCTTGAGTTACGCCGTAGGAGGATGCGGCGCCGAGGAAGGTGTCGGCCTCGGCATAGCCGGTGTTTGAGGCGGGCGAGTAGTTCGTGCCAGAGGCCGTGTTGTAGATGCCGGTGGCGTAGTTTGAGAAGCTCTCGCCGTCTGCAAGGCGGTCAGGTAGATAGCCGAAGCGCTCGTGCCGGTAGCGGCCGCCAAACATAAGCTGGTGCTTGTCCACTGTCTTCGTAAAGTTCTCATCCACATTCGAAATGATCTGTGCTTCCTGGTAGCTGAACATGGTGCCATTGTTGGCGTAGCCGAGTCCCGTACTGATATTCGGGAAGCCCTTTTCGCCAAAGTTGTTCGGCAACTTGAGAGCCGCCTCATAGTCATAAAGCGGGTTGCCGCCGGCGGTATTGTTCTGGTTCATCCACTGCTGGCTGAGGATGGTCTCAGCAAAGAAGGTGGGCGAGAAGACGTGCGTGAAGCCAAGTGCGGTGCTGAAGGTTGCAGTGGGCGACGCCGAGATGCCGATGGCAGCAGCCGGCAGTCCGTCAGCAGCGAGGCTCACCGGCGTGGCTCCTGCAGAGCGCATCGATTTGGCGATCTGGATGTTGTCGGTATACCGCAGGTAAGCCTTGTTCTTCTCGTTGAAGCTATGGTCGAAGCGGAAGGTCACCGTGGGAATCACCGTGAAGGCGATGCCCGGCGACAGGAAGTTGCCGGCCACCAGAGGGTTGTTGGAGTTGGTAGGCGTTGGGATGATGTCGTATAGAGTCTTCGCCAGCGAGGAGCGGCGGGCAACGGGAATCTGGTTATTGGCAAACGTCGCACGGCAATAAGGATTGGGCGCACCGGTGCCGTTGCAGTTTGCGGACTCGTTGTAGGTCGTGTTGGGGTCGTAGAGCTGCTGAAGGACACCTGAGCTGTTCTGCAGGCCGCTCCAGTCTCCACCGCGCATGGCCGTGGAGGGCAGGCTGATCGTGGTGTAGGTAATGCCGGCGCTCGAATAGCGCTCATAGGCAAAGAACCAGAAGCTCTTGTCCTTGCCGTGGTAAACATGGGGCAGAATGATGGGGCCGCCGGCCGAGGCGCCAAACTCGTTGCGTACCAGGTGCGGTGCCGCGTAGTTCCACGGGTTGCTGCGATTCCTGGCGATGCCGACGGCGTTGTTGCGGGCCGTCTCAAAGAGCGCGCCATGCAGTCCGTTTGTGCCGGACTTGGTGGTGATGATCGCCGTGCCAGGCTCGGTATACTGTGCGCCCGTGTTCACTGTCTCCAGGCGAACTTCCTGAATGGAATCCGGGTCCGGCAACTGCGCCTGTCCAGCCTGTGCGCCGCCAAAGTTGCGGTTGGTCAGCGAGGCGCCGTCCTGCACATACTCCAGAGCTTCGGGCATCAGGCCGTTGGCGCGCTGGCCGCTGGCTTCCAGGCCGGGTGTCGTCATACCGGCCAGTGTCAGCAGGTTGCGGCCGTTCATCGGCAGTTGGTTGATTCTGTCGTTTTCAAGCGTCGAGGCGATGGTGCCATTCTCAGTCGTGGTCAACTGGACCATGTCCGCGGACACTTCCACCTGCTGTGTCACAGCTCCGGCGGTCATCACCGGGTTGATTACCGCGCGCTGGTCCACCAATAGCTCAATCGCGGTCTTGTAGGTCTTCATGCCCGGCGCGGTCGCGGTGACTGTGTAGCGGCCGGTAAACAGTGAAGGCACCTGGTAGAAGCCCACATTGTTTGAACTGGCGGTTGTGGCCACGTTGGTGGCCTGGTTCACTACGTGAATCGATGCGCCAGGGATTACGGCGCCGGTTGGATCGGTCACCGTGCCCTGAATCGAGCCGGCGCCGCTCTGCGCCAGGCCGATGGGGCAGCACATCGCCAGCCCTAGCAGGGCCGCGAGTGCCAGCAAGGGCAAATTCCATCTGCGCAGGGTGCGCGTCACTTGATTGGCTAACTTTTTCATTGTTGCGTTGCTCCTGAAAATTGTTCAAGCCACGGCAGAGCCATGGCGTCTGGTTGTGAAGTTCAAAGGGTGGCAGGCAAACGTTTACTAGATCCGGCGATGCGTATATGCCGCTCGCAGGAACTTGCATCTGCAAGCCGCCCGCTTCGTCACCGTTGCCGTAACCTTGCCTCCTCCCAGGGCCCGCCTGCATCGTCTTCATGGCAGGGAATGGATAGAAGGCCGCATCTTTCTAGGCGCGGTGAGTGCGACCATGCTCAAGGAACTATATAGGACTTGTGGAGTCAATTAACGCGTCAATTAACCCGTAAAAACCCTTGCAATAAACCGCTTTACTTCATCGATGCGAGCAAGTACATTTGTTGCAACGGCTTGGCCGCCAAACTGGCTGCGTGCTTTGCCAGCCGGCATCAGCGCCATTTACGATGGAATGCCTGCGGGAGGAACTGAAAGTTGTGACGGACGCGAGCAAGGAAACGGTTCCCCATACAACCAGCGACCCAGCCCTGGAAGCTGATCCGCGCTGGCAGGCGGCTCAGCGGGCCGCTAGCGGTTCAGCGCTGTCTCGCGCCACGCAGTTGCAGGCTATTCTCCTTTTTCTAGTACGCAACGCCATCCTCCAGCCCGAAAATACCATTCATGAATCCGACATTGCGCGGGATGTTCTTGGGCGTCGCAGCGACTTCAAATCCGTCGATGACAATATTGTCCGTGTCCAGATGGGGCACCTCCGCAAAAAACTTGATCTCTACTTCTCAACCGAGGGCGAGGGCGAAGAAGTCGCGATAGTCATTCCGCTGGGCAGCTACAAGCCGGTATTCAACTTCCGTTTCCAACCCCAACCCCAGTCCGGGCCGGTGCCAGAGCAGCAGCCAAACACCCGCGAAGGCGCGTCGGGCGCAGAGGATCAAGCTGGGCTGTCCCCAGCCAGTTCCACTCGGCAGACTCCGGCCCGTACCCTGCCAGTAAGTTGGGTGGCAGCAGCCTGCGTGGCGGCGCTTGTCCTGGGGATTCTGGGAACACTGGCTGCAGTGCATCTTCGCCGGGTGGGTAGTAGCCTCCCAAACACTATCGCTTTCTCCAACCCCATTCTGCACCGCATCTTCTCACCCGACGCGGTGGTCAATGTTGTCGTTTCCGATGCCAGCCTGGTCTCTGCACAGGACGTGGTCCACAGCGATATCGCAATTGGCGATTACCTCAATGCCGCTTACTTTGACAAGGTTGAAGCGAGTACGCACGACCTGGCCCTTCGTTCGCTCCTGCATCAAATCAACCACCGCCGCTACACCACCCTGGTGGATGCCGATATTGCCGCCAAATGCTATCGCTGGGGCACAATCGCAGGAACAAAGAACTCCGTGAAGTACGCCCGATACATGCATGTGCGCGACTTCCAGCAGGGAAACTTCGTCATCATCGGTGACCGCCGCAGCAATCCATGGACAGCCCTCTTCGAGCCCAAACTCAATTTCTCTATTGAAGAAGATCCAGCTACGCACACCTATCACTTCAGAAACAGAAATCCCCAGCGAGGCGAACCGCAGACATTTGGAATCACTCCAGAGGGCATGGGAGGAGCTGCAGGTTACGTGGACGTAGCCATCCTCCCTAACCCGGCGGGAACGGGCAGCGTTCTGCTCTTTAATGCTTTGTGGGGCGATATGATCGATGCGGCCGCCGACATGATTCTTGTCCCGGACCTTCCGCCTGCGCTCTCCCGCGCCCTGGCGACTCAATCTGACCATTCCACAACTGAAATTCTGCTCCGCGTTCACAACCTCGACGCCGCTCAAGCAGGTACAGAGATCGTCGCCATCCGCACCAGCAATCCGTGACCTTTCAGGATGAGCGCCTCGCGGCTGTCGACCATCTCAGGGCAAGTTCAATTGATGGGGCCTACCAGACATGGGTGGCCAGAATCGAAGGAGCTCCCGTCTTTCCATCGACGACGCCGACCTTCAAGACGGCCTCGACGTTCCGATTCGCAAAGTCCTTTCCAATCTGCTCCCGAAGCAGTTGCAGGTAGTGCGGACTGGCAGCAAATTGAGCAGCGCCTTCCATTCCATTTCGACCCACGCCCGCCAGAATCACGACCCAACTGTCGGTGGTCTTGTTCCAGAATCGCGCTACCAGCGCATAGTCATCTGCGCTGGAGTAGTGGATGGCAGGGTCGCGCTCCCATCGCACCTGGGGCTGTGTTTGGTCGACGATGGCGTAATTGGGCTCAGGCGCAAAATGGAAGCGAAGAGGCTCCACAAAGCGCATCGTCCAGGGGTTGTTGTAGCCCGTAAGCAGCACGAGCGGGTAATCGCGCAGTTCTGTTAATGGCGTTGACGCGGCAAAGCGCAATTGCGCTGTCGCTCCTCCACGCTCAATCAGGGCGCTCAACAGTGAAATCGAAGATGCGGCCTGAATGCTGACGAGCGGATACTCCGTATTCTTGTCGGCTGACTTGACACCCATCGGGTCCTTTGCCGCAACGTCAGCGCCTCCGGTGCAGATCAAAACCGTACCTTGCCCTTGTAAGATGGGCTGCCAAAAGTCTTCTAACGCCGTTCGAGGGGCGGCTGCCTTGTGTTGCCAGCCAAAAATAGCAAGAGCAGCCACAGCCAGCACCACCACCGGCGCTAACCACAGCAAGCGTTTTGAGAATACCTTGTGCCGCGCAGGTTTTGCGCCGGTCTCTAGCGCGCCCTCGTGTGCCGAGTTAGAAGCTGGGTTGGATGCAACTGGGAGTGATGCTGCCCCATCTGGCGACTCACCGCCCGCAACCAGCCGCACATCTGCGTCAGTGTGATGCGCCCGTGCAGAGTCAGATTCATCCGCAAGCTTCACCGGTTCGTCGTGACCGTGCATAAACTCCGGCACATAGGAGCCAGGCGGCAGGGAAATGTGGATACCGGCGTCGTGGCTGCGGTCCGAGTAGTAGAGCAAGAGCCGTTTGCGTACTTCGCCCGCGGTATACCTCACAACAGTATCGGTGTTTGTGTCGTAGGTGGCAGGCCGATCAAAGACCTCAATACCCAGGGTCCGTTCCTTCAGCGTGTCCGATCGGCCGGCCAGGGCGGCCTCGACTACGTGCCGCAGCAGCGCAGGGTACCGCTTGCTGTTGCAGAAATGCGGACTGGCAAGAATCTCCTGCAGCTCACGCCGAATCGCATCGCGATCCTCCATGGTCTGCGGCTGCCATGCTTTCAGGGGTTCCTTGCTGCTGTTCATTGCTTTGATTGCATTCTACTCCCCCTCTCCTTTGCCTTGCATACACGTTTGGCACAAGAAGATTTGTATTCGCAATACGCACATTTTAATAAAGTTATTTCGTGCCTCGCGTAGCAAACGGTGAGTCACTTGCGGACAGGGTCGGCAAAGCAGAGCATGGGCACGCTTTGATAGTGGGTGCCGGAAGAGCGCTCAAACTGGTGGATTTCAAGAGGGCCTGGGAACACCAAAGTCCCCCAGCCGGAACTTATCAGGGCATAGCAACATCACGACGAAGCAACGGCGGCAAAGATGCCCGCCGCGCTCCTCAATCACTGCCCCACTGATGCGCTCGTTGTGAGCGCCAATGTGCGGCACAAGCCTCAGGAGATTAGCCATGACGCTGTACACATGCCTTCGCACTCGACCCTCGAGATCGAGATATGCCACAGGATTGCTCGCCATTTTGGCGATAGGGATCGTGCTGCTTGCCAGTGCGGGACTCTGCCGCGCGCAACAGATTGCGGGCACCCTGGTGGGCACAGTTCAAGATACACAGGGTGCCGTGATTCAAAACGCAACGGTAACTGTCACCAACGTGGATACCGGGTTGAAACACAGCACAACATCCAACGGGCAAGGAAACTATCGTGTTGAATACCTGCCGGTAGGCAACTACCAGTTGGTGGCCGAAGCCCCTGGCTTCAAAAAGTTCGTACAAAAGAATGTAGTCATTCTCGTCGACCAGACGCAACGGGCCGACGCCAGCCTCGCTATTGGAGCCACCAGTGAAACGGTAACCGTTTCAGAGGCTCCCCCGGTCATCAACACCAGCACAGCCGAGATCGGCCGCACGCTGGAAGCTGAAGAGATTACGCAAACCCCGCTTCCCAATCGCAACGTGTATACGCAGCTCTCGCTTACGCCGGGCGTGCTTTCGTCGAACAGTTCGGGAGCAGGCGGCGCAAACTACAACTCGATGATGGGCCAGCCTGCACAGCAGACCATCATCAATGGCGGCACCGATGGCGGCATGGGAACGGTCAGCTACTATCTGGACGGCGGGTTGAACATGTCCGGCCTGCGCCAGTATGGAAACCCGGTTCCGAATCCCGATGCTCTGCAAGAGTTTCGTGTGGAAACAAACAACTACAACGCGCAGTATGGCCGCTTTGGCTCCGGCGTAGTCACCGTGGTTACCCGCTCCGGAGCCAACGCCTTCCATGGCTCGCTCTTTGAGTTCAACAGAAACAACGATCTCAATGCGGTTCCATGGAATTCGCCAAACAACATCCTTACCGGCAAGCCGGTCAACCCCCCCTATCACCGTAACCAGTTTGGCGGAACCATTGGCGGGCCGATTCTCCACGACCGGACCTTCTTCTTCTTCAGCTACGGCGGCTTGCGCCAGATCACTGACAATTTGATGACCGGTGCCGTTGTTCCCACTGCATTGGAACGGTTGGGAGATTTTACTCAATCGCCCACCATCCCCAACATGCCGGGCACCAAGACGCCAGTGCAGGGAACCAACGCCTCCGCCAACTGCCTTACCGCGACCGTTGGATGCGTGCCCTCCACTTTGTTTGACTCGACTGCGATGAATATTCTCAACGCCTATGTCCCCTTGCCAATCTCGGGAATCACAACCAATGCCAAGGGCGCGCAGGTTGGTTGGGCCGGTTACTTTCCCAGCCCCTATAACAACAACGAATATCTCATCAAGATTGATCACCAATTATCAGAGACACATCACCTGAACGGCAGTCTCTTCTTCATCAAGCTGAATACCATTACCAATCCTGCCGGTAACATCCTCTGGTCAAAGCAGACCGCGGCCAGCACGCAGTACAACATCAATATCAGTGATACCAAGGTATTCAAGTCCAACTGGATCAACCAGGGATGGATTTCCGTCACGCATGCGGCTGGCTCCCGTGTAGACGCCTCGATGCCGCTAGCCAACGGAAAGCCCTCTACGTTTACCAACCTCGGCAGCTTCGGTTCAAGCTTCACAATCCAGGGCCCCCCGGCATTGCCGCAAATCGGCATCAGCGGTTACTTCACGCTCGGCGAGGGAATCCAGGGGCCGAAGGCGGCTACCAACTTCTACTCCGTTCGCGATTTGGCCAGCAAGTCGTTTGGCAAGCATGCGCTGGTTCTTGGCGCTGAGATGTCGCTGAACAAGGACGTGCAGATCACCGACCTGGACGACTGGGGCATCTTCTCCTTCTCTACCTCGGCTGCGCGCACAACCGGCAACGCACTGGCGGACTTCCTGGCTGGCATACCCGCCACCATGGAGCAGGACACTACCGACGAAGCACTCGACAACAGTTGGTACTATGCCTTTTACGCGCAGGATAATTACCGCGTCACGCCTCGGCTCACGCTGAATCTTGGACTGCGCTACGACATCCCGACACCCCCAACAGACAATGCTCAGGACCGTGAATCCACCTTCATTCCCGGTCAGCAATCCACCGTGATTCCCAGCGCCCCATTGGGCTTGGTGTTTGCAGGGGACAAGGGCGTAACCAGGGGAACAATCCCGATCCGCTTCCACCACATTTCACCGCGTCTTGGCTTGGCTTGGGACCCGTTCGGCGATGGCAAGACTTCCATTCGCGCGGCTGCCGGCCTCTTCTACGGCTCAGTCGGAGGCAACATGTGGAATGCGACCTCCAACTTCGCCCCGTATGCGCTTCGTCCCACGTACGCCAATATCGCATCCCTGACGAATATCTATGGAGATGCGGTCAACTTCCCAACTGGCGATCCATTCCCCTACCTCTACAACCCAAAGAACGCCAAGTTCTTTCCAAACTCCAACGAAGAGGGTGCGTCCGTCGACTTCCAGTATCCCTATACGTACCAGTTGAACGCTTCCGTGCAGCGCCAGTTGCCGGGAAACGTAAGCGTGACAATTGCCTATGTTGGAGCCTTGTCGCATAAGCTGCCCTTGCAAGTGGATGTCAACTACCCGATTTGGGCTGTAGGCGCCAGCACGTCAAACATCAACTCGCGGCACCCTTACGATAATGGTCTGCTCAACCAGGTGCAGCTCATCAAGCCGGTAATCAGGGGCTCGTACAACAGCCTCCAGATCTCGGCCAGCAAGAGGATGAGCCAGCACTTCTCCCTCAATGGATACTACGTCTGGGGACATGCGATCTGGAGCGCCGGAACGCAGATCGAGGGCAGTGGAGACACTCCGCAGGACTTCAGCACAATGACCGGCGAGCGTGGCAGCACCGATACCGATCAGCGTTATGTGTCGAGCATGTCCGGCATCTGGGACATCTCCTACTACCAGGGCCCCCGCAAGTGGATGGGACACGCCTTGAACGGCTGGCAGATCTCTCCGATCGTCTATCTCCACAGCGGTACTCCATTCACGATTGGAACCGGTTCAGACAAGAATGCTGACGGATATGGTTCTGACCGCGCCGATTATGTGGCAGGAGTTTCACCCAAACTCGATCCACATCGGGCGCGCTTCGGTGCCAACTCAACAACGCAAGCCTGGTTCAATACGGCCGCTTTCCAGGCCAACGCCCCCGGCGTAGCAGGCGGAATCGGACCAGGCGGAGCCGACGGCAACGTCTCCAAAAACTCACTGTTTGGCCCGGGCTTCAGGAATATCGATCTTGGTCTCTTCCGCACGGTCAATGTGTGGGAGAACGTAAAGGTTCAGTTCCGCGCCGAGGCTACAAATGCATTCAACCTGGTAAGCTTGGGCGGCCCGGGAACAGGCAATCCGCAGGTCATCAATCCCACGACAGGCTTGGTTACCTCAGCGGCATCGTCTGGTTTTGGCAAGATTACCGGTGCCAGTACAATGCGGCAGATACAGCTCGGAGCACGGTTGACGTTCTAGGATTACTTCTATAGCTCCCTCTGCGCCTGCTCGCAAGAGCAGGCGCACCCTTTAAAAGTCTCTCCCCACAGCTGTTGCCTTAGGCTCGATTACAGAGGTTTCATGATTCGCGGATCTCTTCGGAGTGTCAGCAGCCAAATACTGGCATGCTTTGTGCTACTCGTTGCATCAGCGGCGGCATGCGCGCAACATCAGCTTGTGTTTACTCCATTCAACCCAGGCGGCATCTACGCCGTGGGCGAGGTCGTAGGATGGAGCGTAAAGCCGGCGTCGAGTGCAAGCAACTTGCACTACTCCTATACCGTGATGGAAAACAACAGGACGCTGGTCAAGGCAGGTCGCATCGATATTTCGTCCGGTTCTGCCCGCATTGAGGTCAAGCTCAACGAACCAGCCATGATTCTAGTTGAGGTTTTTCCTGAGAGCGGCTCTGCCTCCCCTTCCGCCGGTATCAAAGCAGGCGGCGGCGTTGCGGCGCAGAGTTCAGTTGCAAACACTCCAAAGCCTGATCCTGTCCCAGAGGCCGTTTTGGGGGCCGCAATTTCGCCCGCATTGCTCAAGCCATCCGTCGATCGTCCTTCCGACTTCGACGCTTTCTGGCAGGGAAAGCTGAAGACCCTTGCAACCATCCCCATGCATCCCGAGTTGACGCAACTGCCCGGTGACAATCCTGCCGTCAATCTCTACACCGTAAAACTGGATAGCGTGGACTCTCATGTTCAGGGATACCTCGCCAAGCCCAACAGGCAGGGCAAGTTTCCGGCTCTGATCGTGTATCAATATGCCGGGGTATACAAACTGAACCAGGCAGACACGGTCAAGCGCGCTGAAGCCGGATGGCTCACCTTCAATGTGGATTCGCATGACCTTCCACCCACTGCCGAGACCGGTGTGCCCATTGACTATTTCAAAATTGGCAACCACGACAGGGAAAAGTGCTACTTCCTCGACATGTATCTGCGCGATACGCGCGCAATTGACTACATTGTGAGCCGCCCGGACTGGGACGGAAAAACGCTCGTCCTCATTGGAACAAGCATGGGCGGCCAGCAAAGCCTGGTTACTGCGGCCTTGAATCCTCAGCGCATCTCCGCGGTGATCGTCAATGAGCCCGCGGGAGCAGATGCCAACGGCGACCTCCACGGCCGGAAAGCAGGCTATCCGTACTGGCCCTCGAGCGATCCGGAGGTGGGCAAGACCTCACTCTACTTCGACCCAGTAAACTTCGCTCACCTCATCAAGGCGCCAACAATTATCGCTGTGGGATTTATTGATACCAGTGCGCCCCCTGCCGGTGTTTGGACGCTGTTCAATCAGCTTCCTGGGCCAAAAGAAATCGTCACCATGATTGACTCCGCGCATAACAACAAGACTCCTGATAAACAGGGGAATTTTACCAGGCGCTCCAACGAAGCATTGGAGTCCCTGTTGCACGGGAATCGTCTGGATCTGCGGTGAACCATCTGGGGAGATTGGGGACTCACAGTGTCTTCTGACCTGTTGAGATCCCAATCTTCCGGACGAGGAAAATATCCCATGCTTACCGGCAGAGGATGTTACTTGCAAAGTGCTATCTTGATATATCAGCCGATTTCATGTGCGGAGCCAGTATGACCTTCATTAAGTCTGTCTTTTCAGCCTTCCGTCGCAAAGATACAGCGAGCAGCAATGCCTCCAACTCTGTTGCCGGTGTCAGCCGACGCCGCTTTCTGCAATCATCAGCAGGGTTGACTGGAGCCTGCATCGCTTTGCAATCAGGAGCCGGAATCGCCGAAGAGCAGAACAAGAAGGCGTCAGCCGCCGTTGACACTCCTGGCCGCGAGCCTAACTGGATTCCAGACGACCCTCCAAATACCCCGGTAGGAAAGGCCCGTGGAATCTTCCCCGGTCGCGTAGTGTGGGCAAGGGATCCAGCAGCGACTCCGTGGAGTGGAAAGAAAGACAATAACTCCAACTGGTGGCATGACAAGACCGGCGTCAATCAGGCAGCTGTGGACGCCATGACCTCTCGTTCCATCCAGGCACTGACCGGCACAAAGAGCGACCATGACGCATGGGCCCAGGTCTTTCGCCATTACAACCGCACTAATAGCCGCGGAGATCGCGGCTACTCGGCTGGCGAGTTACTGGCGCTTAAGGTCAATTGCAACAATTGCTACGCAGGCTACGCTGACATAGACGATCAAGTCGATGCCTCTCCTCAGGCTATCCTTGCTATGCTGCGGCAACTCGTTCACCATGCCGGCGTGCCTCAGAACAAGATAGTTGTTTATGAGGCCATACGAGTAATCCCAGACCGAATCTATATTCCCTGCCATTCCGAGTTCCCTGATGTCTTGTGGATGGATTCCAGAGGCGACGGAATCAACGGGCGGCTTCCCGTCAACTGGCGCAAGGCCACCTTCGAGTATTCGGTCACTGAGAAGAATAAGTGCGGCACGTCAATTCCAGAGCTTGTCTATCAATCTGCTTACATTATCAATATGGCGTTGATGAAGGGACATCCGACCTGCGGATTTACTCTCACGGCGAAGAATCACTATGGTTCCATCGACGAGCGCGACCATAGTGAATACATCAACACCCACGAGCACAAGATGGGCATTTACAACCCATTTGTCGATCTCATTGCCACCCGGCACCTTGGCGGCAAAACCATTCTGTTCATGGTGGATGCTTTGTTCGGTACGCGGGATGCCAATGATCCTGTCATCCCCGAATTCGCCGCTTGGACCAACCTCTTCGACGGCCAGTGGTCAAGCAGTTTTCTTATGTCGTTCGATCCGGTGGCAATCGATTCGGTGGGCTTGGACTTTCTGCGCTCTGAGTTCGGAGGGTATCTAGCTTCGAGCCACGGGCGCGGCCATGACATGTTTGCAGACAACTACCTTCACGAAGCGGCGCTTGCTGACAAGCCGCCTTCCGGTGCAGTCTATAAACCGGATGGCGTTCAGATAGGCAGCCTCGGCGTCCATGAACACTGGAACAATGCGAAGGAAAAGAAGTACAGCCGAAACCTGCGCCCCGATGGCACTGGCATTCAATTGATCTCGGCCTAGCGCTCAAGTCTGGGTCGAGCCATTGGTGAGCTCATCCGCTTTGGGGGGACAGAAAGCGGGTTAACCTCAATGGAATCAAAACTTATAGCCACATTATCGGCACTTTTTTAACCTGCGGAATGTGGCCCATAAAGCGCAATGGGAGGGACGCGGTTGTGAACAGCGAACCAACTCCCTTGATTGCCCCAAGGGATAATCCCGTTTGCAAGCGCTGCGTCAGCAAGGCTCCGGCTTGACTCGCCTAACTCCAAGTTCGAGTCCCAAACGGTCAGAAACCAAAAATTTGGAATACACTTATTCATATCCGGTGCAAGTTTTCTGAATTCAGTCTCCACAATGCCTGACCAAAAGCCAATTTGGCGCGTAATAGTCTCGGTGGTGCTTATAGTGCTGTTGCTGGGCATGACGTCCGGCATGCTGCTGCACAGCCACGCCAACTGTTCCGCTGAAACCTGCCGGCTTTGCCACCTGGCCATCTCGCCGTCAGTGGCAGGCGTTCGTGCGTGTGTCTTGGTTCCGATCGGTGCTGGTCCCCGTCCTCAGTTCATTCGTTCCACCTCCTGCGCTGCCCTCCGGCAGGTTCCTGCCCGCGCTCCTCCTGCATAGATTCATCCCGCCTTGCGTGCCCATGTGGCGCGTCCAATCCGTGCATGTCTCTCGTGAAGGAGGCTGATTGCCTATGCGTTTGCAGCGTCTATCTGTTTCTGTTTTGCTTCTTGCCATGTCTGCTTTTCAGGTTGCGGGTGCACAACCTCAAATTCAAAGCCCGCCAAAGCCAGGCGGCGTGATTATCTCGCTGGATGATGCCATTCAGATGGCGCTCCGCCACAACCACAACCTTCTGGCCGCGCGCACTGTGATTCAGCAGAATCAGGCGGAAGAAACAACCGCCAACCTCCGCCCGAATCCCGTCCTCCTTGGGGACTCCCAGTTCTTGCCCATCTTCCAGCCCAAGAACTTCAGCGCAGATTATCTTGACAACACCGCGCAGTTTGATCTCGGCGTCAGTTACCTGTTTGAGCGCGGCCAAAAGCGGCAGCATCGCTTGCAGGCGGCTAAGGATGTAACCGCCGTAAGCCGGTCTCAGGTTACAGACAGTGAGCGCACCCTTACATTCAATGTCGCCTCGCAGTTCATCAATGTTCAACTCGCCGAATCCACCCTGGAGTTGGCTACTCAGGACCTCAAGAGCTTTCAGAGCACCGTCGATATTGCCGAAGCGCGCTACAAGGCAGGGGACACCGGCGAGGACGACCTCCTCAAAATCAAACTGCAGTTGCTTCAGTTCCAAACCGACCTCTCCGCCGCGCAGCTTGCCAAAGTGCAGGGGCTGTCAGACCTGCGGCAACTGCTCGGGTATGAATCGTTAGGTCCGGACTACGACGTGGCGGGGTCGCTGGATTACCAGCCCGTCAAAGGCAACCTTGAAGACTTTCAAGCAGCGGCACTTCAAGACCGGCCCGACCTGCAGGCCGCCCGGCTCGCATTGTCAGCCGCAAACAGCCAGCTTGCCCTGCAAAAGGCAATCAGCAAAAGAGACGTAACCGGCCAAGTCAGTTACACCCACTTGGGATATATGAATGACGTCTCGCTCTTCGGACAGATTCAACTGCCAATCTTCGATCGCAATCAGGGCGAGATTGCACGCGCTGGTTTTGCCATCACCCAGGCACAGCAGCAGCAGCTCTTCGCCAGCGGACAGGTGATGACAGACGTGAGAGACGCGTTCGAAGGTCTCCGCGCCAATAACCAGATCGTCAGTCTCTATCGCTCCGGCTATCTCGACGTGGCTCAGCAATCTCGAGACATAACCGAATATGCCTACAGGCGCGGCGCAGCCAGCCTGCTTGATTTTCTCGATGCGGAGCGCAGTTATCGCGCCACACAGCTCGCTTACCGCCAGGCCCTCGCATCATACCTGCTCGCGCTTGAACAGCTTCGCGCTGCTGTAGGAACCAGGAGCTTACAATGAAGACCCCATGGATCACTCGCAATAGATTCTCAAGTGCGGTGGCCCTCGCTTCCATCGTAGTGCTCTCCGCCTGCCACTCGAGCGATCGCGATCAGGCAAGCCAGATGACCTCATTCTCCGCCAACGCATCCAAGTCGGCCACTCCGCAGCTCTTTACCATCCCGACTGACCAGATGTCCCATGTGCAAGTGGTCACAATTCAGCCCACCACGCTGAAGCACATACTCCGCCTCACAGGCACGGTGGCTTATAACGCATTCAATACCACGCCTGTCATCACTCAAGTGGGTGGCCCTGTCAGCAAGGTACTCGTAGTGCCCGGAGAGCATGTCAAAGCAGGCCAGGCCATGCTCGACATTAGCAGCCCAGACTACTCGCAACTGCTGGATTCATATCTGAAGGCCGCGGATACCAACCGCCTGAAGGACAAAAACTACACCCGCGCTCAGGATCTGTTCCAGCACCACGCCATCGCAGAGCGCGACCTTGAGCAGGCCGAGTCTGACCGTAACCAGGCTCAGGCAGATTTGAATGCGGCCGAGCAGGGGTTGAGGGTTCTCGGCATCAGGAATCCCGCTGGCCTCGCGAAAACTCCTTCCTCGGCGCAAGTCCCGGTGCTTGCCCCAATCGGCGGCGAAGTCGTCGAGCGTTTGGTCTCTCCTGGGCAGGTGGTGCAGGCTGGCCAAACGCAGGCATTCACCATCTCAGACTTGAGCACTGTGTGGGTGCTTGCCAACGTATATCAGGCAGACCTCGCGTATGTGCATGCCGGAGACGAAGTGGTGGTGCAAACCGACGCATACCCCGGTAGCTTCCACGGCAGAATATCCTTCATTTCACCGGCGCTCGATCCAACCACCAGAACTCTGCAGGCGCGCATCGTCGTGGACAACCCCGGCGAAAAGTTGAAGAGGGATATGTATTGCACCGTCACCGTGACGGCCGGCTCCATAGCTAATGCTGTCGCGGTGCCAAATGCATCCGTGTTGCGCGACGACAATAACCAGCCGTTTGTCTATGTTGCCAGTGGCACAAACCAGTTTGGCAGGCGTGACGTGGAGTTGGGCGACAGCCAGAATAACCAGACGCAAATCCTGAAGGGCATTGCCCCTGGAGAAAGGGTTGTGGGCGACGGCAGCCTGTTTCTTCAGTTTGCCAATTCCCTGCAACACTGAGGAGGCGTCTCGCTATGATCCATCGAATCGTCCAGTTTTCATTGCGCCAACGGCCGCTGATTCTCCTCCTGGTTGCCATCATCTCCATCGCTGGAGTCATTGCATTCCACCACATGCCCGTGGATGCTTATCCCGATCTATCCCCTCCGATGGTAGAGGTCATCACGCAATGGCCGGGGCATGCGGCTGAAGAAGTTGAGCGCCTCGTCACCGTCCCCACTGAAGTGGAGATGAACGGCGTCCCCAAGATGTCCGTCATGCGTTCAATCTCGCTCTACGGACTATCAGACGTCATCATGACGTTTGACGAGGGAACGGACGACTACTTTGCACGCCAGGTGGTATTTGAACGCCTCGGCGAAATAACGCTTCCCCAGGGCGTATCGCCAACGCTCTCGCCGCTCGCAAGCCCGTCCGGGCTCGTCTACCGGTACGTCTTGGAGAGTCCAGACCGCACCCCGCAGGAACTCAAGACCTTTGAAGATTGGATCATTGCCCGCGAGTACAAACAGGTGCCCGGCGTCGCGGATGATTCCGGCTTCGGCGGCACCGTCATGCAGTATCAGGTGCTCCTCGACCCCGCAAAGCTCTACTCCTATCACATCACCGTACCGTCCGTTCTTCAGCAGTTATCGGCCAATAACTCCAATGCCGGTGGCGGCTTCTACTCTCAGGGTGGCCAGTTCTATTACGTCCGCGGCCTGGGCCTCGTTCGCGATACCGCTGATATAGGCAATATTCTGGTCGGCGCGCAAAGCGGAGTCCCTGTGCGCGTGCGCGATATCGGGGACGTTGCCATTGGCAATGCGCCACGTCTCGGTCAGTTTGGCTTCAACAAAACTGATGACGCCGTTGAAGGCGTAATCGTGATGCGGCGCGGCGAGCAGACGCAGAACGTGCTGAAGGCCGTGGAAGCAAAGACCAGGCAGCTCAATGAGCAAATCCTGCCGCCCGACGTAAAAGTGCGCCCCTACTATGACAGAAGCGATCTTGTTGAACTCACCATCAATACGGTCGAACACAACATGCTCTTCGGGATGGCCCTCGTTCTTCTCGTCCTGATGGCATTTCTGGTCAGCATGCGCGCCGCGGTCATTGTCGCCATTACCATCCCGTTGTCCTTGCTCTTCTCGTTCATCTTTCTGCACGCTCGAGGAATTCCCGCCAACCTCCTTTCCATCGGTGCTATTGATTTCGGAATCCTCATCGACGGAACCCTGGTGATGGTGGAGAATATTTTTCGCGAGCTTGGCTCCCGCGAAGGCCAGAAATATGACCTTCAACAGGTCATACAAAACGCGGCGAAAGATGTTGATCGGCCAATCTTTTACTCCGTCGCCGTTATCATTGCGGGCTACCTCCCCATCTATGCGCTCAGTGGGCCCTCAGGAAAGCTATTCAAGCCCATGGCTGACACCGTGGCAATCGCGCTGGTCGGTGCCCTCATCCTCACCCTCACGCTCATTCCCGTCCTGTGCGCCTATGCGTTCAAGAAGGGCGTTCACGAGCGTGTAAACAAGCCGTTTGAGTGGGTGCGCGACAAGTATGCCATTCAACTCGACTGGTGTCTTGATCACCCCAAGGCAACCATGATTGGGGCTACCCTCATCTTTGTTGCCAGCCTGCTTCTCATTCCATTCATCGGCGGTGAGTTTATGCCTCATCTCGATGAAGGCGCGTTGTGGGTGCGTGCCACCATGCCCTATACCGTGTCGTTTGACACGGCTAGCAAGCTCTCGCCTGAAGTGCGCAGTCTCCTGTTGAAGTATCCGATGGTTACTGATGTGGGCTCGGAACTGGGTCGGCCAGACGATGGCACGGACCCCACAGGCTTCTTTAACGACGAGTTCTACGTGGGCCTCAAACCCTATAGCGATGTCTCCTGGAAGGCAGGGGCAATTCATAATAAGGCGGAGTTGACTGCAGACATCCAACGGCAGCTTCAGGCATTTCCTGGGATTATCTTCAACTACACCCAGCCCGCCGAAGACGCAGTCGACGAGGCGCTGACTGGTTTGAAAAGCGCCCTCGCCATCAAAATCTACGGACCCGACCTCAACGTTCTTCAGAGCCAGGCTCTTGAGATCAAACGCAGGCTCGCCAATGTTCCCGGATTTACTGACCTGACAGTTGTTCGCGAACTTGGGCAGCCAAGTTTGATCATTGATGTGGATCGCGACAAGATTGCTCGCTATGGAATCAACGTGGCTGATGTCGAGGCTGTTGTTCAATCAGCTGTCGGCGGGCAGGCGGCAACGCAAGTGATTCAAGGTGAGAAACTCTTTGATCTGGTGGTGCGCATGAAACCCGAGTTCCGTGAGAACGCGCAGCAGATCGGCAATCTGCTCGTCGGCACTCCCTCGGGCCAGCAGATTCCATTGAAGTCACTCGCGGACATTCATGAAGCCGGTGGCGCTTCATTCATCTACCGCGAAAATAACTCCCGCTATATCGGCGTGCAATACAGCGTTGAAGGACGCGACCTGCAGAGCGCTGTCCTCGCCGGCCAGCTCTCCATAGCGGATCTTACAAAATCCCTTCCCCCCGGATACAGGCTCGAATGGGGCGGGGAGTATGGTGAACTGCTTGAGGCAAAACACCAGATGGAGTACATTGGCCCGCTCGCCGTGCTCATTGTCTTCATGATCCTCTTTGCGCTCTACGGCAACTTCAAGTTCCCGCTGACTATTGCCCTTGGAGTGATCATGACCGTGCCCGCAGGCGCACTCCTTGCTCTCAAGTTGACCCATACTCTGTTCAGTGCCTCGTCCGCCCTCGGGATGCTTGCATTGATGGGCGTCTCGGTTG
>Ga0364874_10567_pt1 | contig 18976 bp, 12 predicted proteins | sample ExccelAu500001D4_2_FD_206922 | JGI IMG/M metagenome (GOLD analysis project Ga0364874, IMG submission 206922) | Enriched cells from Trout Bog Lake Hypolimnion, Wisconsin, USA - BchlTB.Aug07.5000.01.D4 | ecosystem: Environmental > Aquatic > Freshwater > Lake > Hypolimnion/Profundal zone | place... | reverse complement strand
CCGGGGCAGCATCAGCTTTAAAAGCTGCTGCAGCATTGCCACAGATCCGGGCTGTAGTATCAAGAGGTGGCCGCCCTGATCTTGCCGCGGAAGACTTGCAATATGTGCAGGCCCCAACACTTTTGATAGTTGGAAGTTTAGATCAGGATGTGCTTCAGCTAAACACGAATGCTTTACGGCTGATGAAGTGCGAAAAGCACCTGGAAATAGTGGAAGGCGCCTCACATTTATTTGAAGAGGCGGGGAAAATGGAAATTGTTGCCGAACTGGCATTTAACTGGTTCGAAAAGTTTACGGCAGCGGTCCATGTGTGAAAATGTATATAAAAAAATGAATTATGTTTCGCGACAGGATAGAAGCTGGCTTATTGCTGGCAGCAAAGCTCAAAAAATACAAAAATGACCGGGGGGTAGTATTGGCTGTTCCGCGGGGCGGAGTACCGGTGGCTTATGAAGTTGCCAGGGAATTAGGTTTTCCGGTAGAGGTTATTCTCACCAAAAAGATAGGGCACCCGCTGAACAAAGAATATGCGATTGGTGCAGCCAGCATTACTGATTACTTTGTGATACCTCATGAAAATGTTTCGGTAGAATATATTGCAAAGGAATTGCAAACCATTCGCCAACGTCTAAAAGAGATGTACAAAAAGTTCATGGGGGATAAACAACCCGAAAACCTGGAAGGGAAAACAGTAATAGTGATTGATGACGGTATTGCAACGGGCAACACTATACTGGCTACCGTGAATTTATTGCGCAAAAGCAAGCCGGCCAAAATTGTGATTGGCGTTCCGGTGGCTTCCAAAAGCGCAGTTGAAAGACTGTCAGGCGAAGTTGACGAAGTGGTGAGCGTATTGGTCCCTGAGGAGTTTTATGGGGTAGGCGCATTTTACAATAATTTTAACGAGGTGAGTGATGAGGAAGTGATGTTTTACCTTGATAAACTAAACAGATTAAGAAGGGCCGGTTGAAAATTCTCTTTTAAATATCGCTATTGTATTATTCGGCATCGATTTATTCAAGGCAAAGGAAATTTGATTAATACAATAATGATTTTTACCGGTATTAATGCTGAAAAAGAAACAGACAGGTTTGCTCATGGACTGCTTGCCGCTCTGCTCCTGGGTATTTTAAGCCTTGTCCCGTACTGCCTGTATGCCCAATATCGATCTAATACAAGCCTTCAAACAGATAGTTTGGCTAAAAGCCATTTTCGCGATACCTTGATTAAAAAAAGATTCGGCCGGGCTGCTATCTTGTGGTCGCTAACTGAAATTACACCCTGGGTTATGGATAAATATGTTGCAAAGGCCAGTTTTGCAGATATTTCTTTCAATACCGTGAGGACTAACCTAAACCCAAATAGTTGGTTTTGGGATGATGACGACTTTTTAACCAACCAGTTTGCCCACCCTTCACACGGCAGTATTTTTTTTAATTCTTTCCGGTCAAACGGTTATAGTTTCTGGCAATCTGTCCCTGCGGCATTTGCTGGTAGCTACGTATGGGAAACGGCCGGGGAGAACCAGGCGCCATCCATCAATGATTTTATAAACACAGGGTTTGGAGGCGTGGTTTTGGGCGAAACGCTTAACCGCTTTGCCAGTAAGCTTATTAATAACCGGAGCAGAGGTTTTAAAAGGCAGGCAAGTGAATTGGCTGCCTTTGTAATCGATCCTGCTAACGGTTTAAACCGGATATTGGATGGTAAATGGGGCAAAATACCAGATAATCGTACCAACAGGGATACGACCCCCATGTACGCCGATATTGATTTGGGTGTTCGCGAATTCAAAGTGAATAACCGAAATGGAAATTTCGGATGGTACAGCCATGCAAAGCTAATTTATGGAACACCATATGAAAATTACAGGGACCCCTTCAGTTATATTTATGTCAACCTTGAATTTGGGAAAAGTGTACACAATAGTATTAACCTTGTTAGTGTTTATGGTTCCATAACTGGTTTTTGGGTACAGTATACCGACAATATCCGACAAATGGCCCTGCTTACAGCTAATTACGATTATATAAATAACGATGCGTTTAATTACAGCTCACAAAATATTAAGCTCAATTTATTTTCGGAATTTAAGCTATCTGATAAGCTTAAAATTAACACAACACTGGCCGCCGGCCCAATTATTTTGGCTGCTGTCCCCGACCCATACCCTGATTATGGCAGGCCCTATGATTTTTGTTCGGGTGCAGGTTATGGCGGAAGTATAACACTCAATGTTGCGAATAAATTTTATTACGGCATAAACTACAAAGGCGGATGGTTTACTACCCTTAGCGGTAATGCCTCCGAATACTTCCTGCATACATTTACAAGTGAACTGCGGTACAAGATCATCGACGGTATCTCAGTTTGCGCCGAACCCGGCTATTTTACCCTGAACGGTAAATTTAAACATTACCCGAATCTCGATAAAACCTATCCTTATTTGAGGTTATCAGTAAGGTATAACCTGGAGCTATAGTTTTGTCCGATTAAGGCATGCTCAGTAAAAAAGAAATCCCCTAAATTATTAATCTTGATGGCAACGGCGGAGAATTTAGAAAATACAGCAATTCTAAAAATTCATTAATTCATAAATTCGATTTCAAACAAAATAAAAATAAAAACCCCGCAAGTACGTTGGCACTTGCGGGGCGAACAAAAACGATATAACCAAATTGTTTTATGTCCGTATTTAGAGCTCTTTTATTTGAGCGATCAGTTGTTGCAGCACATCCTTCGCATCACCAAAAAGCATGGAAGAATTTGACTGGAAGAAAAGCTGATTTTCAATCCCTGCATAACCGGGGCGCATGCTGCGTTTATTGATGATCACCATTTTTGCCTTGCCAACTTCAAGGATCGGCATCCCATAAATCGGGCTCGAAGGATCATTCTCTGCGGCGGGGTTTACCACATCGTTTGCGCCCAATATAAGTACAACATCAGTAGAGGCAAATTCTTCGTTTGCAGGCTCTAATTCCAGCAAATCATCATAAGATACATCGGCCTCAGCCAGTAACACATTCATGTGGCCCGGCATACGTCCGGCTACCGGGTGAATGGCATATTTTACCACGACGCCATCTTTAGTTAATGATTTTTCCAGCTCATGGCATACATGCTGCGCCTGGGCCACCGCAAGGCCGTAGCCAGGTACAATGATCACCTTATGCGCATACTTCATAACCATTGCCGCATCGCTTAAGCTTATTTCTTTGAAGGTTTGATCCTGGCCGCCTGTAGCGCTGCCTGCAGCAGCTGTACTTCCGCCGAATGAGCCGATCAGCACATTTTTTAGCGAGCGGTTCATTGCCTTGCACATCAGGATGGTAAGGATGGCGCCTGCCGAACCCACAAGGATACCGCCGGTAAGCATTACCTGGTTATTGTATAAGAAGCCTGCACATGCCGTTGCAATACCCGTAAATGAGTTCAGTAACGAAATAACTACCGGCATATCTGCACCGCCAATTGGCAATACAAACAAAATACCATAAGCAAGAGACAAGCCCAGGATGCAGCCAAAAATAGTAAGCGGAAAAGTACTGTCGCCGAAGATGATGTAGGCGCCAAGTACCAAAATCACAAACAACACCACCAGGTTAAAAATATGCTGTCCGGAAAAAGAGTGGTCTTTTATTTTGCCGCTGAGTTTCCCGTAGGCGATCATGCTGCCTGAAAAAGAAACGCTGCCTATGATCATTCCTGCCAAAATTGACAGTACGTGCATGGGCGCATTGTCCTGCGCTATGCGGCCAAACTCAACAATTGAAATAAGTGCCGCACATAAGCCGCCCATTCCGTTGAATATACTCACCATTTCGGGCATCGCGGTCATTTTTACCTTGCGTGCCGATACGGAACCGATAACCGTACCTATGATCATAGCGCCTACGATCCATCCGAAATTATGAAAACTTGAGTTGGCAGGCTGGTAAAGAAAAAGTGTACCGAAAATGGCGATGGCCATACCTGCTGCTGATACAAGGTTACCCTTGCGTGCAGTAGCCGGGTTTGATAACATCTTTAGCCCCACAATAAACGAAACAGAGCCGATAAGGTAGCAGATAGATAAGATATTTGTTTGCATATTAATTTTCTTTTATACGTTTAGCGGCTGCTTCTTTGCCTGTCTTAAACATTTCCAGCATTCTGTCTGTAACAACAAAACCGCCAACTACATTTAGTGTACCCACAATTACCGCAATAAAACCCAATGTTAAAACCAGGTAATTGTCAGGCGAAGCTTCTCCCATTACAATGATGGACCCGATAATAATAACCCCATGGATGGCGTTTGCACCGCTCATTAAAGGGGTATGTAAAACTGAAGGAACTCTTGAGATTACTTCGATCCCTAAAAAAATGGACAGGATCACTACATAAAACAGCTCAAGGTTGTTCTGAATGAAATTAAGTAATATTTGCATGGTTGAAGTTTTTGTTTACGATTGGGGAAATAATTTTTCCATCATTGGTGATACAGGTGCTGTTGATAATATCGTCGTCAAAATTAAGTTGGATGGCGTTTTCTTTATCGAGGAGCAGTTTCAGGAAGTTCAAAACGTTTTTTCCGTATAGTTTGCTGGCATCAGAAGGTGCCGTTGCAGGCAGGTTTGAATCCCCGACTACGGTTACGTTGCCGCAAACAATAGTTGCGTTGTTTTTGGTTACTTCGGTATTGCCCCCGGTTGCAGCGGCAAGGTCAATAATTACCGAACCTGCCTTCATGGTTGCAATCATCTCCTCAGTTACCAGTACTGGCGCCTTTTTACCGAAGATTTGCGCCGTCGTAATAACGATGTCAGCCTTTTTGATGCTTTCGGCAATCTTTTGCTTTTGCCTTGCTTTAAAATCATCGGATTGTTCAACGGCATAGCCACCGGCTTTTGAAGCATCGGCAATACCTTCAACTTCTATAAACTTTGCTCCAAGGCTCAGTACTTCTTCTTTTGCTGCGGCCCGGGTATCAAACACCTCAACCACGGCCCCTAAACGGCGGCATGTGGCAACGGCCTGCAAACCGGCAACACCGGCGCCAAGGATCAGCACCTTTGCCGGCGGACAACTGCCGGCCGCAGTCATCATCATCGGGATGTAGCGGGAGTAAAGCGATGCGGCCAGTAGTGATGCCTTATAACCGGCAATATTTGCCTGCGAACTCAACACATCCATGGTTTGTGCCCTTGTGGTACGCGGCAGCAAATCCAGACTGAAAATAGTTAGGTTTTGTTTAAGCCAATCCTCAACCTGGTCGGGATTATAGAGGGGTTGATAAACGCCAATGAATGCTTTGTTTGTAACAGAAACGGGGCCGGTGTTATAGTGAATACTAAGCAAGACGTCGGCCCCGTTTAAAATGTCGGCCCTTGCTTTTATCAGGGCGCCGCTGCCGGCGTAATCTTCATCAATGCAAAAAGCCTTCAGCCCGGCTCCGGGTTCCACCCAAACAGTAACGCCGTTTTTAGTTAAAGCGGCTACTTCTCCGGCCAGCATGGAAACCCTTGATTCAAATGATGGTTCTTTTAAAATGCCAATAATCATAAACTATAAATAAATTAATTGTGCGATCAGGAAAATACCAGAAGTGTCATTAAAACGTAAACATAATAAATTGCCGGATTTAAAACATGTCTATTTTTCCAATCTGATATTTTTGTTACAATGTTTCCGTTCATCGTAATGTTTTATATTACAGGTGCAAAAGCCGCGGCCTTCCAGCTCGCCATATCCTCATAGGTTTTCCACCGAAGGTCAACCAGTTCCTGTGCAACTTCTTGTAAATGTTTTGCTTCCACAGGATTGCTGGCGAGAAGGCTCTTGTAACGCAGTTCGTTATTTGCATAGTCGCCGAACTTGATAGTCGGCCGTGGCGAATCCAATACAAATGGATTTTTACCGGCTGCCCGTAAAGCTGGATTATACCTTATCAAAGGCCAGTACCCGCTGGCTACAGCCAGGTGCTGCTGATCAAGCCCTTTCTCCATATTTATTCCATGCGCTATGCAATGACTATAAGCCAGTATCAGTGACGGACCATTATAAGCCTGTGCTTCACGCATGGCCAGCAGGGTTTGCTGTGGATTAGCGCCCATGGCTACCTGTGCCACATACACATTCCCATAGGAGATGGCCTGTAAGGCAAGGTCTTTTTTGCCAACTTTTTTACCGGCAGCCGCAAACTTAGCGGTTGCACCAGTAGGGGTAGCTTTTGACATTTGTCCGCCGGTATTTGAATAAACTTCTGTATCTAAAACAAGCACGTTTACGTTGCGCCCGGTTGATAATACGTGGTCAAGGCCGCCGGAGCCAATGTCATAGGCCCAGCCATCCCCGCCAATCAGCCATACTGTCCGGTGAACCAATTGGTCTGCTACGGATAGCAATTTTGCGGCTAAAGGATTTTCTATTTGCAATAACCTGTTTTTTAGTGTCGAAACCCGCATGCGCTGCTGTCCGATCTCTGATTCCAGTTGCTGCGGCGCGTGAAGCAGGCCATCAACAAATCCGTCGCCCAGTTCCGGCCTTAGTTCTTCAACCAGTACTCTTGCTATAGCGAGTTGTTTATCTGTAGAGATCCGCATCCCCAAACCAAATTCCGCATTATCTTCGAACAATGAATTTGACCAGGCAGGCCCCTTACTGTCTTTATTTACCGTCCACGGGGTAGTAGGGAGGTTGCCGCCATAGATGGATGAACAGCCGGTAGCATTTGCCACCAGTAAACGGTCGCCAAACAATTGGGTCAGCACCTTTATATAAGGCGTTTCACCACAGCCGGCACAGGCACCTGAAAACTCGAATAGTGGTTCGAGGAATTGTGTGCCCCTTACCGAAGAAAAATCAACAGTTGCACGGTCATTCACAGGGATCTGTTCAAAATAACTGATATTCTCTCTTTCTTTTTCGAAGTCGGGTTTTGGCCCGAGATTGATGGCTCTCCGGCTGGCATCCAATGGATCGGTAACCGGACACACCTGTACGCATAGGTTGCAGCCTGTGCAGTCTTCGAAATAAACCTGGAGTGAATATCTTGTCTCAGGGAACCCCCTTGCATTGATAGTTGCTGAATTGAATTGTATGGGGGCGTTATCAATATAATCCTTGTGATAAAATTTCGAACGGATAACACTGTGCGGACATACAAAGCTGCAATTACCACACTGGATACAGGTATCCTGATCCCAAATGGCCACCTCATCAGCAATATTTCTTTTCTCCCATTTGGTGGTACCGCTCGGGTACGTGCCGTCTACTGGAAGCATACTAACAGGCAGTAAATCACCGTCACCCGCTAATAGAACAGCCGTTACATTTTGTACAAAATCCGGCGCTTCTGTAGAGATCGATGCTAATATTGACGATGTACTTGTGGCTGTTGCCGGAACTTTAACCTCATGTAAATTTTCCAGGCTGTCGTCAACCACCTTAAAATTCTTCAGTACCACAGCTTCCCCTTTGGATTTGTATGATTTTCTGATTGATTTTTTGATCTGGTTAATCGCTTCATCAAATGGCAATACCCCTGAGAGGGCGAAGAAACAGGTTTGCATAATGGTATTGATACGTTGGCCCATCCCTGCAGCCTCCGCAACCTGTGATGCATCAATAACATGGAATTTTAGTTTTTTTCGGATGATCTGCTCCTGCATTGTTCGGGGTAATTCATCCCAAACTTCCGATGGCGTATAAGGGCTGTTAAGTAAAAATACAGCGCCTGGTTTTGCATATTTCAGCATATCAACCTTGCCGGTGAAATTGTATTTATGGCAAGCTATAAAATCGGCTTTTTCAATCAGATAGGGGGCATGGATAGGATCTTTCCCAAAACGCAGGTGCGAAACTGTTTGGGCGCCGGATTTCCTGGAGTCGTAAACAAAATAGCCCTGGGCATGCAAATCGGTTTCTTCCCCGATAATTTTTATACTGTTTTTGTTTGCGCCAACCGTTCCGTCTGCACCCAATCCAAAGAAAAGGGCGCATACCCTGTCGGCTGGCTCAATGTTGAAATTAGGGTCGAAACTAAGACTGGTATGAGAAACATCATCATTGATTCCGATTGTAAAGCCATTTTTTGGTGAACGCGCTTTCAGTTCCTGAAAAATTGCCTTTACCATAGCTGGTGTAAATTCTTTCGATGATAAACCGTATCTGCCGCCAGCAACTTTTGGCAACTTCGATAGCCGTCCATCGCTGTAAGCGGTAAACAAAGCAGTGATCACATCCTGGTAAAGCGGCTCGCCGCCCGACCCTGGTTCTTTGCAACGGTCGAGCACGGCGATTTTTTTAACAGTTGAAGGAAGAGCTGCCAGCAGGTTTTCCACCGAAAATGGCCGGAAGAGCCTCACCTGGATAACACCTACTTTTTCGCCCTCGGATAGTAGTTTCTTTACAGTTTCTTTTACGGTTTCGGCCCCGGAGCCCATCAGAATGATGATTCTTTCTGCATCGGCTGCACCTGCGTACTCAAAAGTGCGGTAAGCACGGCCTGTCAGCCCGGCGAATTTATCCATCGTTTCCTGAACAATGCCTGGTGTTGCGGCATAATAAGGGTTCACCGTTTCCCGCCCCTGGAAATATACATCCGGGTTTTGAGCCGTTCCCCTGATAAAGGGACGGTCAGGGTTCAAGCTACGCATCCTGTGGGCGAAAACAAGGTCTTCGTCAATCATTGTCCTGATCTGCGGGTCGGAAATAATACTGATCTTATTGATCTCATGTGAAGTTCGGAAGCCGTCAAAAAAATGCATAAAAGGAATCCGGGATTTCAGTGTAGCTGCCTGACTTATGAGGGCCATATCATGCGCCTCCTGTACGGACGCAGCGGACAGCATAGCAAAGCCGGTTGACCGCGCGGCCATCACGTCGCTATGGTCGCCAAAAATAGATAAAGCCTGCGCGGCAAGCGCCCTTGCAGCCACATGGAACACAGTTGAAGTAAGCTCACCGGCTATTTTAAACATATTTGGCAGCATGAGCAAAAGCCCCTGCGAAGCTGTAAACGTGGTGGTTAATGCACCAGTTTGCAGCGAGCCATGTACAACACCGGCTGCGCCGGCCTCACTTTGCATTTCTATAACTTCGGGTACGTTGCCCCATATGTTCACTTTATCCATAGCGCTCCATTCATCAGCGAATTCCGCCATTGCGGAGGCCGGTGTGATAGGGTAAATAGCGCACACTTCATTAACGCGGTAGGCAATATAAGCTACCGCTTCATTTCCATCCAGGGTAGCAATTACAGGTTGGTTATTTGACATTTTAATTTTGTTTTTAGGGTGACAGGATGATTTTAAGCCTCCTGAACCATTTCTATAGCATGACAAGGGCATTGCTCGTAACAAACCGCACAGCCCGTACACAGATCGTAATTGAAATTATATCTTTTTCCTGCGCCAAGCTTGATAATTGCATCCTGCGGACAAGCCCCAAAGCAGCCGTCACACTCAAAACAATTGCCGCATGAAAGGCATCTTTGCGCTTCAAACAAGGCCTCTTCTTCGGAAAGCCCGGCTTTTACTTCGTCAAAATTTCCTATTCGTTCGCTTGTTGGCAACTCTCCTTGCTCCGTTTGTGGTGCATGGGTGGTATACCAGCGATGCAGCCGTTCGTAGCTTACAATAGTATGCTTTGGCGTAGATTGATAAGGCGTTTCACAAAGAAACCCGTTGATATAACGTGCCGCCTTTTTTCCATGACCGATCGCTACGGTTACACTGCGGTCACCGGGCACCATATCGCCACCGGCGAATATTCCGGGCCTGCCGGTCATCATATCCGGGCCAACGATTACTGTTCCGTCGGATTTGAATTCAATACCTTTTATATTCTTTAGGAAATCAGTATCGGCATCCTGGCCAAGGGCGAGGATCAGGTTATCGGCTTCCAGCGTTTCAAATTTTCCGGTTGGTACAGGCTTGCCATCAACAAGCTCCATTACTTCTACGGTGAAACTGCCGCCGTCCATTTCTTTGATGGTACGGAGCCAGTTAATTTTAACGCCTTCGTCCAGTGCTTCCTGAGCCTCAAAATCATGGGCGGGCATGTGTTCCCTGTCGCGCCTGTAGATGATCATGGCTTCGGGAACGCCAAGCCGTTTTGCTGTCCGTGCGGCATCCATGGCCGTGTTGCCGCCGCCGTAAATAGCAACCCTGCGGCCAAGCCTCGGCGCATTGCCCTCTTCAACCTGTTTCAGGAAGCTTACGGCGTCGAGGATCTTTCCGGCATCTCTGCCGGGTATTTCTATTTTTTTGGAGAGCTGGGTACCTATGGCAATAAATACCGCATCAAAATTGCCCTCTTCTTTTTCTTTTAAAACATCAGCTACCTTATGGTTGAAAATAATGGAAACGCCCATTTCTTTTATGCGCTCCACTTCCAATTCGAGTTCTTTCCTTGGCAGCCGGTATGCCGGGATCCCAAAATGCATCATACCGCCCGGTAATGGACCGGCTTCACGGATCTCGGTAAAATGCCCCATCCGGGCGAGGTGGTAAGCTGCTGACAAACCGCTGGGACCGGCCCCAACCACAAGTACTCGTTTGCCGGTAGGACCAACAGGCCGTTCAATTGTCCATCCATTCTTTAATGCTTCATCACCCAGGAACCGTTCAACGGCATGGATGCTGACAGTGCTGTCGATATGGCCCCTGTTGCATTGGTCTTCGCAGGGATGGTAGCAAACTCTGCCGCAAACGGAGGGCATTGGGTTGTCTGCCATTAATATTTGCCACGCTGCTTCAAATTTCCCGGCCTGCGCCAAAGCCAGCCACGCCTGAATATTTTCGCCGGCAGGGCATGCATTATTACAGGGTGGTAAAAAATCGGAGTAAACGGGATGTTGTTTTCTTATAGAACCGGTTCCTTCGCTATGACTTTTAAGGTCAGGAGGGGAGGTTATATCCAAAAGGCTATTGGTCATCTTTTTAAAATAATGTAAAACTACCCGACCCTGATGGTTCGTTGCATGTTCATTATCATTAATAAAAATGATTTATATCATTTGAGGATAAGGCGTTTCAGCAATAAAACCGGGCTGGTAATTTACTATCAAGTCATTGTGTGACCTGCGTCATTGTTTTTTAACAATATTGGAGAAATTTTGATCTGAAAAAGTTTTGATTTTCCAAACAATAGTGATGCTTTTGACCTGAATAGCTTTATAAAACAGCACTCCAGATGCTTTTTACACTATATTTGTTGTAGAGGGTAAAAGCTTTGGCGTCGCAGATAGCCCGACGCTTTTTTCCGGCGGGATACCCACAGCAAGGGGCTGAATTAGGTAGAAGATCCGCAGGTCGGCCTATACCAGTTCCACCCGATAGGATAAAAGAAATTAAACGCTAATATTGCGATGATGAAAGGCATAGAAAAAGAACCGTATCAGGCGTTCTTATCGGATATAAAAGAGAAAATCCATAAGGCGCAATACGAAGCGATGAAACAGGTGAATAAAACCCTGCTGGAATTGTATTGGGAAATAGGCAAAAGTATCGTAGAAAAGCAAAAAGAATATGGCTGGGGTAAATCGATAGTAGAAACATTATCAAAAGACCTCCAAAATGAATTTGTTGGAGTTCAGGGTTATGCTGTGCGTAACCTTTGGTATATGAGGAATTTTTACGAGCAATACAAGGATAATACAAAACTGCAACCATTGGTTGCAGAAATTAGCTGGAGCCATAATTTAGTTATTATGGAGAAGTGCAAGGATGATTTGGCACGTGAGTTTTATATCAGGATGGTTAAGACATACGGATGGACAAAAAATGTGCTGATCCATCAGATAGAAGGGAAATCGTATGAGAAGTTTTTACTCAACCAAACTAATTTTGATAAAGCCGTCCCCGAAAAATACAAGCATCAGGCAAAACTTGCTGTAAAGGATGAATACAACTTTGATTTTTTAGAAATAACGGAAAGCCATAACGAAAAAGAATTAGAACTTGGCCTGATGAAAAACATCCGGCAGTTTTTAGCGGAAATGGGCGGGGGCTTTGCTTTTATTGGCAATCAGTACAGGTTGCAGGTAGGTGATGAAGATTTTTATATAGACCTGCTCCTGTACCACAGAAAGCTAAAGTCATTAGTCGTAATCGAACTGAAGGCGGGCAAATTCAAACCTGAATACGCAGGGAAAATGAACTTTTATTTAGCAGTGCTGGACGATACTGTAAAACAAGAAGACGAAAACCCGTCAATTGGGATTATCATTTGTAAAAGCAAAAACAAAATGATAGTGGAATATGCATTAAAGAAAGCGACAAGCCCGATAGGCATAGCCAGTTACACCTTGACCGAAACACTTCCAAAAGAATACCGGGGCTTACTGCCATCACCAAAGGAAATCGAAGAAAAACTATCCGGGTTCATCGAATCTGCACAATCAGACGAAGAATAAATACCCCCTCCCAACGCGGCGGGAATGTCGGGCAGGGCAAAAGAGGTGGAGTCTCGATTCCCATATACAAGGCGGAACTCCAAAAAATCATTTCCTCAAAGGAAAGCGGCTTTTTTGATGTTTGTACCAACCCTTTAACCTTAGCAAAGGTTAAATTATGTTTATATTATATTTTGAAAAGTTTTTTTTATGACATTGATTAATAGGAATTTAAGATTATTAAAAGCACTTTATCTTTAAATTTTCAGTAAACAAATAGGTAATACTCTGCCCGATATATTACTTTGTTACGTCAGGGTGCGCAATTTTATAATTGAAAGGGAATGACTTTCTGATCGATCAACGAAATATGCCTGTACCGGATAAACCAAATAACCAATAAAATTACGAAAGCTCCGGCAGAAAACTGACCGGGGGTATTACAGTCAATGAAATTTATCAGAACTTTCTTACTATTTATCGGTGGCTTTTGTGTACAGGGGCTTATGGCTCAATCGCCTGTGCTTACTCCCGGTAATGTTAAAACTGTCGATATTGGAGAACAAGCCGTTTCTTTTACTACTACCAATGCTTTTGGTAAAATAACCGTTTACAGTCCTTCAATTATTCGTGTCTGTCTTGACAAAAGGCCCTTAGGAAAAGATTTTTCATATGCGGTAATTTCCAGTCCGGAACATAACACCGTGAAAATTACACAGGATGCCAACAGTATAACGATCGTTACAGATTCACTGAAAGCAGTTATTGACAAAACACCTTTCCGGATAGCATATTATACCCCAGATGGCCAGGTGATCAACCAGGATGAGCCCGGATTTTCGACATCCTGGGTAGGAGAGGAGGTTACCTGCTATAAGACCCTGATGCCCGGCGAACGTTTTATAGGATTAGGTGAAAAAAACGGAAACCTTGACCGTGCAGGGAGTGGCTATACAAATTGGAATTCGGACGTCTATGGATATTTGGTTGATCAGGACCCGCTTTATTCCACAATTCCTTTTTATATTGGTATTCATCACCATTTAAACTATGGTGTTTTCCTCGATAATACCTACCAAAGTGACTTTAATTTCGGGGCAAGCAATAATCGCTTTTCATCATTCGGCGCACGCGGCGGCGAAATGAATTATTATTTTATTTACCATAAAAACTTAGCCGACATCATAACCTCCTATACGGCACTTACAGGGCGTATGAAGCTACCGCCAGTATGGAGCCTCGGTTATCAGCAAAATCGGTACAGCTATTATCCCGATACTGAAGTGATGCGTATTGCTCAAACCCTGCGGGAAAAGAAAATTCCGGCTGATGGTATTACGCTTGATATTCATTACATGGATCAGTACCAGTTGTTTACCTGGAACAAAAGCCGTTTTCCTAATCCTTTGAACCTATCTGATAATTTGAATAAGCTTGGCTTTAAGCTCACTGTAATTGTTGATCCCGGTATAAAAGTTCAAAAGGGTGCAAAGGCCTACGAAAGCGGGGTAAAGGACAGCGTTTTTATCCAATATCCTGATAAAACATTTTACACCGGACAGGTTTGGCCCGGATGGTGCAATTTCCCCGATTTTACCAGCGAAAAAGGCCGTTCATGGTGGAGAAACCAGGTTAAATTCTTCTCGGACAATGGCGTAAGCGGCATTTGGAATGACATGAACGAAATCTCGACCTGGGGACAAAAAATCCCGTCGAATGTATTGTTTGATTATGATGGTGCAATGGCATCTCATTTGCAGGCCCACAATGTGTATGGATTGGAGATGGCGCGGTCGAGCTATGAAGGGGCAAAGCTTCACTTTAAAGAAAGGCCGTTTATTTTAACGCGGTCGGGTTATGCCGGGTTACAGCGTTATACCGCTATATGGACAGGCGATAATCGTGCTGAAGAAAACCACATGTTAGCTGGTGTAAGGTTGATGAATAGCCTCGGCATTAGCGGTGTACCGTTTACCGGGATGGATATTGGCGGATTTACCGGCGGGCCTACAACCACCTTATATATTCGGTGGATGCAAATAGGCGCCTTTATTCCCTATTTCAGGAACCATACAGGTTTTAACTCCAAATCTTCTGAACCGTGGACCTACGGCGAAGATGCCCTTGATGTCATCAGAAATTACATCAATTTAAGATATAAATTACTGCCCTACATCTACTCCACCTTTTATGAATCTTCCCAAAATGGCCTGCCTGTAATGCGGTCGCTCGCGATCAACAATTCTTTTGATCCAAATGTGTATGATGCAGCTTTTCAAAACCAATATTTATTTGGTAAATCATTTTTGGTTGCACCGTTTGAAAGCACAAAAGAATATGGTAAGGTTTATTTGCCCGAAGGCTTGTGGTATAATTTATATAACGACGAGCAGCTAAAGGGAAATCAGCAAATCATCCAGCCACTTTCAGTTAGCAGTTTGCCGGTTTATGTTAAAGAAAGTAGTATAATCCCTATGCAATCCCTCGTTCAAACTACTGCCGAGGCGCCAACCGATACCCTTAGCCTTCATATTTATAATGGCAATACAGCAAATGAATTTGTTTACTATGAAGATGATGGCAAGAGTGACAACTATATCCAGGGTGATTATTATAAACGTACAATTAAATTCGACCCGGCAACACATAGTATTGTTTTTGACCCTGTATCAGGAAAATACATAAGCAAATTTCATCATGTTAAGTTAGTTCTGCATGGTTTTGATGCTATAAACCAGGTAAAAATTAACGGGGAGGTTGTAACTGTTTCTTCCGGAATCAATAAAATGACGTCCGCATTGGTTAATAATATGTATTCACCGGGTGCAACTGATGATAAAACTTCGGCGAAAGTTTTTGAAATAAATTTTAGTGTTGGCAGCCAAAAGCAAACTCTTAATTATTAACAGAATTGGAACTATTAAAAAGAGAAGAATTTAACATGAAAAAGATACTGTTAGTTGTAATGTTTGCGAGCGTATTCGGTTTTGTGCATTCACAAATCCATACACCAAGGCAATTGTTTCCGGGCTTGTTCGAGGCAGTACAGTTATCTGATATTTTTCCGGATAGTAAAACTTTTGTTGATGCTACGGCAAAAGCCGATCCCGCATTAATTATGAAAGCCTATAATGAACAAAAAGGCCAGCCGGGTTTTGATCTGAAAAAGTTTGTTTTTGATAATTTCACAATCCCCGGTGCGCACAATGGAGGTTTTCAAAGTGATATTTCCGCCGGGATACTTAAACATATCGACACGCTGTGGCAGGTGCTTTATCGCCGCCATGATACAGTTTCTAAATACTCATCGTTATTGCCTTTGCCCAATGATTTTATTATCCCCGGCGGCAGGTTTCGCGAAACCTATTACTGGGATTCGTACTTTACCATGCTGGGGCTACAGGAAAGCCATAAAACTGCTATTATTCAGAATATGATCGGCAATTTTGCTTTTATGATAGATAAATATGGGTTTATTCCTAACGGAACACGCACCTATTATTTAACCAGGTCGCAGCCGCCATTTTTTTCGATGATGCTTGATTTATTGGCTAAAGATGAAGGTGAGAATGTGATGGTAAAATATCAATCTGAGCTTTTAAAGGAGTACGCCTACTGGATGCAGGGAGCCGGGAAGTTGAAGGCCGGTCAGGCTTACCGCAATGTGGTGAAAATGCCCGGAGGGGAAATTATGAACCGTTATTGGGACGAATCGGATAAGCCACGCGAAGAGTCATTCAAAAAAGATTCGGACGCAGCTAAGCTAACCAATCAGAAACCCGCTGAATTTTACCGTAATATCAGGGCGGCAGCCGAGTCGGGCTGGGATTTCAGCAGCCGCTGGATGGATACTACGGGTAAATTGGAAACCATTCGTACTACATTTATCATCCCGGTTGATTTGAATTGTTTAATGTACCACCTTGAGCTTTCCGTTGCGAAGTCGTTCCAATTGCAGGGAAACCAAAGCAAATACAAGTTCTACCTCACTAAAGCGATACTTCGGAAAAAAGCAATATTAAAATATAGCTGGAGTGAAAAAGACGGCTGGTTTATGGATTATGACTGGAAATTGAAACGAACCACACCTGCGCAAACACTTGCAGGCGCCTTTCCGCTGGAATTTAAGATTGCCGATAAAAGGCAGGCGGAAAAAGTAGCTTCAGCTTTAAAAACAAAGTTTCTGAAGCCTGGCGGTTTAGTTACAACATTTAAACGTACAGGCCAGCAGTGGGATAGCCCCAATGCCTGGGCACCCTTGCAGTATATTGCCATTGACGGCTTAAATAATTATCATCAGAATAGCCTTGCCCGCGATATTGCTATTAACTGGATAAGAACAAATATCGATGTGTTTAATAACACCGGGAAGCTGATGGAAAAATACAATGTTTTAGACACGGGCCTGAAAGCAGGTGGTGGCGAATATCCATTACAGGACGGTTTTGGGTGGACAAATGGGGTATTGCTCAACCTGCTTAGCCACTATCATATTGACCAGTTGTAGGCATAGTTTAGTCTCAAGCCGAAAGTCCTAAGTTTTAAGTAAAAAAAAGAACAAAATACGACTTTCGACTTCCGGCTTAAGGCGATTGACTTAACACTACCCAATTAAATTATTAACATAACATCTTATCATTGTGGCAATTTAAAATTGCTGTATAAAATCCCTTTCTAATATTACTTTAAAATATTAGCTTAGTCGTCCTTGATTAACCTATTTTGTTATGAGAATTTTTACTCCAATCTTCCTGCTGGTACTTTTTAGCTATTCTGCATTTTCTTCAGGAAGGACGGATAGCCTTTTTACTGTATTAAAATCGGAAATCTCAAGAAGGAAAATCTACGACGATCAAAAGGAAGCCAGGATCAATAAATTAAAAGACAGGCTTTCACATACTTCTGTCAATGCACTTGAAGCCCAGTATGATATTTTAAATAAATTGTATGAAGAATATAAAGTATACCAGTTTGACTCTGCTTACGTATATACATCAAAACTGGAATTAATCAGTAAAAGGCTCAATGATAAGCCCAAGTATTATGAAAGTAAAATAAAGCTGGCGTTTATTTTACTTTCAGCAGGGATGTTTAAGGAAAGTTTTGACTGCTTAAACCAAATTAATCCTCATGTCGTTAGCGATAGTACAAAAATTGAGTATTATTCAATAAAAGCACGGGCATATTCAGACCTTGCTGATTATAATAATGATAATAATTTTACGCCTCAGGACAATCAGTTAGCAATAAAATACATTGATTCAGCACTTACATTCTGTAAATCAGGATCATACGATCAGTACAGGCTTTTAGCCGACCGGCAAATAGCAATGGGGATTACAGGTGTTCCTTCGACCTACCTGATTCAGCTGTTAATGTATTATCCGCTTTCTAATCATCAGCGGGCTATGGCAGCAACAGGATTAAGTAATTTTTATACGACCAGGGATCAACTGGATGAACGTATTTATTTATTGGAAAAAGGCGCTATATATGATATAAGGTCTTCGACTAAGGAAACCCTGGCGGCTTTTAAGCTTGGCGAGCAATTGTATTATAAATTGGGAAATGTGAACGATTCGTACGTGTTTATACAACATGCCTTCGATGACGCTCAATATTATGGCGCCCGCTTACGGAAAATAAAAATTGCCGCTTTATTGCCAATAGTAGCTGCAGCCAAAAACATCAACACTGAAAATGAAAAGAGCCGGCTGCAGATATATCTGTTATCAATTGTTGCCGTGTCATTGTTAATCATTCTGATTTCGTTTATCGTTTTCGTACAGTTAAAAAGATTGAAAGTTAAAGAAGTTATTATCGGAGAGAAAAATATTCAACTCGAAAAAATTAATGATAAACTTTCGGAGGATGCCCACATTAAGGAAGAGTATATAGGTTACTTTTTCAATTTAATATCGGGTTACATTTTGAAACTTGAAAAACTGAAACGAAACGTTGAACGAAAAATAGCTACAAAAAAATATGATGATCTTTTGTTATCAATAAATGAGATAAACATAAAAAAGGAAAGAGACTCCCTTTTCTATACGTTCGACCATATTTTCCTTAAAATTTTCCCAAACTTTATTACTGCTTTTAACTCGCTCTTAAAAAAGGAAGATCAGATATGGCCAAAAGACAATGAAGTGTTAAATACCGATCTCCGCATTTTTGCCCTTATGCGATTGGGGATAAGTGACAATGAAACTATCGCCACAATATTGGAGTATTCTGTGAACACTATTTACGTATACAAAATGCGTATAAAGGCTAAAGCGCTCATCCCGGGCGATGAATTTGATCATAAAATTATGGCTATCAAAGCGGTTGATGTGTTAAGTAAAAGCTGATAATATATTATTTTAACACTAAAGTCAACATTAGGCCCAGCTGATAAGAACTGGATATGCACATTGGGGTTAATGCCTTGCGGCACGACATTCATGCGTTATTTTTGTTGCGTTGGTGGCTACCCGATTCGCGAAGGATAACCACTAACGTGGCAATTATCCTTGTTATTTGATTTCTACGAAGCGGTATCCCCCGATTTGCCAACGGCTTTTCCTACGCCATACCCAGATAAATTTCTCG
>Ga0364874_10562_pt1 | contig 19055 bp, 12 predicted proteins | sample ExccelAu500001D4_2_FD_206922 | JGI IMG/M metagenome (GOLD analysis project Ga0364874, IMG submission 206922) | Enriched cells from Trout Bog Lake Hypolimnion, Wisconsin, USA - BchlTB.Aug07.5000.01.D4 | ecosystem: Environmental > Aquatic > Freshwater > Lake > Hypolimnion/Profundal zone | place... | reverse complement strand
CGCTGCTCGTTCCGGTCGGGGTTCGCTACCGCAAAGCCCTGAATCGCAATCGCAGAGTGAGGCCATACTTTGCCGCCGCCGCCGACGTAGTTCCATCAGCCATCCAGGACATTCCGAACAACGTCCAGTACGGCCTGAGAACGGGGTACGGCTGTGGCCTCTTTACGGGTATGGACCTTGGCCGGACGTGTCGTATCGAAGCCGGTTACCGGTGGTTTACATCGATTGCAAGTTACAATTTTTCGGGTGCAAGTTGTTCACTCGGTCTGCGGTTTTAGGGCGCAAGGTTGAGAATTGCCCCTAGGGTTGCTTCGCATAAGTTGACCCTGTTGATCCGTAAAGATCAGTCAAGTCTATGGGGAAGACCGTTCGTCATTTCAGCGGTTCGGAACGTCATTCGCTGCTGTTAGGCCGCGCGGTTTTCTCACGTCTTGCTTTACTGTTATCCCTGTGTCTGATCGTACTCGTAGCTGGGTGCACACGCCGAGCGGACTACCAGCCCCATTCGACGATCGTTCGCGTATGGGCCACTCCTGCGCATCCATCCCCCGGACAGGACCTTGTGCTCCATGCGCGTATTATCAATAAGGATGGTGTGCCGGTTCCTGCAGGGACTGTGATTCGCGTTGCATTTGGCATCGACGGACACGAGTTGGGCAAGGTTGACTTCCAATCCTCCGAGGTCACTCCCAATGCAATGGTCGATGTTTTATCCGCAGGCAAGAACGTCACCGGTGCGCTGGCATGCTCGGCTGTGGCGGGCCGCCATTTTGTGGTCGCTGCCCTCGCAGATCCCGAGGGTCCGCGCGATGACGCTTTTGTGTTCGTGCAGTCGGCGGCAGCGGGACTCGTTGTGGTCGGCCCGCCATCGACAGATCGGCGGCTGCGGATTATGGCGCTGGGGGACTCGATCACCGGTGGCACCAAGAGCTCGACCAGTTTTCGTTATTTTTTGAGCAAGTCGCTCACGCAAAGCGGGTTCTCGGCCTTTGCTTTCGTCGGCTCGTTGACTGGCATCGCAGACGGGTTGCCGCCGCCGGATACCGACTGGGAAATGCGTCACGAAGGCCATCCTGGCTGGACAGCGGAAGAGATTGTGACGGGGACACACGATCGCCGCGCTTGGGCGGCAGGCAAGCTCGCCGGAATCGGCGGGTGGGCTAATGTCTACCAGCCGGAAGTGGTCATGATTGACCTTGGGCTAAACGATTTGAGCGAGGGGAAGAGCCCTAAGCGTGCCATCGCGAGCATCGGGCAGGCGATCGACGCGCTCCGTCGCGCCAATCCGCAGGTCGCGATCGCGCTTGCGCAGGTGACGCCGGAATGGGCGGGGGAGCCTGGATCGCGCAACGTCCCGGAACTCAACGAGCGAATAGAGTTGCTCGCGCTCAAGAAGACGACGCTCGCTTCTCCCATTGTCGTGGTCGACCTGCACTCCGATATCGATACGGCACAAGACTTGATCGACGGCGTCCATCCGACCGACGACTGCCACCGCAAGCTCGCCGACCGCTGGCTTCCCGCGATCGAGTACCTGTCACGTATCGTTACGGCTCGCCGCCCCGCGAGCGGGCTTATCGTCGCGATGGACGAGCAGGGCAAGGTCGAGTGATCCGAATTACGACTTAACAACCCTCTGTGGTCATCGCGGCCATCTCAGTCCAGTTCGCCCCCACCTTGACATCCACTTTTAATGGGACTTGTCCCAGATCGAATGCGCCCTCCATTGCATCGCGCACGATGGCCGCAAGCTCGGAGACATCGTTTGTGGGGCAGTCGAAGAGTAGTTCGTCGTGGACCTGCAGGATCATCGACGCGCTCAGGTTGGTCTTGCGAAGCGCCCGATCAACGCGGATCATGGCGAGCTTGATGATGTCGGCGCAGGTGCCCTGGACTGGCATGTTTACCGCCTCGCGTTCGGCTGCCGTGCGGAACTGCGGGACGCGGCTATTGATATCCGGGGTGTAGCGGCGGCGATGCATGAGCGTTTCGACATAGCCGTGTTCGCGTGCGAACGCGACGACGCTGTCGGCGTAAATCTTGACGCCGGGGTAGCTGTCGAAGTAGCGTTTCTTCCATTCGCCAGCGGTGGCACGGTCAACGCCGATCTCCGCCGCGAGGCGCACGTCGCCCATGCCGTAGATCACGGCAAAGTTCACTGTCTTAGCAGTTCTGCGCTGCGCAGGTGTGACCTCGTCTTCGCTCACGCCGAACACGATTGCGGCCGTCCGGCGATGAATGTCTTCGCCTGCCTGGAATGTGCGCACAAGCTCGGGATCGTGCGTCACGTGCGCAAAAATCCGCAGCTCGATTTGCGAGTAGTCGGCGGCGAGAAGCACATTGCCTGGCGCGGGCACGAACCCCTTGCGGATCTCACGGCCGATGTCCGTGCGGATTGGGATATTTTGCAGATTTGGGTTGGTGGACGACAGCCGTCCCGTCGCTGCTACTGTCTGGTTCAATGTCGTATGAATGCGTCCATCCTGCCTGTTTACCATAGACGGCAGCGCATCCGCGTATTGCGATTTCAGTTTGCTAAGCTCGCGCCATTCGATGATGCGCTGCGCGACCGTGTGGCCTTCGAGCGCGAGGGCTTCGAGCACCTCCGAATCTGTCGAGTAGCCTGTCTTCGTCTTCTTGCCGTGCGGGAGGCCGAGCTTCTCGAAGAGGATCACCTGGAGCTGCTTGGGCGAACCGATCGCAAACTTTTCGCCTCCACACAATTCATACACCGCCGATTCGGATGCCGCGATTGCGTCCTGCAACTTGGTCGCGCACTGGCGCATCCAATCGATATCGATTGCGACGCCATGTAATTCAACGCGTGCGATGATCTCCGAAAGCGGCAGTTCGACGTCGTCGTGCAGCGCGATAAGGCCATCGGCCACGAGCTTTTTGCGCAAAAACGGCTCCACGGCGCGTAGTGCCTGACAGAGCGCCCGTGCGTTGTCTGCGGATGTCTCGATACGCAGGTTGTCTCGAATGATGTCGGGAAGCCGATAGGTTGCCCGACCGGCATTGAGCAGGTAGGCTGCGAGCAGTGTGTCAAACACGATGCCTCGCAGATTGATGCCGTGATGCAGGAGCATGCCGACCATCAACTTGGCGTCGTGTACGATCTTGGGTTTGGAGGGATCTTCGAGAAACGAACGTAGCGTCTCAATATCGTCGAATGGCACTACCTGCACGTCGCCGCCGTCCGACACAGCGATTGCCAGGGGACGGGCGTTCATCACATCGGCCTTTTCGATCGGAACATCGAGCGTTATGAAGAGGCCCGCCGTCGCCGACCACTGGCTGGGTGGCGGCAGCTCGACCGGCAGCGCCGGGGCGATGCCTTCCGGCTCGTCGAAATCCATCGCGCCCTGCGCGGAGATCGTGGGGCGCGGCGCGGACGGCGCGGCCTGAGCGGCAGCCCTGTCGGTCGGCAGGCGCTTGAGCAGCGCGCGGAACTCGAGCCGCTCGAACATCTCGCGGGCGCGTTCCAGATCGACTCCAATCGCGCGATAGTTGTATGAGACCGCGAAGCCGTCCGGCAGGTCGATGTCGCGGTGGATCGTGGCGAGCCGCTTGAACAGCAACGCATTTTGCGTCTGCTCGGTAATCGTTGCGCGCTGCTTGTCCGACTTCACTTCCCCCGCGCGTGCGATCAGTTGCTCGACCGATCCGAACTCGCCGATAAGCTGCGTTGCCGTCTTATCGCCAAATCCCGGCAACCCTGGGATGTTGTCGCTTGGATCGCCCTTAAGTGCCTTGTAATCGGGAATCTGGTGCGGCGTCAGGCCATAGCGCGCCAGGACGGCGGCTTCGTCGTAGACGATCGTATCGGTGACGCCCTTGACGGTGCTCATGACGCGCACTGGGCCGAGCTTGTCGTCGACAAGCTGCACGGTGTCGAGGTCGCCAGTGACGATGAGCACTTCGTTGCCCGCCCTTTTCTCACGTTCAGCCAGCGTACCGATGATATCGTCAGCCTCCCATCCTGGGGCTTCGACGGCCGTGATATTGAACACGGTCATCAACTCACGCGACAGCGGAAACTGCGCGACCAACTCGTCAGGAGTCGTTGCTCGGTGTCCCTTGTAGGGCTCGAATTCGATATGGCGAAACGTTGGGACGGGTGTATCCCATGCGCATACGACGGCATCGGGTTTTTCGCGGTCGAGGGCCGTCTGGAGCATCATCGCGAGCGAGTAGATCGCGTTGGTAGGCTGTCCCGACGCGGTCGTGAGTGCGCGCATCGCGAAAAAGCCTCGGTAAAGCAGCGAGTTTCCATCGAGCAGGAGAAGTTTGGCCATGCGTGTATTCTACCGCACGGCTGCGTGGTCTTGCACGCGCGTGCCCCGATCGCGTAACGTTCACGTTTCGGCGCGGGGGGCGCGAAGAATCAAGATTGCTCGCGGCAGGGTCGTTCTCATGCCGGGCGGGAGGGTGGCGTCTTTAGCCAAATAGAACGTGAATTTCCTATTTCATTCGCTTAAAGTACCCCGCCTCGCGCAACGCATCGGTGATCTTCGTTGTGGAGTTGGAGCGGTTGAGCGTGTAGAAATGGAGCCCCGCTGTGCCATTATCGAGCAATTCGATGCATTGTGCGACCGCAAAGTCGATTCCGCGCCGGGCAATCGTATCGTCATCTCCGTCGCCAAGATAATCGGTGAGCGATTTTGGAATCTCGGTGCCGCTGAGGTCGCGAAAGCGGGCAAGCTGCGAAAGGGCGCTGACGGGCATGATGCCCGCGATGATTGGCAGGGTGACACCTGCGGCGCGCGATTGAGCGACAAAGCGCAGGAAGTTGGCATTGTCGAAAAAGAGTTGGGTCACCGCAAATGAAGCACCAGCCTCTTGTTTTTGCTTAAGGTGCAAAATATCTTCAGCCAATGTTACGGCCTCTGGATGCTTTTCGGGATAGCATGCGCAACCAAGATGCATCTGAAAATTCGCGTCTGCGAAGGCGATCAAATCCGATGCGTGCGCGAATCCGCCGGGGTGCGGGACGAACTGCGTGTCTCCCTTTGGCGGGTCGCCTCTCAGGGCCATCACGCCTTGAATTCCTGAGTCTTGAAGTTGGGCGAGAATTGACGCGATCTCTTCCTTTGAGTGCCCAACACATGTAAGGTGAGCTACAGAAGCGATCTCAAGTTCACGCTGAATGCGGCCGACAAGATCGATCGTCTTGTCGCGCGTCGAGCCCGCCGCACCGTACGTGACGGACACGAAATCCGGCGACCTGCGGCGAATTTCGGCAAGGGTCGAATACAGTGATTCCCATCCGGTCGGGTTTTTCGGCGGGAAGACTTCAAAGGAGAGAGTAGGCTGTTTGTTTTGTAGTTTTTCGTAGTACGGCATACCGCGCTATTCTACCCCATTCCTATTTATACGGAGGGAATATGGTTGGTATTCTAGGCGAGACGGTAATTTTACCGGGTTTTGGCACACCTCATGCAGAGTGTATCTCTACGGCACGGAGTTTTTTTTGCGCTTTACGAATCGATCAACCATGAAATCGGAACGCACATCTCTAAAGGCAGTCCTGTGGGATATTGACGGCACGCTTATCGATACGACGGCGCTGATTGTTGGAGCGCTTGGGGCAACCTTGCGCAATTTCACGGGCAAGGAACTTGGGCCTGAGACGATCCGTTCGCTAATTGGCACGCCCCTCGAGCAGCAGGTTGCTTATCTAGGAGACCCCGAGCAGTTTGGTACGAGCGTCGAAGAAATGCAGGCGTTTTTCGTTCGTGAATATGAACGAAGCCGAAGCCTTGAACGGCCGATCGTTGAAGCAATCGACGCGCTGATCGAGGTAAAGCGGCGAGGGATATTGACGGCTCTCGTGACATCGAAAAATGATGTCGAACTCGCAAACAGTCTGCCGCGACTTGGCATATCGGCGTATTGCGACGTGATCGTCGGAGCCGATCAAGTCGCGCCGCACTTCAAACCGCACCCCAAGCCGGTGCTCCTGGCGCTGGAGCGGCTTCACGTGAAGGCAGGCGAGGCTGTCTTTATCGGGGACACCCTACACGACATTCAATGCGGGCGCGATGCTGGGGTTAAAACTGCGGCCGTCCTCTGGGGCGCTGCCACGGAAGAACGCCTCATGCGCGAAAATCCTGATTTCGTGTTTGCGCACCCGGAAGATCTAGCCCCTGCGCTCCTCAAACTCGCGGGCCTATCGAGCGAGGACTGGATTTCCGCTGCGTAGGAGACGCGTACGTTCGGCGGGGACAGACCATCTTCTCAACTTCCGTAGGGATGCCACTCGTCACCTAGTCCGATTTGGCTGGTAAGAACGCGACGAACTTGGCACCCTGGCCCTCCACACCAATCTCGACGATATTGCCGTGATGCGCTTCCACGATGCCTTTCACAATCGAAAGGCCGAGCCCCATTCCCTTCGCACGCGACGTGAAAAACGGCGTAAATATGCGCGGCTTGTCGGAGTCGGGAACCCCTGGGCCGGTATCGCCGAACTCGACGCGAATATATTTGCGTGACCGCGTTAGCCCGCAAAGCCGCTGTGCTTCCATCGGGTCCGCGCGCGATGTGCGGACTGTTAATGTCCCGCCTTCGAGCATGTATGATATAGCGTTCTCGATCAGTTCGGAAAACGCTCGCTTGAGACGCGACGAATCCGCAGGGATCGATGGCAGGGAAGGCGCGAGGTCGAGGACGAGCTTGACATCGACGCGCCGCGGAAACGACTCGGTCACACACTGCTTGACGATGTCGTTAATTTGCTCCTCCGAGAGCGTGATCTGCGTTGCGCGCACAAAGTCACGAAACTCCTGCAAGATCTCTTCGAGCCGGAATATTCCCCGTCTGATCGAGCCCGCGAGTTCTCGAAATGTGTCGCGCTTGTCGTCGGCTTCAGACAGCACATATTCCAGTTCGTTAAGGTCGCCTTTGATCGCAAAGGTCCGGTTGCCGATCATATGCGCCGCTCGGGCCGACATCTCGCCCCACGCAGCCATGCGCTCGGTTGCCATCAAGCGGTCGATCATGCCGTTGCTTTCGAGCGCCGCGCCAAGTTGCGAAGCGATCGTCGATAGCACGCTCTCATCGTCCTCCGTAAACTCGCTCCGAAACCAGGGGGCATTGGAGCGACGGCGCATGACGCGCAGGACGCCAAGAATGTTGTTGCGCCCGTAGATCGGCACTGCGAGAAAGGCACCGATTTGGGTCGACGGCAGCTCTTGATAACGTCCTTTGTGCCGTGGGTCGCTGGCAGGGTTGTCCATGCGCACTGGCTCTCCCGTCTGCGCAACCCATCCGGTAAGCCCTTCGCCAACATGGTAGCTCGCGTAGCCAATACTCTCGGCCAGCGGGCCGCGGGTGGCGCGCAGGATCAGTTCTTTGCGCGAGGCGTCCAGACAAAAAACGGAGCAGTGCTCGAAGCGCAGGATATCGGATGCTACATCGACGACGCGCCGCAAAAGCGTCGTCGTGTCCGTTATCGCGCTCAGGTCCTTGCCAAGTTCGATCAGCGCAACCTGGCGCGCCTGGAATCGGGCGATCATCAGGCGCATTACGGTCAGGTTTGCCACCATTTCGAGAATGCTGACATGCTCTGGCGTGAAATGGTTGAGAGTGAGCGACTGAAGGTTGAACACGCCGCGCGTGAGTCCGTTTTCATCGATCAGGGGGATTGCAATTTCGCTGCGCACATCGGAAAAAAACGGGTAGTAATAGGGGTCGTCATCGACATTGGATGCCACATGCGTCTTACCGGTTTCGGCCACGTGTCCCGTAATTCCACGGCCGTTCTTGGGGACGGTGCCCGCGCTGTCCGACCAGGTCGAGCTGCCGGATGCCGCGATTTTGAGACGCTGCATGCGCCGTTCTTCCGTCCAGCCTTCGCCTGTGACAACCTGGATATGCAGATCGCCTGTGTCCTCGTTTACGAGCGCGACAAAGGAGCGATCCGCTTCCACCACCGCCGTGGCTTCGTCACTTACATCCTGGAGGAGCGCTTGCCAATTCGTCGTTTCCACCGTCACTCTGCTTAGGCGGTTGATCAGGTTCAAGTAGGTATTTGTCAACGGTTGCTCGCTTGTCGGTTGGGATGGTGCACAGCTATTATTTTACTGTGCGCCGAGTGAAATTCGCTCTGATACGAGGGACGCTTCTGGGGTTAGTTCGCAGGACGACGCGCAAAAAGTACCGAGTACTGGGGGTGGGGGCACAGTGCCCCCACAAATGCTTCGGGATTAGTGCCCGACGAAACCGAGCCAGATGTTGTGCCAGCGGTCGGCCATCGAGTCGTGGTGAACTTGCTCGGGCATCGGGTTCGGGTCGTGCTCGAGGACGAGGCGTATTTCGCCTTTGCGCAGGTAGCCCTCAGAACGCGCCGCAACTTCAACGCCCTCAGGCCGGTAAAGCGCATCTCTTCGCTGTTCGAGCCCCAGGTTCTTGACTTGCGTGTCAGCCAATTGCGTGCGCAAAACGCTAATCTGCCGTTGCTGAGCGGCACCTTCCTGGTACGGGTCCACGATTTTCGCCAGGATCATCCCGCCGATTGCGAGTACGCAAACAAAGCCCGCCGCAAGCAGAATGTAGCGCGGCAGGAGGCCAACAACGGGCTTGCGCTTTCGGGCATGGCGGCGGCGGTGGGCCAGTTGGTCTATGGTGTTGTTCTCATCGTCCATTGATGTATCCTGCGCGGAATCCGGTAACATCGGCGCTAACCATTCTAGTGCCGATGCTTAAATCCAAATGCTGCCCCGCTATCATATGCATTGGCCGCCCGAAGGCGTACTATCACGCACGCAAGAGCGGTTGGCCGATACGGTGAACCTTCAGAAAGTTTGTGCTTCCTGGAACGTTGACAGGCACTCCGCCTGTCAGAACAACAATGTCGCCATCCCGCGCCGCCCCGATTCGAAGCGCCGCAGTGATGCTTTCTTGCATCATGTCGTCAGAAGTGACGACTTCTCGGGCCATGACAGGCTTGACGCCCCATACCAGTCCGAGCCTCGTAAAAGTTCGCTGCACGGTCGTGCACGCCACGATAGGGACGTTCGGCCGATGCCTCGAAATTGCCAGCGCCGTCGCGCCGGAGGATGTAGCCGCGATAATCGCGGATGCTTTAAGATCCCTTGCGGCGGTAACCGTTGCGTGTGCGATCGTCTGCGTTATCGCTTCCATATAGGCCTGTTGATCGCTTAGTTCTGCCTTAGGCCATTGATTAAAAGTCTCTTGTCTCTTGTTGAGCGATGGCTCGGTATAACGACTAATCTGGTTCATCATCTGAACTGCCAGAAACGGATACGCCCCCACTGCAGTTTCGCCTGACAGCATGATCGCATCGGTGCCATCAAAGATGGCGTTCGCGACATCGCTTGCCTCGGCGCGGGTCGGGCGCGGATTGCGGATCATCGAATCAAGCATCTGCGTTGCGGTGATAACCGGCTTGCCCGCAGCATTTGCCTTGCGAATGATCATCTTCTGGACAATCGGTACCTCGTCGATCGGAATCTCGACGCCGAGATCGCCGCGAGCCACCATGACGCCGTCAACCGCACGTAAAATCTCGTCGATGTTATGGACCGCTTCGTGCTTTTCGATCTTCGCGATGATCGGAATCCGTGCACGAACTGCGTTGCAGACACCCTTCAAAACCGCAATATCGTTGGCACTACGAATAAACGATGCCGCGATCCAGTCAACCTTTTGGTCGATGCCGAACCGAAGGTCGTCGAGATCTTTGTCGGTAATCGCCGCGATCGGCAGCGAAACCCCGGGAGCATTCACTCCCTTGTGCGACGACAAAATCCCGCCGATAACCACCTTGGTGTGAAGGCGATCGCCTTTACGCCCCGTAACCACGAGGTCGATCAGGCCATCGTCGAGCATCAAGTGCGCACCAATGGGCACCGATTCGACGATCTCCGGGATCGAAACACCAGCTTCGTGCTCGTTCCCTTCGCACTCGTTGGTCGTTAAAATAAACTCTGCGCCGGGTTCGAGAACTGCCCTGTCTCCGGCGATCATCCCAACTCGGACCTTCGGCCCGGACAGGTCCTGCAAAATTGTAATCGGCTTGCCAATTGTCAGTGAGAGATCCCTGATATTGGCAATAGTAGTAGCATGCTCTTCGTGCGAGCCATGTGAGAAATTGAGGCGCGCTACATCCATTCCCGCCTCAGCTAATTGTCTTAAATTCTCGGGTGAACGCGTGGCTGGCCCGATCGTGCAAACTATTTTTGTTCGTCGCATGAACGCCTATTGATCTTTCTGGGGCGCATTTCTAAGATTGTAGTACGACTCACGGAATCGTTAGAAGAGCGAGTGATTCTTCATTATAGCACTATTGCTAGGCTGGTATCCAACGTTTTTTTTAGTGAATGTAAACTTTTATGAGAGGTTTTTTTGCCACAGTTGGGTGCTACCACCGAAGACGCCAGATGTATGAATCGCGACCGGGACATCGAACGATCGGGCGAACACCTCGGCCTGGCCTTCGACAGCCCACATTTCAAGCGAAATGTCTACGTCCGGGCCAAAAGACAAAGACATCGTTACTGCCTCGCCTTTGCGAGGCTGCTCCAGATGTACGCCCGTGATGCTCGCCAGATGTCCACGATCGAGTGCTTCGGCAAGTCGTAAGCAGCACGACAGGACGCGCACGGCGAACTGCTGTTTCTCCGTGAGGCGGGCAAAGCGCGGGTGACGCTTGCGGGGTGGGGATTTGCGGTGATAGTAGGCGATCTGAGCCATCAACTCGATCTCGATATCGTTGAAACCCAGCAATTCCGAGTTGCGGATCAAATAGTACGAATGTTGATGGTGGTTCGTATGCGATACGAAGAAGCCGCAGTCATGCAAAACTGACGCGTAATCGAGCAACTCGCGCGAGGATGTCAGGTCGTGCAAACCGAGCGCGAATGTCTGGTCAAACAGCGACAGCGCCAGGTCGCGAATGTGCCGCGCATGCACGTCGTCGATTTTGCACCGGCGCGCCAGGGCACGGACGCTGCGCACGCGCACGCTTTCGGGCTCGAATGAGACTGGTTGCGGTGCCTGTCGGTTGAAGTAATCGACGACGATGCCTTCTCTCAGGCCGCGATCGCTAATCAGGATCTTCCCTGCGCCGACAGTTTCCATCACCGTCTGCAATATTGCCGCGCCGCCGATCACGATATCCGCCCGTTCTGGAGTAAGCCCCGGCACTTTGCGACGCTCTTCCAGCGTCATTCGACACAGCATCTGGTTGACCGCCGTCAAATCGACGAGGTTCAACTCGAAGTTGCGCATGGTCGGCGGCGCATCGCCATCGGGACGGGCGCGCCGGGCAACAATTTCGGCCAGGCTCATAATGGTCCCCGACGACCCGAACATCTGGGTGAAGCCGCGACTGGCAATCTCGCGTTGCGCGGGTGCCAATGTGCTGCGCACCTTGTTGCACAACTTCGCCCACAAGCCTGGGCTGATAGGCCCCGGTCTCTCGCCCAGAACCTCGTTCGTCAACCTGATCGCGCCTAGCTTGAGGCTGTCAAGGAATTGGTGCGCGTGCCAGTCGGCGATTACGAGTTCCGTGCTGCCGCCACCGATGTCGAAAAATAGCGCCTTTTCCCGCCGATGCATGTCGATGCCGCTGCGAATGCCCAGATAAATGAGTCGCGCTTCTTCATGGCCCGAGATAACGCGAACGTCCAGAAAGCCGCCAGTGGCCCTGCGCACCGCATCGACGAACTCTTCCTGGTTCTCTGCTTCGCGGGAAGCCGCAGTTGCCAGCGCGACCACATGTTCCGCCCCGTAACCCTTCGCCACATCCGCGAACCGGCCCAACACACGCGTCGCCCTGTGCATCGCCTCGGATGTCAGCCTCGCATGTCCGCCAATAAACTCGCCCTCGCCCAGACGCACCACTTCCTTCTGGCTGGCAACCGTGGTCCATGTGCCGTCAGGATGCAGATCGACTACCGCGAGGCGAATCGAGTTTGTACCAATGTCGAGTGAGGCGAATATCATTTTCTTTATTGGAAGAGCAAATGCCTCCGGTGGCTGCTCATGCCGCAGGGGCAGCGCACCAGTGCGGATTTTATGCACGCTTCCGCGTGGGACAGCGTTTTGCTACGGTATATAAGCCTATCTTATCGCGAGGAGATCAAGGCCCGTCGCCACAGTCCTGCGAGAAGCGGGCGAAACACGCTGGCGTGCGCCCGGCCACAGAGGGCATCCTGAATCTTATCTCTCTCTAACTTTACCACGAAATGACACCTGCCTACTTCTCCCGCACGCGCCGCTGCATGTCGTACAGCATGGTGAGCGCTTCCAGCGGCGAAAGAGTCGAGACATCGAGTTGCTCGATCTCATCGATTACCGGATGGCGTTCGGCTTCGAACAGGGTGAGTTGCAGGCGCTTTTGCGCGGCCTGGATCCCTGGCTTGTTCGCGGCTGTCTGGCGTCCCTTGCTTTCGAGCCCACGCAGGATTTCGGATGCGCGCATGAGGACCGGGTCGGGAATTCCGGCGAGGCGCGCAACCTGAATCCCGTACGATTTATCGGTCCCACCCGGCATGATCTTGCGCAGCCAGACGATGCGATCGCCCTGCTCCTTGACTGCTATGCGATAGTTTTTGGCACCGTCGAGCTGGGTTTCGAGTTCGTTAAGCTGGTGGTAGTGCGTCGCGAACAATGTCTTGGCACCGATCGCGTGCAGGCATTCCGCGATCGCCCATGCCAGCGCGAGGCCGTCGTACGTGCTGGTGCCCCGTCCCACTTCGTCCAGGATCACGAGGCTCCGGTTGGTCGCGTTGTTGATGATGTTTGCGGTCTCGCTCATCTCGACCATGAATGTCGATTGCCCCGAGGCCAGGTCATCCTGCGCGCCAACACGGGTGAAAATGCGATCGACCACCCCGATCGAGGCGCTGTCGGCCGGGACAAACGATCCCATCTGAGCGAGCAGGACGCAGACCGCAACCTGGCGCAGGTAGGTAGACTTGCCAGCGGCATTGGGGCCGGTGATGATTTGGAGGCGCTGGCGGTCGCCATCCAAGTGGGCATCGTTGGGTACAAACAACGTCCCGTGATGCAGGTGTTCGACGACCGGGTGGCGGGCATTGCGGAACACGATATCGAGCGAGTCGTCGACTTGTGGCCGTACGAATCTGAGTTGCGCGGCGGTTTCCGCAAGGCCCGAGAGAACATCGATGCGCGCGATCGCACCCGCGAGACGCAGGAGGGGAGACGACCACTGATCTGCGACCTGCTGACGAATCTGCGTGAAAAGACTGTACTCGCGTTCGACAATTCGTTCTTCGGCACCAAGGACCTGTGCCTCGTGTTCTTTGAGCGATGGCGTGATAAACCGTTCCGCATTCGCGGTCGTCTGCTTGCGGATGTAGTCGTCCGGCACTCCGGCGAGGTTCCCTTTGCTCACTTCGATGTAGTAGCCAAACACGCTGTTGAAGCCGACCTTGAGCGTGCGAATTCCGGTGCGTTGCCGTTCGGCCTCTTCGATGGCAGCGATAAATTGCTTTCCGCCCGATCTGAGCGCGCGCAGCGTGTCGAGTTCTTCGTCGAAGCCGTCGCGAATCAATCCGCCGTCGCGCAGGAGAATGGGAGGCTCATCGGCGATCGACCGCCCGAGCAGGTCGCGGAGTTCGGCGGGAGATCCGGCTATGAGCGTGACATCGGACGCAAGCGTCGTATCACGGTGCAGCCTCGAAAGGGCTGCTGCGGCGACGTCCATCTGCTCGAGGGAGAGACGGAGGGCGACGAGGTCTCGCGCATTGGCCGCACCCGAGCAGACCCTGGCGGTGAGGCGCTCGATATCGGCTACAGCGCGCAGAGCATCGCGGATATCGCCGCGCAGAAGGCTGTCGTTGGCGAACTCCTCGACGCCATCGTGGCGCGCGCGAATCAGCGCGACATCCAGCAGCGGCTGGTCGAGCCACTTGCGCAGGAGCCGTCCCCCCATCGATGTGATCGTGCGGTCGAGGACATGGATAAGACTCTTGGTTTTGGAACCGTCGATTTGCGACTGGGTAAGTTCGAGGTTGCGGCGGGTCGCGGCATCGAGCATCATGAATTGTTCGGTCGAGTAAGCCCCCATCGACCGAATATGGGTAATTGCCCCCTGGTGCGTCGAGCGCACGTAGTCAAGCAGCAGCGCGGCGGCATCAAGACCTGCGGTAAAGTCGTCGCATCCGAAGCCGCGCAGCGACTGAGTGCCAAAGTGGTCGAGCAATTGGGCGCGGGATGTGCGCCGCTGATCCTTGCTGCCAAACGTCGTGATGACCGCTCCTGTCGCCTGACGTATCTCTTCGACGAGCGCCGGATCGGCATCGGGACGGACGAGGCATTCGGCGGGCTGGAGGCGTGCGACCTCCTCGACGACCTTAGAAATGCCACAGTCGAACGGGATTTCAGTTGCAAGGAACTCCCCGGTGCTCACATCGACCACACCAACCCCGCTTGGCATCCGTTCGCCGGTGATCGCGGCGACGAGGTAGTTGTTGCGTCGCGCATCGAGCAGGGCGTCTTCGACTACGGTGCCTGGTGTGAGGACCCGGGTAACGCGGCGTTTGACGAGTCCTTTGGCAAGCTTGGGGTCTTCGACTTGATCGCAAAGCGCGACCTTGAAGCCGCGCGCGATCAGGCGGGCGATGTAGCGCTCGACCGCATGGTGGGGCACTCCCGCCATCGGGATTCGCGCCCCCGCCTGCTTGTCTTCGCGTCCTGTCAGGGTAATCTCAAGCTCGCGGGAGATGATCTCGGCATCTTCGCCATAGGCCTCGAAGAAATCGCCGACGCGCATCAGCAGAACGATCTCGGGTCGCTCTTCTTTTACCTCGAAATACTGCCGCATCAATGGGCTGAGATTGGTGAGGGAATACTGCGCCATGGCTGCTGGATTATAGCATATTCGCGCGGGGCACGGCGGCTGGTGTGGGAGAGAGAAGAGATACGATGCCTCCGGCGGCTGCTCGTGCCGCACGGGCGCCGCGCCAGCGCGGATTATATTCACGCTGCCGCGTGGTACAGTCCTATGTTAAGGAATGCGAGTATTGCTGCACACAGAACGTTAAAAGCCTAACTTCTCAGAACGCGAAGCGGGCGAAAAAAGGCCCATCGGCCTGGAGCGCTCCCGAATCCTACTTCCCTTCTCCCCTCACAGCGTCCTCGATCACCTGGTAGTCGGTATCGCTGAGCACGTGGACGTTACCCTGGAATGCCAGCGTCCAGTGCTCGGCGGGCCAGCGCTTGGGGTATTCGAGGAGCGGGACGAGGTCGATCATCGGGACGTAGTAATCTTTGTCCCGGATATAGAGCGGCTTAACGGGGAAGCGGAACGGGTACTCCTCACCTTCCTTGCTGCTCGTCCAGATATGCTCGGCGGATCCGTAGTAAGTCCCCGTTGCCTCGCTAATGCCGCCGACACATTTTATACCCACCATATAATAAACGACACGATCGCCAGGTCTGACGCGCTCAGCTTTTTTACGGTGTCGCCCCTTCATACCCGCAACGTCAAAACCACGGGCACGGGAAGTTTCAAAGTTGTCTGCTGAAGATACGAGAAGCCAGTTCGTACGCACTTCCATAATTAGGACTTTCGCTTAATGAATAAAGGTTGTAAAAATGTCATCTCGACCGAAGCGAGGCACGAGCGCAGTGGAGAGATCTCTCTGCATTACCAGCAGGGAATACGAGATTTCTCCGCTTCCTTCGTTCCTCAGTACGGTCGGAATGACAGCGAGTTGCCCACTTAATATGCCAAGCGAAACTCCTAATAATGTGTCCCACGCGTAAATTATAGCATTTGCGCTCAGCGAACGGATGATACCCATCAACTCACACCAGCCGTCGGCACCTCATCGCTCCTAACGTAGTTATAGAATGTCGCCTGGCTGATCCCAAGCGCATCCGCAAAGCGACGCCCGTGGAGAATTATAGTGACTGTAAACGAAGCTACCCAAAACAGCAAGGGGACCACACCTTAGTTTGCTGTGCCATTTTTGGGGTGCTGTCCCGTTGTGGTGCATTAATCACAGTTGCCAAGGTATTATTTTTATGCTTCATTGTCCAAATTACACATTCCGGTATTGAGGATCACTGGATATAATCGGATACAGAATACAATTATTCACCTATGAATGTAACCATAGCAGATTATTGTATGGACTCGTTGGCGGGCCACCTTTTCAACGCTTGAAAACAGTCCTACTTGTAAAAGGTTCTCTCTGTTTGTATCAGCAGGCGGTGTTTGGACATGTCAGAGACGTGCGATACACACATTGCGTCAGCGACATGGTAGCTCTTTATGAGATGTGCGCTTGCACCAACTGTTGACAATGTCAGTTGTGAATGGAGCATCTGATTGCCGTTCAGCCAGGACCACCAAGGATGGTAGATCATTATCATGGTTACAAATCACCCGCCTCGAATACTTGCCTTTACTCCTTATACGCTTTGGGACTTTCATACGAAGTATGAGGTAACGATTACTGCCGCCCTGCAACTTCGCGGAGCGGAGGTGCGGCACGTACGCTGCCTGGGAGAATTGGTAAAATGCGATGTGATACCTTCAATTCCCCCGCCAGATGGTGTGACTGGCGGTTGGTGTGCGGTATGCCGGTCACGCGGTGATCGCGATTTCGGGGCACTTGGCTTGACCTACGAGCGAATCAACGACTTCGTAAACTCAGACGAGATGGACGAAATCGCGCAGTGGGCCGACTCTCTAGAACCGGCGGAAATGCTAAGTGCGGTATTCCGAAACCGCCCTCTCGGCGAATGGGTGACGTCCTCGATGGTCTCTGACGTGAGAGACTATCCGCTCTCAATGGATCGACCCAATGTGTCAGATCCAATGCGCGGCTACCTAAAGGCGGCTGCAATCACGTTGGTCGCGCTGGAGCGCCTGCTGGACGACTGGCAGCCGACCGCGATGGTGCTGTTCAACGGGCGTCGATCGGTGACTTACGTCGCCTACCGCTTGGCACAAGAGCGTGGCATTCGAGTGCTCGTCCACGAGCGCCCCCTTTCACCAGGGACGATCTACGTCATGCCGAACGTCACGTGCGTTTCCTATAAGCCGTTCCTCGATTACTGGAATCGTTGGCGCGAAGTTCCACTGACACCTGCCCAGATTGACATTGCAGCCCGATGGCTTCGCGAGCGGCGCTATGCCATCAATCATCCCGGCGTCGAGATGTACGCATCAGCACCTGCACATGCGGACATCCATCGGATCTTTGACATTGCCCCAGGAACTCCGATCGTTGCCTACATGACGACATCCATGTTCGAGATTATGGGAAATCCCGAGGCGTACGCCGACAGTGATCTTCAGTCCCACTGGATCGAGACGTGCATCCAATGGGCTCAGGACAACCCTGATATTGCGCTGATTATCAGGGTTCATCCGAACGTCGCCAATGCACCTTCGGAGGTAGCGTATTACCGTTCTCTAGCATCGGCCATTCCTCGCAATGTGCAAATTGTCATGCCGAACGACCCACTGAGCGCTTACGATATCGTTGCCGCAGCAAAAGTCGTTGTCAGCTACGCATCGACCATTGGGTTGGAAGCGCTGGCGACGGGTAAGACCGTGATCGCTGATACATACATGGCGTTCTACGGGGCGGCTGAAGGGCTAATTTCGATTACGAAGGCAGCAAAGCTTCCAGAACTCCTGAGTGCCGCTTTGAGGGAGGAAGATTCACTACAGAAGCAGATCGGCGCACTTCGATTTATCTACCGCTACTTTTACGGTTTTCCACAGCCATTCGATTTGGTGAGCGTCGTGAGCCTCACCGATAGTCGGCTGGAGTATGACACCCGTTCTGCGCTTTTGCCAGGCAAGGATGCGACTCTTGACCGCATCTGCGACTACGTTTTAACGGGAAATGCGATGTGGAGTCCGCCTTCGGACATCATCGCGACCTCCTCTGACGAGGAACTGCGGTATTTTCAGAGCCTTATCGCAAACCCCGATTGGCTTTTGCCAACACGGGAAGATCGAAATGCATCGCGGCGGAGTCAGATCGTTGCCAGCATTCGTGCGATCCCCACGCGCATCGCGCTCGCAGTTCCCGGCCCGCTGCATCGCTTCCTGCGAGCCGTGTGGATGCGGTTGCCCCGAGGCATCCGCCGTGCCGTCAGCAGCGTCCCCGGCGATTAGGCGCGATGCGCGAAGGCTGTAAAATCAGCTATTACACGATCCTGGTCCTGATCCAATAATCCGGGCGACGATGGGAGGCTAACGGCCGCTCTATAGATTTGTTCGGCGTTTGGCAGTGGGAAGGGTTGATGAGCGTTTTTGTGCGCCGCGCTCATATGTAATGGTTCCCAAACCGGTCGACATTGAATGGCCCGATCGGCCATTGAGGCAATCATCGTTCTGCTGTCAATGGCCGCACCCTCAGACAATAGAACCGTATACAGCCAGTATGTCATATCGACGCCATCGGTCGCGGTAGGCACGGTTACCCCGGTAAGCGCATGGAACGCCTCGTTGTAGCGCCGCCCAATTTCACGCTTTCGCGCCACCAGCGCATCAATGCGCTCCATTTGCCCGCAGCCGATCGCAGCGTGAACATTTGACAACCTATAGTTGTAACCGATCTCATCGTGGACATACTCAGCCACCTGGCATTTTGCTTGAGTAGTGAGATGCTTAGCGCGTGCGGCCCACTTTTCGTTGCTGGTCACTATCATGCCGCCGCCGCCTGCAGTTGCGAGCTTGTTTCCATTGAAGCTAAAGCAGGCAATGTCAGCTCCGGTACCAATCGGTGATCCCTTATATTTCACGCCGATTGCTTCGGCGGCGTCTTCTATTACCGGGATGTCGTATTCACGGGCAACGGCGTAAAGCGCTTCGAGGTTAACGGCCCCTCCGAGCACGTGGACGGGCAATACTGCCTTGACTGCTCGGCCGGTCACGTTGTTTCGAAGAACACCATTGGAGCGATGGCAGCCATTCTTTAAGAACTCAGAAACTCTTTGAACGTCAATCTGCCACGTTGCAGGATCGACATCTATAAATACAGGCCATGCTCCGACGTACCGTATGGCATTGGCTGACGCAATAAACGAGAGTG
>Ga0364874_10561_pt1 | contig 19143 bp, 23 predicted proteins | sample ExccelAu500001D4_2_FD_206922 | JGI IMG/M metagenome (GOLD analysis project Ga0364874, IMG submission 206922) | Enriched cells from Trout Bog Lake Hypolimnion, Wisconsin, USA - BchlTB.Aug07.5000.01.D4 | ecosystem: Environmental > Aquatic > Freshwater > Lake > Hypolimnion/Profundal zone | place... | reverse complement strand
CGCTGCGTGCTCCACTCATTAAGGGCGAACTGGATAATCCTGCCTCTCCTATAACGGCGGAGTGTCGCGAAGCTATGCTTCTCCGGAAGTCGGCGCGTAGGTCTTCGTACAAAAAACTGGAAAAGTTCTTAGCGCTGCTGTCTGACGATGACCGGCTACGGTACCAATTCAGCTATATGGGCGCCGCGCGCACCGGGCGATGGAAGAGCGGCGGCAAGGAAGACGAAGCTAACTCGATGCAGGTTCAGAATATGTCCCGCGGTGAAAAGGTTGTCAAAAAGAAACTTGACCTCGCGCTTCGCCTAATAGAATCCGAAGATTACGACGGTCTCGTGCGTGAGTTTCCCGAAACTACCGTCGTCGAGGTAGTTATAACGATACTGCGCTCCCTGTTTCAGGCGAAGCCCGGAAACACCCTTATCGTCGCTGATAAAAACGCCATCGAAACCCGTATGCTAGGATGGGCGTCGGGGTGCGATGCGATTCTCGATATATTTCGACACACTAAAGAAGACGGAGGCGACCCCTACCTCGCGTTCGGCACAAAATTGTACAACAAGACATACGCCGAGATGTGGAAGACCTACGCTGCGGGAAACGAGGAAGAACGGCAAAATAGTAAAGCACCGATGCTCGCCTGCGGGTACGGGTTAGGTGGGGGAGAATTGTACACTAACTCCGATGGGGATGAAGTTTGGGGCGGGCTGAAAGGCTATGCTTTAAACGTCTGCGGTGTTGATATGCCAAAGGAACTAGCTCACAAAGCCGTGAAAGTTTACCGCGATTCTTACACCGAGGTCGTGCAATTGTGGCTAGACTCGGAAGAAGCATTTAAGCAAGTTCTGCGACGCGGAGGCATCATTAAGGTTGGTGAAGTTACGTGGAATCGGTACGACCAAGAATGGGTAGAGCACCCAACGCAGGGAAAGCAGTGCGTGCTTGCCTTCCGCCGTCATGCAATTGAAACCGGAGGGTACATCATCTCCGTTGAACTGCCGTCAGGGCGCCGGTTGCACTACTATAACGCAACTATCGACACCGAAGAGAAGGTTAGTATAAAAACCGGGAGACCTTACACGGCCGAAGTTATTCACTTTGACGGCGTTGAGCACAGTTCAACTCAAAATGTAGAAGGTAAAACCGAAAAGAAACAGCACAAGTGGGGTCGGGTGTTTCGGTCATTTCATTTTCTCCATGAATGAGTCGATGCGTTCTTTTTCAAACGCGGATAGAATTTCAGGCTTGCCGGGAACATGGCTCGGCATGTCGTAGAGTTCGGCAGGGTACACTCCTATGTAGACGAGAATCTGGGTATGAACCGCCCCGCCGAGGTTCCACAGAGCTTGCCACAAGTGTGGCTCGTCCCGAAAACCGGCCATGTAGGCTTGAATGTGGCGTTGCGCGGATGAGAGATAGCGTGATATTGGCATTCCGCGCTCCCAGTTACGAACGGCGTATTTTTTAGCGCCGGCGTCCATAATCCATCCCCAAGCGAACAGAGCCCACGGGGGGAGTAACTCTAAGAGTGGTTTATCGGCCGCAGTGTCGCGAACTGCACCGCTTTGAAAATTCTGGCGCTCCCCAGAATCTTTTAGGTCAGCCATTTAGAAGTTACCTCGCCGCATTTCCTGCATCGGCGTAAGATTTCGTTCCTCTGAAGCCTCACCCGTACTATGAAGCTGTCGTCCGGGTGAATCCTTCTCGTCGTTGGCATCCCACGTTTTCATGGAAGGAGCCATGTATTCAATTTCGGCAAAATTTGCTATATCCACGAGGTAAGCTACGTTACCGGGCGCGATGGTATTTCCCTTGATTACGCCTCCCTCCCGGTACAGCTTGAGACGGTCTTCCAGTGACTTTAGTGCGTTCACCTTGTGTGGGTAGGCGTCCGCAATTGCTCCGTATTTGAAAAACGAAACTCCCGTCGCGTTGGTCATGCGCTGCTGAAATTCTGGACTGCGCTCTGTATCGGGCACGCCGGGCATATCTTTAATTTCGTAGCTCATTTAGTCTCCTCAATCGTTAGTAAAACCCTTGCCGTAAATTAGTTCTACTTCGCAAGTTTTGAGCGGGGCGGACAGCTTGTTTTTCGCCGTTTTGATTTTAGTGTTCGCGCCGATAATGTTGTCGCCCTTTTTGATTTGGGATATTCTGCGAACGTCCAGCCTCAAGCTCGAGAAAAACTTCAAAGCTCGGCCCCCGGGCGTCACATCCGGATTTCCAAAAGTTATGCCAAGCTTATCGCGAAGTTGGTTTATGAAGACCATCGCCGTGTTCGTCCGGGCAACTGCTGCGGTTAGTTTTCGCATCGCGGACCCCATCAGCCGCGCTTGAAGACCCATAGTTGGCTGACCCATTTCACCTTCAAGTTCGGCTTTTGGAACTAACGCGGCTACACTATCGACCACTACGATAGTTATAGATTTGCTTTGAATCAGCGCGAGAGCGATTTCAAGAGCTTCTTCCCCGCTGCCCGGCTGTGAAACTAGAAGATTATCCACGTCTACGCCAAGTTGTTTCGCGTAAACGGGGTCGAGGGCTTGTTCTACATCAATGTACGCGGCAACGCCGCCCGCTTTTTGGGCCTGTGCCACGCACTGAAGACACAACGTACTCTTCCCTCCCGATTCCGGACCCATCACCTCGGTGATTCGTCCGCGCGGAATGCCGCCGACACCGGTGAGTGTATCAATGGCGGTACATCCGGTCGAAATAACATCGACAGGCTCAGCCGCCGCGCTCTGACTTAAGGGCATAACCGCACCGGCACCAAATTGTTTTTTGATTCCAGCTATGGCTTGGTCGAGTTCTTTGCTCAAAGATTGCCTCCGAACCGTGGTAAATTACGTGGCGACGGGCCTTGATACCCGCTCCGTCCGGCCTCAGACTTTCTGTATCACTACAGAAGCCCTCTCTCAGAGAGCATGGGCCGTAAGTCTTATCCATCCGGTACGGCTCCTACGGTAGTGCGTGTCCTTCCACGCCGCGCCACGAAACTAAACTTTTGGACTCTCCACGAAAATCGGCATGACCGCCGTCTTGGACCTGTATTCTTTGTTCACTAAGAAGCAAACTTGTGCCGGCGGTTCGTAGCTTGCTTTGATGGACACTGCATACGCGGAATAGCCCATCAGCGACCCGTTCACGACGAACGACCCGCCGTCAAACCGTGTGTGGAAGTGACCAAACACATCAAGGTCGGCGCGTCTAGCCTTATTCCATTGCGCTAGTGCTTTATTAACGGGGACGGTAATGCCCCCGACGCCCCCCGCATAATTTATTTGATGCCCGTGATGGAATCGAATCTCGTACGCGCCATCGAAAAAGCGAATGTAGGAGTGGTAGCCGGGTTGAACGACGAACTTAACCCGCTTCTCGGTTTCGAAATAATCCCGAAGCATAAGGTACATGAAGTATTCGAGGCTATTGCCGCTCTCGGTCGCGATGCGTTGTTCTTTTGTTAGTCTCCCGTGGTTGCCCGAGTGACACGGCAGAACTAACTGAACGTCCGAAGGTGTATTGGCCAGTATGAACTTGATGCCAGATACAATCATAGAATAAGCTTTGTAAATCGCTTCTGCCGGCGGCAGGGAATTTGCCTCGGCCAAGTCTTCGTGGATGCTCCCCGTGATGAAGTCGCCAAGGAGGGCTAACACGACGGTCTTGATGGACGTTTCCCGAGCGTTAATGCGGTACCAGGCCATCTGTCCCTGTAGGAGCCGATGAAACCGTTCCTCAAAAATTTCAAGATTGTATTCGTTCATGTTGCTAACTTGTTCGGGGAGGATGGATTCTTCAAGATGCCAATCCGACCAGACGACCACCATCGCGGACTCACTCTTGCCGGATGTCAGCGCCGCTTTGATATCGACGATTTGCGGCTTAGCGCCTTTTAGTGTCGCGAATACTGCGTTTTCCGACTCTAGGGTCAGAACGCGGTCTTGCAGAGACTTGATTTGCTCGTCTTTGTTTTGACGCTTATCTCGCAGCTTCTGAAATTCGAGTTCCTGAATCTGGTCGGGGGTGAGCACCGCTTTTTTGGCTTCCACCAGGTTCGGATTGGTGCCTCCGCACCCACAGGTCTTTACATCGATGCGGAACGCTTTCGTTTTTCCACATGCCGGGCACAGACGTTTTTGAAGTTTAGCCATTTTGGTCTCCCTTAGACGGTCGTGCGACGAAGGCTCTCAAATCTAGCGCGGTTACTCATAATCTGGGACCGCTGCATCTTGAGAACCAGTTCGAACTGTTTTGCGGGGTTGTCCACGAACTGTCGCATCGCGCCGGCGAAACAGATTCGTGCGGCCTCGTCCAGTTCTAGACTTTCCCGCGTCGCCAAATCATCCAGATTTAGTGCCTGCTCTGGGTCAACTGGGACGATTGCGACTGTAGTGCGCGGTACTGACCTAACAATACTTGTCTTTCGAGCCATAATTTGATTGCCTCCTCCGTAAAAGGTATACTGTTTTTCAAACAAAATTGTCGGCAGTTCTTAGCCGCTCTTCCATATTTTTGAAAAAAACCGTGAGTACGCGATTGGATGCGCATTCGGACCCGAGCAAGTTCCCTCGCCAGACAGCCGCAACTTCGAGTGCCCGCTTGTAGTCCGGACGAACTTACTTTTGTGAGGTTTCCACAACTGCATCGACACAGCCATCGACAACTCTCATTCTGAGAGTCTATGACCCGTATAGGACTCAATCTTCCGAACTTTTTATTTTTCAAATTTTTAAACCTGAAGGATTTGCTTAATTCGGGATGCCTAAATTTACAGTGCCCACAACTCCGTTGAAGGGTGCCTTGAACGGTTGCAAATGCCCCGCAGTCGCACCGAATTTTCCAAGTTGCCCTTGAATGCCCAGTTCCTACAGAATGGTATCCTAGAAATTTGACCACCCTGATATGTTTGAATCGTCTACCGATTAAGTTTTGAGTCCGACTCCGCGCCATTTTTGATAGTAGTTCTGAGCGCAGGCATCCGCAACTTTTCGAATCTCCGTTTTGAAGGCAGTGGTCTCTAACTAGTTTTTTGGTTCCGCAAACGCAGCGGCATAACCACAAATCAGACCTAGAGCGTTTCCCTGCAAATTTCACAACCGTCCAACGTCCGTATCGGCGTCCGACTCGGTTTTTAATCGGCTTCATTTTGTGATTGTTTCAAATTCCACGAAAAAGGTCAATAGTACTAAAGTACCGAGTCAACGTAACGTTTCCCGCGCCTAGCCGCGCCCTGCCGCGCCCTGCCGCGAAAGTCAAGATGATATCATCAACTCGCGCGTTCCGCAACAACAGCCGTCGACTGTAGTACGTTGAGTTGCCTTAACAATACTTGTCTTTTGAGCCATAGTCTAAGCGCCTCCGAGGTAAAAGGAATCCCAATCCTAGCACAAAATCTTTTAGTTCGGTACATAGTTCGAGAATTTACAGGAATTTTATTCGCGCAGCCGCAGTTCGGCCAATTCGACCGCCTCAAACCATCACCGCGTCGTAAAAGTTCAGTCCCGCAGACGCAGCGGCAGTTCCACCGGAGCGGGGTTTTGCTGAACAGGCTAATCACTGTAAGGTCTCCAAATCTCTTACCGCTTAGGTCTTGAATTTTTCGTTTACGAAGACGACAGCCGCAGGAGTTTGTTTGTCCGCTTAAAAGTCTACAGTGCATAACATCTCTAATTGTACCACACCGGCATCGACATTTCCACCTTATGTTGTACGGGCGGTACTCCATTTTTAGAACTTTCCAAAACCCAAAAGTCTGACCCGTCAAGTCTTGGGTGCGCTTTTTGTTCATATCCCGAGTTCGTTCGCGTCTAATACAACCGCAACTCCGAGTACATCCATTTCGAAGTTTATCTTTACGATATATGCCGACTTTTCCGCAGATACATCGGCATTTCCACTTTTTATGACCCACATATTCAAGGGCCAAAAGTCGGCCAAATCGCATCCCTGTTAAATCGGCGCATATTTGACCGTTAGAAAATCTACGGTACGGAACTTTTCTAGTCTGTTTCATTCGATTTTGAAAGCTCGTCCCACGACACGGCCCACGACGGCGTAGGAGGCTCGCCTTTCGTCCATACCATTTCACCACTAAGATTGGTGGCGGAATCCATAGACCCGTAGAACACATTGGCGCACGTTGGACAATACCAAGTCCGCCCATAATAATTCAACCAGTATCTAGGTTCTGGTTGGAGCGCGGTATCGCAGGTCGCGCAGATTCGGTCGTCTCTCACTGTGATTTCTTCTCGCGACCCGGAAATCCGTCGAATATCGCAGCGAACATTTTCTCTAGGTCAATACGCATGGCGTTTACGGCCAGTTCTTCAACCTTGCCGGGTTCGGCTAAGTACGCCTGCAAAATATCCACGTACCTATACATCGATTCTTTCTCTAGTTGTTTTCGCTCCTCGTCGGTTAACTTGCGCTTTACTCCGAGTTGGTACTTAGACCGTAGTACATCTGGGGTGTTTGCGACGCGTTTGGCATAATCTTCTTTCGGCTGCACAATAATAGAAGAAATGACTGCGTCGCCCAAGTCAACGGGCTTATCGGTCAGGAGGCTCACTACCCAACCATCGTTGGTTTGGATACAGAGTTCAAATTGGAAGCCACCTGTAGTCTTTTTGGTGCTGTTCTCGTAAACGGACTTGAGTAATGACATTTCATCTTCTGTTATTACAGTCTTAACCAGCTTCAGTTTTTGTTGCAGACCTTCTTGGACTTTTTTGAAATCGTTTTCTGTCGGTAGACTCATTTCTCATCCTTTAGTTAACGAGTTGGTTATTTTTAGGTAGCGGTCCAAAAGTAGGATACGCGCGGTCGCTCCATCTGAAAAACACTGCAGCTAGGTTCAAGCAGAGCCCCGAGAGGCGCGTTAACCGCAGCGCGATATACCAACGCAGTAGTGTAGCCGCATAGCGCCGATAACCAGTCAATCTCGCGCGATATTTTTCTAAAGCCTCTTTTGCTGGTTGTTTCTGTTCATCTTCGGTTAATTTGCGGTTCCATCTCATATCGAGTTACTCGGCGGAGAGTCATAAATACGACACAACGAGTATATTTGGCGAGGCGTATTATCGGCTATTGCACGTCCTGCGAAAACTGTTTCTGGTTCTACCAGTACGGCTTTCACGGTGGCGTGTCCCAACGTGATAGGCATGTCAGCCAGAATAGTAACTACTCGACCGTCCTCAGTAAAAATACATATTTCGTGGTCGTCATCAGGAACAATGACTTCTCCCGGCAAAAGACACCCGCAGGAGCGCGCAAAAGTCTCTAGGTCTACGTGCGTAGCGGTGATTTTACCTCGGTTGCTCATTTTTCTCTCCGCACAGCCGGCCACTCATTGTGGGTCCCTAACTGTTTTGCCGCGACCTATAGCTTTTTTATGCTGGACGTGTTGACATTCAGTTTCATGCCTGTATCTGCATTGGCTGCACAGGGGTAAACAACAAAACTGGCAACCTTTCAAAGTTTCGAACGCGCCGCAACTCAGGCATTGATTCATAGATACGGTGCAAGGACCCGGCGCCAGCGAGACTCAACAGAATGAGCGCTACCAAAAAACTTGTCGAGTGTTTCAGGGGTGAACGCGGGCAGTAACATCAGAGTAAAGAAGAGCCAACTAAAGCATCTATCGAAACTCGGGCGCCACTCCCAAGAGCTAAGACCCACCATAAAAAGAAAAGACTGCGTTCTTCCTAAAGAGAAGACCATAGACCACGAGACTTTGTCTTTGTTCGCTCCGTAGTAATCCTTGATGAAGTGAAGTGGCCCGACAGTTATGCCCCATACCCCATGTTCATTTCTGAGAATGGCCATTTGATTGTCACCCTTTAAAAAATGCGACTCGCGAAGGTTAACAACAGAATAACACTAAATTGCGTGCCCGGCGACGATTTTCATTTTTTCCTCCTCTTCGCACTCCTTATACCAAATTTCACCGCTAACACATGTGACCCCTGCATAGGACGGAGATGGCTGTTCCAGGGCGAAACGACGAAGGTACCAAACCGCCAATCGGCCTATCCAAGGTAATTTGAACCATCGCGTGACTAAGTTTACTTCGATTGGTCTACCCATAAGACCCAATTTTGCTACATCTTCTGGGTCGGAAGTGCTTGGTCCGCGAGATAGAACTATAATTTCCATTTTCTTCTCCCCTTATCTTTTTATATTGCGTGCCCTGCAACAACTAAAATCACAGTTACGACGCCGAGTAGGAACCCTTTAATGCCTTTTTTGGCTCCCTTGTTTTTCTCGACTTGAAGGTCGTCATTATCTTTCTTGATTTGGGCCGCAAGAGTAGCGGCTGCCGCATTTTTATCAGCCTTTAGGTCCGCTACATCTGTCCTACAATCGCCGAGTTGCGCCGCCGTCGCCGATAACTGACCTTGTGTATCTTTCAGGTCACCTTGCGTTTGCGTCAAGGCTATCAGGTCAATATTCACTTGGCGGGAAATCGGCAGGTCCATGACCACAGTATTTCCGTTGGCGGCAACTTCGCCCGGGCCAGCGTTCGTTCGCACGGAGATTGCCGATGCAGTATCTGCCGCGCTCAGCGTTGCCGCGGTCTGCTTATCTTTTGTGGCTTGCGCGTCGCGAGCCGCTAAAGTTGACGCCAGCTTGTTGATGGTTGATTGGTATGCCGCGTCCCGCACCGCTTCGGCCGCTTCGTTCTGTTCGATACGTGTTTCGAGCGAGGCTTGCGTTGCCTGTACCGCCGCGAGTTGTTGAGTCGATTTCGCGTCATCCGCAGCGCGAACTTTGCCGATGATATTTTCAATACCGTACACGCTTCCAAGCACGAGCGCTCCAGTAACGGCCAGCGCGCCCATCACTAGAAATATGTGAGTTTTTAAATCCGTCTCGATTTTTGAGATTAAGGTTGGTTCAGTAGTCATTGAAGTTTCTCCATCATATCAAAAGACGGCTTATTCGTCAAGTTCTTTTTAAAAAAAAGACGGCACCGAAGATGTTTTCACAGTGTTTTTGGCACAATACGGACATATAGAGTCGCAGTAATGCCCGTGTCGGGTTCCCGAAGGGAATTTTTCGTTGCATGTTTTTGTTTTGGACTGCTTGACTGGTTTCATGCTAGGTCTCGCATTCTTCTCTGCGACCATCGAACAAACTTTCGCAAGTCGTAGCGGTACATCGGGTCGTACCGGCGACGCCGGTCCCGGAGCATGTCAGTCGCGTACTCAATACCGATTTCCAAGTCACGTACGCCGTAGGAATCATTCTTCCACCCATCAGTAAAAGCTAAAATCATGCAGCGACACACGCTCATGCTTTTCTCTTAATCCACAATCTAAATCGGTCCTGCTTTTTAATTTGGGGTCTTCCCTTAATCCACTCAGGTTCCGTGTAAGAAATCCAAGGAAATCGCCGAGCTAAACTTTCGTCTTGCAGTCTCAGTATCTGCTCGCGGCGATTATCCGGTTTCAACAGGAACACCCAGCGGTGCTTTGCTCGCTGCAGTTTGCCTCCGCGAATTCCCGACCCTGTCGGAGGTTCTCGTAGGACGTGCCATACAGGAGCCCAAATCCAGTTACACGCACGATACAGCGCTCCGGTATGTCCGACACTCGGGTCACTGTAGCTCACAATCGTAGTCGTTTCAGACCGCGACTTAAGCCACCTTCGACAATGCTTCCACTGCTTGGACCCGATACCGCCTTCCCGGATGCACCACCGAGACAGCTCGAGCCAATCTTTAGGCAGTCTACGAGACGCGGGACTAGAAAAACAAATCACTCCGTGTTCGTCTTCATAGCACAGTCGGACTCGGGAGCCTTTAGACCCTAAGTAGTGTTTAGAGTCGAGAGTCTTTTTACCTGATTCGGAAAGATGGAGCGAAGAGGTCGGAATCGAACCGCCGCTTGACAACTGGTTAGTCGTCTGTTCTGCCATTAAACTATCTCCGCGCTTTGGACTATAGCACGCGCCGGTGGATTTTTCAAGTACGACTGGACCCGTTCCAGCCAATCCCAGTCGTCTATTCGGCCCATTAGCCTGTTGCAGCACTGGCCGGTTCGCCCGTGGCGCCCCGGGCATAATAGCCCTCTCACGCTTTTTGGGAGAGCCTCTTGACGCGCTTGTTGAATAGCTGCGACTTTTGTTTTTGCCGTCACGTCCGCAAAGACTTCGTCCTGAAACACGGCGCGGGCTTGCCACCCGCCGGCCGGACATCGGGTCGCGAAAATTCTAAAGTGTGCGTGGTCTATAGCGAGAGATATTCGAAACTCACTTTGGTGCCGGCCACAAACGCCGCAACGCCAGCCTTGGAATTCTCCTATAGCGTTGAGGATGGCAGGGGTGATTCCGTATTTTTTGCATCGTTGCCGGAGGGCGCGTTCTTTTTTATCTGTTGCTGCCTTTTCTGTTCCCTCCATTTCGCGCGCTCCCGATGCCGTTCTTTGTGAATCTCCCAAGTCCACTTTTCGTATCGGCGAATCGATTCGCCTTGAACCAAAATACCTATAAGAAGCAGAATCTCGAGGACAAAGAGAATGTGGTCCAGCAAAATGGCCACCTCAAGAGCAATATCTTACCTGTTTGTCGCCTAAATAGCAAGACTTTTCTCTTGACAACTATTCCGAAACCAGAGTATCTTTCAAGCATGGAAGTACGAACCGAGACTCAGAAAATCAGAGACTCTATCACTCTGACCGACCGAGAAATTATCAGGCAGGCGCACAAACTGGATTTGCCCTACACGGTTGATTGCGCCGAAGCTCCTGTGATGGGCTACGAAACTTGGATTATCCTCGCGGCCTATCTCACTTCGCAGAATCCCCGCGTTTAGCCAATCCCGACAAATTAGGTCTTTTTCGCTTCGGGGCGTTCGCGCCAAAAGCAAATGAGGTATCGCCTTCTTCTGCCGCGCGGTTTTTTTGCGTCTGAAGAATGGCGCGAGCCCGTTCTCCGTATTGACTTGCCTCACTTCTCTGGGTAGGCTCATAGTCTCCGTCAACGAGCCACCCTCCATCCTTCACTTTGTCAGGTGGAATCCCGCGCTCTTTTATAAACGTAATGTGAGTGCTGCCCTGCCAGTTTCGGTCAACAAAAAGTTGATTGTCTAATGTGCGTACGGCGGCCCAAGTTCCGGTATCCGGGAGTTTTCCCTTAGCTTCGGGAATCGCTCCACCCAAATTCGGAAACATACGCTCAGTGAGGTCTTTTTGCTCTTCAGTGTCGAACCCATACTTTTGGTCACGGTAATCGAAAATACGACCGCCTTCTTCGGGCTCTGCGGACTTCTGTGCTATGCCTAACTCGCTAGTGCCGCGCAGGTCTTTCATCAATACGGGTCCGGCGGCAGCGTCTCCTATTTTTTTGAATCCGTTTCTCCGGTACCACGAAGCCAAGTCGAACCCTTCAGCTTGTTTACCTCCGGTATCGGCCACCAAAACAATTGCAGTGGCTCCATCTTTTCGAGCCTCATTCGTAAATCGATTCAACAAATCATTTCCAGCACCTTGCCCCCGCACATCTGGGCTCACTTCGATTCCGTTGAGAAAGGCAACCCGACTATGTTGACTACCAATCTTCTTGGCTAACTTAGGATTTTTTACGAAACTATCCTCCATCCATGAGCCGAAATATCTGGATGAAGTGGTATTTCCGTAGACATTTCCCTTGTCGCTTTCGAGATAAATTTCTTTCGAGGGACGAGAACGTAGGTCTACGGCTTCGGCGCTGGGTTGGCCTTGCGCACCGCCGCCTTCTCTTCGGGCGACATCTGCTCCACGGTCTTCAGCAGTTGCTGTCCCAGTTGTTCCAAGGTCAGTCCCGCCTTGGCCGGCTTTTTGTTTTGCATTTTGAACCTCCTGTACTAACTCTTCCACTCGCTCCTGACTCATGTGGTGCGTGTCGGGCAAACCTTCTTCGCGCGCCGCCGAATACTTCTTCATTATATCAGGCGCGCCCGATTCCATCAAGATTTGTTTTGCACGCCGCTGAGCCGAGGCTATCTTTACATCAGTGCCTTTCGGGCCATATCCTAACTTTGTTAAAACATGACGCATGGTAAAAATATCGTTGTTCATGCCACCGTTTTTGGACATGGGCAGTCCGCCGGTGGATTCTTCTCCGGCACCGCCACCCATAAACATGTCCAGTATCTCATTAAGGTGGTCTCGTACAGTGTCCAAAGGAACACTCTCCCCGGGTTTTATTCCCCAAGAAGAGAAATCAAACTGCATACCCGCAGCGCTGTTGGGTAGCGCTGCCGGATGCCGCCCCGTCCAGATTCCGTCAATACTGCCTATGCCGTAGTGATTAGCGACTAAAACGTGTCCCATCTCGTGGTGAATATCTCCACGCACATTTCCCACGATGCCTTTTTGTCCGATTTCTCGAGGCTGCAGCGGTTGAGTTGCGGGTGCGGACTTTTGCACATCGGAAGGCAGGCCGCGCGCGGCATCTTTTCGGGCTTGATTTACGGCCTCGGATAAATTTTCCCAACCGGCCGGGATTTCCATTTCTGCTGGGGTTCCCCGACTTTGGTCTATATATAGTTCTTGCCCAAAACGATGCGAGTTTATTAAAGATTTTTCTATAACATCAAGATTTTTTGGACTGATTTCATTTACTTCGTATCCCGCTTCCCCTTTTCTCACCCAACCCGCATCAAACATACGCTCTGGGCCGTCGATGTCGGCTTCAAAATCCCCAAAGAGACTTTGATTTGCTACCGCGTTATGGGAAATATACTTTTTATTGATAGCTAGAAAATGAGTTCCTTCAGGAGAAAGCCAACCGGCACTACCTTCGGGGTTATTTTTCGAAATTTTCCACGCAGACACTCCATTTTCTTTCGCTTTATCTACTAATTCTTGTCCGCTGTACCCATCAGGAATAGCGGCCACGCTCTTCTGTACTGTAGGACCAAGTCCATGTTCGGCCAGTATGCGCTGACGCATTTGCTCCACAGTCTCGCCCGTGCTTCCGGCCTGAGAGCGTTTCGCGGCCATTTTATCCTGCAAAAACTGTCCGACGTTCTCGGCGGGGAGTTCGGACTGTTTCACGTTGATTTGGTCGCCCGGCTTCGCGGGGTCGTCGAAGGTGTGATAGACTTCTCCGCCGCGACCTTCCATCGAACCCTTGTATTGCAGGCCGGCTTGTTTGGCTAGGTCGTGTATTTTGGCGTCAACAACTTCTGGAGTATCGTTGGGCAAATCTACCCACACATCGATTTTCTGCTGCGGTTCAGCGGCGCTTTCAAAGTGATACGCTCGCTTCCAGCCCGAACCACCGAAGTCTTTATCTGATGCCTCGACTTCTTTAGGTGTAACCACAGAACTTCCTGTTGAACGAAACCCAGCTTCGCTGAGAGCGGATTCCAACTGTTGCGGGTCGTGTGTGCCGGATATTTTTAAGTCTAAGTCATGAGCGGATTCACCTTTTTGTGCTACCGACCCGACAACGGAAATGTCCGCATCCGGCATTTTGGATTTCAAGTGGTCCGTTAGTGATTGAGCGCCTCGTTGGGTGTGAACATTTTCAGGCGTAGCGGTTTTCTGAACAACAGGACTGAGTCCCGCTTCATCTTCCGTATCTGCAAGTTCAGCTTTTTCGTTTTCAGATAGCATTTCAATGTTCGGATGACGGCGGTCTACTACCCAAGCGGGTGCGTATTGATGGCCCGATTCATCCCACACTTGCGCCCGGTGATTGCCGTCTAAGATAGAGAACGTACCGTCTTTAGTAACCTCAACCTTAATCGGAACAGGGCTACGCGGGCGTCCATAGTCGGAACGGTCAAAATCAGATTCTTTGGGGTCCACCCACTTAGGACTTGGAAGGTCTTCGATTGGAATATAGGATTGGTAAATCGATGCGTTCTTATCTCCGCCCGCGTAGTCTTTTCGAATAGTTTCGGCGGTTACCTTTTTCCCGCTATCTTGAAGGTCTTGCGCTGAAAAATCTACATCTTGATACTTCGCGCGATACGGTAAGTCGTCTTCGTGAACTCCGATGGGTTCGGGCACTGCTGATTTTTGCACGACCTGGCTTAGTCCCGCTTCTGCCTGCTCGCGCGTAGACTGAAGCATGTGCCCGGCAATCGCTTTGTCTTCCGCCGTCGCGTCAGGATTGCGAAGAACATTTTCCAGTCGATTGATTTCGTGGCTATATTCGCCCGCCACCCACTCAGGAGTGTTAGCGGCTTTGGACCCTTCGTTGAGTGCGCCAGAGAAACCGCCACCCGGTTTGATTTGCGTTCCTCCAACTTCACTGAAGTCGATAGGAGCCGGTTTCGCGACTGCCGGTTGAACGGCGGCCTCAGGTTGCACAGTGGGCGCTGCGGGCAGGGCTTTCTGTGCGGGCGCTACTTCGGTACCGCCGATGTCCGAAAAATTATATTCGCTGGGTTGCAGGTTGATTGTACGTCCTTCGAATCCAGCCGCTGCGTCCCGGGCTTGACGCCATGCGGATACACGGTCGGCTACATCGCTAACGACCGGACCTACAACTTTGTTGAGGTATGGTGCGGCAGCCTCCATCGCCGTTTCGCCGGCAATCCATTCTAGCGGGGAGACGGTTTCTTCCACGGTACGCGGCGCTAGACCACCTTCTGCGCCGTGAATATCGGTCACACCGGTGAGGTCTAGCGCGCGACGCGCGAACGAGGGTTTAGCCGGTGGGGGGTTGAACTCTTGGGACGCGCGAGAAAATGCATCCGCGTCTTTGACATCCTTGTTGGCCGGGTCAAAATACGGCTTGGTGATGTCGGCCGTTGCGGGTAGGCCGTACTTGGTCTTTACATCTTCCTGCGTTCGTGGTGCGACCGGGGGAATTGTTCCGGCCGGCGGGGCCGGAGGAGTAGGTGCGGGAGGAGCTTCACCGCCGAAGGGATGACGGATTAGGTCGTACGAGGCGGTAGCCAAGTCCTGCAGAGTGCCCAAGGCTGTATCGGTGTTGGACATTTAGATTCCACGAATAGGAGAGTCCTGTGCGCGTACTCTTTCAATCCAGTATAGAAAATCATCTAAATTTTGGGCGCGTTTTCCGTACTGGCACCACAAGCAGCACAACGCTAGGTTTTCAAGACTATCTTCGCCACCGCCTGAAAGGGGTACCATGTGGTCTAGAGATACGCTCCCCAACGTCAAAGGAGAGCCGCAATACCAACAAACCCATCCAAATTTACGAGATAGACTGTGAACCGCACACGTCCACTGTTGGCTCGGCTTTTTCTTGCCGCCATTGTTGGATTTGCGGAATTTGCTCTTTATCGTCGTCACGTTGAAACTCTATCATCAAAGTCGTGGAATATCAAGGATTTAGAATATGCATCCTCGGGTCAATAGCTCTCGCTTTTTCGATATTTTCCTTTGGAATGTCGTGCAGGGAAGAATCACTCGCAAGAACCCGGTAGTGGTCGTCTGCGATAGGGGGCAGGTGTGGCAATCCGTCGATTCTGGGGGGCTGTACGAGCGGCGTTTTAGTTTGGGCGGCCGTACCCTTACCTGCCGATTTGGACGCGCCCTGAGGCTCCTTAGCGGCTTTGGGTGCCTCGGGAGGCTTCACGGCGGCGTCTCCAAACATTTTTGCGAGGGTCGGGTGTTTTTCGGCCACATCAAGTGTGACTGGGTCCATCTGGCTTAGTTTTTGAATTGCCGAGGCGACCTTTTCTACCGGACCAGGAGCCGGGGGTGCCGGGGCCATAGCCTGTTTCGCTTGCCACAATTTCGTTTTAGTCTCGTTCGGAATGGCCAGCGAATGAAGGTGCTGGACTAGCTCATCGGCAGACTTGGAGTGGAATGTATCCCACAAATTGGCCTTTGAGTCATCGTCTATTGACGGTTCAGCCCGAAGAATTGGTTCGGCTGGGTCGTGGAATGGAGACTGTTGCGCGTCGGGTTGTGCAGCGACTGCTGGATTAGGTTGCGATGACATTACCAAACCTCCGCAAAAGTTTCTGATGTCGCAAGCCGTTTCAGGAGAGCGTCGTTTTCCGCCTCTAGTCGAGCCGCACGTTGTTCTAAATTATACACGTGAAGACGCTGCATTGCACTCTTACCGCGACGTTCGGCCATTTGGTCGGCAAAAACCGCCCACTCAACGTTTCCGGGTTCATAGTCTCCAGAGTCGAGATAGCGGCTCAAAGAATGTCTTAGAGATGGACGTTCCCCCATATCACCTAAAAATCCAGTAAAAGTTTTCCACCGGTCATCGACTGACACGCCATCATAGGATGGATGTTTCCATACATTTGGTTTTGTACGCCAAATCAAACCAGCCCAAACACTGTAGGTTGAACCGTGTTGTTTTCTACCTCCGTGTTTATAGTTTGGACTAAGGTGCCCAGAATAAGTTTTATTCCGTTTTGCAGTTCTTTCACTCATTTCTTTTTTCCAAACACACCCGCAAGATACTTTTTCGCCGTGTCGAAACTGAGTACTTGAGACCTCATACAAGTTTCCACAAACACATTGACACTCCCAGATAGCTATTCCTTCGATTCTTAAGAGTCGAAGGATTAGCGAATCCCCGTGGGGGCGTCCAGTTAAATCTTTAACTCTAGGGTTCACGAGTCACCATAGATGCCCAAGTCTTGGTCATTTCCGTCAGTCGGAACCCAAGCAACGCCGTCAAAATTTATCTTTTTGTCGAAGTCGGTCTCGCCAAGAGAGACCTCGTACTCGAACTCACCCTTCTCGTTCAGGAACACCGAAATAATTCCGCCGGGCGAAACTACGTCTCCGGGATGGTTTATCCCCATCCTAGCTTTTATGCTGGAATTGTGTAACACGCAGACGGTAACCAACCCTTCGTATGGCGACGCTAAGTACTGGTCGATTACTTTTACTCGGTCTTCGAGTTGTTCGTGACTCTCGCCATCCGGAATGACCAGACTTGGGTCTTTGATGTATCGCCTAAAATCTTCTTTGCGTTCCGGCGTCTTTTCTTTTCCGCTAAACTGTCCGATGGCCCAAGAACGGATATTCGGTTCGAACAAAATATAGGGGCACGCGACATTACAGTTGTTCATGATGATATCGGCGCTCTGTACGGCGCGTGGAAGGTCTGATGCAATGATTCGCCCTATTCTCTGAAACGATAACCACTGTGCGGTTTTTTCGAGGGATTGAATACCTTTTTCGCTTAGCGTAAGACTGGTCCACCCATCCCAAACCCCGGTAACTCGCAGTTCTCCATGACGGACTAAAAAACCTACACAGGTTCGCGCCGGGTCCATGTTAATCGCTGACATTCTATCCTCGATGACAAACGCAATCGCAATTCGGCTTACGATAGTCGCGACTGCTGCCTTCCTGATTGCGACAGCCGCAGCCTTGACACGCGATAATGCCGGGCACGTTCACGAGAATGCTCGTGCTCGACTTGACTGCGGGTCGATTCGGGAACGTATAGGGCGCTTCGCTCATAAAATTTTGGCGGCTGCCTTTCGGCTTCGAGCCATTTTGGCTTCAAGGCAGGGATTTCAACCTGCCTACGACTTTACCGCCAAGACCGAGTATATCACAAAATTGGTAGCGGGGCCAGGAGTTCAACCTGGATTAATTGGTTATGAGCCAACTGTGATAGCGATTCACTTCCCCGCGGCTGCTTTTTCTCGAACTTCCTCTATAAATATACAGGCATGCGCGGGAAAAGTAAAGCCTAGATGCTTAAAGCCTACCTGAGCGTCCTCTTCGCTCACAAACGCCCCGAGTTCGAACACGAAAATCGACATGTCGAGACGCGGAAGTACGGCGGATGGACTTTTCAATACCACTCGCGCGGTATAGTTTGGCATCCGGCCGCACGCTTAGATAATTCTGCCTGCACGTCCGCCGGCCGCAGAGTTTTCGGCCTGCGCGTTCCCAAGCGTCACGGCGTCTTTATTGGTCGGGAAGTTCTGCGCGTTTGATTCTCTCGGCGCCTCGTTCTTGATGAAACCGTCTCCCGCAGTGCTGGAAAAAGGCCATCCCCCAAGCAACGCGAGTGAATTTGAGTATGTTGGTGTAATCATTTTGTTTCTCCTTTACTTGATGTTGTACACTTTCGGAGTGCCTGTTGCGGTTGCCCAGGCATCGTACAAGGACATGGCATCAGAGCCCGGATTTTCACAATAAGCGGGTCCGTCAATATCTGGGCTCCATACTCTCTGCCAGCCCTTTTGTTCTAGCTGTTTCTTCCAGATGCACGTGAGCGCTTCGTAGTCACAGCATGTCAAATCCGGTTGTTCGTTCGCCATATCGCACCTCACTTATATCGAAATCATCCTTGATTTGATGGAGCCGAATCGAGGAATCGAACCCCGGTGACGGAGTTACGGGCTCCGCGTCCTACCACTGAACGAATCCGGCGTAAAAAGAAAATCCCTCCGACAGCGCGTAGCCATCGGAGGGATTCGAAATTTGAGAATTTATCCGATTTTTACACGTAGTCCATTCCGAACTCGTTAAGTGTGATGACGGATGTCGTCGGCTCGGCGCCGCCAAGAGTCGCAGTCACAACGAAGTTCAGGTCCGCTTCCCCGACCAAGCCGGTCACTGTAGCAATCTTCGTCACAGGGATGGCCGTGCCGTCGTCAATCCAGCCAGAGAACTCGCCGTTCAAGTTGCCGGCGGCGTCCAACTGAACTTCCGTAATCAAACTGAAAGCGCCCGTCGCGTTCGCGACAGTCACAGCCGCGGGATTCGAGACAACGTTGAAACCCGTCTGCGAGGTCTGGGTCAACCCGCCGGCAGAGAGAACCGCGGCCGGGATTTGCCAGAGTTGAATCTGAATCGTGGTCGTGGTAGCAGTCACGCCTGAAAAGGTACCCGTGGCGCGAATCTGCAGAACCTGACCGGTGCCCGCGTACAAACCGGTCACGCCGGCCGACAGAGGAATAACACCCCCGCCAGTCAAGGTCAGACCGTTGTTGTTGAGCACGAAGGTCGTAACGGCAGTGCCAGGATTAGTAATCGGCGCAATCGTCAATTGCTGTGTGCCACTGATTTGGCGCCGGATGGTAGATGCGTTTGACAAGGTGGTTCTCCTCTAATATGTTGAGTCAAATACGGCTCTAATATAGGGAAGACTATTCTAAAACTCCGTTGAGAGACTCTAAATATTTTCTCTTCCCTATTTCTCGGAGTTTCTGTTTCGTCTCTTCACTGTGAGGTTTCGTGTGGCGGC
>Ga0364874_10482_pt1 | contig 19166 bp, 12 predicted proteins | sample ExccelAu500001D4_2_FD_206922 | JGI IMG/M metagenome (GOLD analysis project Ga0364874, IMG submission 206922) | Enriched cells from Trout Bog Lake Hypolimnion, Wisconsin, USA - BchlTB.Aug07.5000.01.D4 | ecosystem: Environmental > Aquatic > Freshwater > Lake > Hypolimnion/Profundal zone | place... | reverse complement strand
ATTTATGAAAGAAAAAAAAGCGTCCGCCCCCAAAGGCAAACGGAATGAAGCCGTCGTCCTGCTGGAGTTGCTGAAGAAAGTGTTGCCCAAGGCCACGCACGATCCCAAGATCGCGGAACAAATTTATTTTGCCGTGGAAGAAGAATTGCGCGCGAATAACCGGGTGTCGTCCTTCGAGAAATTTTGTGAACGCATTGAACTGCCGGATTTGGAAACCAAAACCCTGAAAGAAGTGGAGCAGCAACTGACCGCCGCCTTTGGCGAGGGCGATGTGACCATCAAGCCGCACAAAGAGGAGAAAAAACTGGCGGTGGAAGTGACGCTGCCGAACGGCGATCAATTGACCAGCCTGATTCCCGTGCGCCCGCTGGGCCTGGACCCGGATGGCGAGCCGGAGGTGAAGTTGAACTTCGTGCCTTTCCCCGTCTGCCTGCCCGGCGATCAGGAGTTGATCTGGGCGTTGGCCAAACGCGAAAACATGTCCACCGACGAAGCGGGCATTGCGCTGGCCAAAGTGGAAGATGATTTTTGGGCTTCCAAGTCTGGCCAGAAGCTGCAACGCGACCGGGTGGAAAAAAGTTTTCCTGAATTTATTGCCCGCGTGCCCGCCACCATGCTGGTGGACGTCGGTTTGAAGCGCCATTACAAATTACCCGAACCGCTCAAGGTGCTCAAAGGCATCGTCGCCAGGAAGAAGTGATCTAGCTTCGGCCGCGCGTAAGTAAGGGTTGCAATCATCATTCAAACATGGAATGGTGAGGTGAATTCTATGAAAACCAACTTTCCATTGCTGTTGTCAGTCAGTGTCGCCCTGTTTGGCCCGTCGGCGTTGCGCCCCGAGACGGCGGCGGCCAGTTCCCTTCAGCCCGAACTGCGCGCGCTGGCCGGGGCGGAGCAAGGCGGTTTGGCCGTTGGGGCCGTTTTCCCCGACTTTGCAGAAAAAGATTTGAATGGGCAACCGCTGTCCGTGGCCCAATTTAAAGGCAAGGTGGTGCTGGTGGATTTTTGGGCGACGTGGTGCGGTCCGTGTCGCGCCGAACTGCCCAATGTCATCGCCACCTACCAGAAATATCACGATCAAGGATTTGAAGTCATCGGCGTCAGTTTGGATTCCGACCGGGAAAAACTGGCTGCCTACCTCAAAAAACAAACCGGCATGGTCTGGCCGCAATATTTTGATGGCGAGGGTTGGCACAACAAACTGGCGGTGAAATACGGAGTGGAAGCCATTCCTTTCGCCGTGCTGATTGGGCCGGATGGCAAGATCATCGGCGAAGCTTTGCGGGGTGAAGCTCTTTCCGCCGCCGCGGCGGGGGCATTGGGGAAGAAATAGTCGTCATGGGTGCTCTAATCTGGGCAGTTTCAGGCTAACCCAATTGGGCCTGTTGCAGAGCCAGCCGACGGCTGAGGGTGATTTCGTAACACTGCTCCGGGGCGTGCCTTGCCAGCAATTCCTTGAGATTGCGGGCTTCCACATAATTCTTCAGCGAATAATCACGGCCATGTTCAATGTAGCCGACGGTGTGTTCGTTACCGCAGAGGCGAGACAAAAAGTCGTTGCCTCGCGCAAACTGGCATCGGACGGTAAAATTGAAACGGAGTTCATTTTTCAATCCTCGCAAGGCGAATGGCTTGCCGCCGCTGTTGAGTGGGTTGCACGGGTAAGCACGTGCGAACTTTTCCTGGCCGGTTAGCTCACAGGCTGGCCTTAATGCGGCATAAAAATCCTTGGCCCATGCCCGACGCAGCGGCGAATAATGTTTTTCCAGAATTTGCTTTCCGTCGGGAGCGATCGGCATAGATTTTTATTATGCCGGTCACGGACACAATCGGAACGTGGCTCAACGCAGGGTTGGGCTTGCTTTACCCCGAAGTCTGCCAGCTTTGCGAAAAGGAGTGCGCGCAAATACGCGATGGGCTGGTCTGCGGCAAATGTTGGTCGCAGGTGCGCTTCATTCGGCCGCCATTTTGCAATCGCTGTGGCCTGCCATTTCAGGGAGACCTGACTACTACATTTGAGTGCAGCAACTGCCGGGAAATGGAGCTGTATTTTAGTTCCGCCCGGTCGGCCGTCGTGGCCAAAAGCGTCACGCTGGAAGTCATTCACCGCTTCAAATATTCACACGCGTTATGGTTTGAACCTTTTCTGGCGGATTTGCTGGTGCGCGAGGCGGCCCCGGAGTTGCAACCGGACAATTGGGATTTCATCGTGCCCGTGCCGCTGCATCCGCTGAAATTGCGGGAACGGGAATTTAATCAAGCGGAACGGCTGGCGAGGCATTTGAGCCGGGCCACCAAAATTCCGTTAAAGGCCAAAATCCTTCGCCGCATCAGCCCCACCCTGACGCAAACCAAGCTCAAACGGGAACAGCGGGCGGTGAACATGAAAAATGCCTTTGCCGTGCGCCCCGGCGTGACGCTGGCAGGGCAGCGGCTGGTGATCGTGGATGACGTTTTTACCACCGGTGCCACCACCAACGCCTGCGCTCAAGCCTTGCGCGAGGCCGGGGCAGGGGATGTTTGCGTCTGGACAGTCGCCCGTGGAATTTGAATAATCTGTGCTGCATGTCCACGACATTTTCAACCAAAGCGGCGATGGGGGTTGACCAGATTGAACCGGCGTTAACCCCGCCGGTAAACAAGCCGCTGTTGCCGCCCAAGCCCAAGCTGGGCAATGGCAAGTCCAAGAAGCGGGATATTCCCGAAGGGCTCTGGGTCAAGTGCCCCTCTTGTCAAACGATGATTTTTGACAAGGAGCTGGATAACAGTTTACAGGTCTGCACCAAATGCGAGCATCATTTTCCCATTGGTTCCCGCGAACGCATTCATTCCCTGGTTGAAACGTGTTCGTTTGAAGAGATGGACGCCGACATGACCAGCGTGGACGTGCTGCAATTCAAAGGCGTCGCCACCTACAAATCCAAATTGGATGCCTACCGGAAGAAATCCACGCTCAAGGATGCCGTGGTTACCGGCATCGGCAAGATGGGCACCCACACCGTGGCGTTGGGGGTGATGGACTTTAACTTTCTCGGCGGTTCCATGGGTTCCGTGGTGGGGGAAAAATTGACCCGGCTCATCGAGCGCGGCACCGAAGGCGGCTGGCCAGTCATCATCATTTCCACCAGTGGCGGCGCACGCATGTATGAAGGCATGTTCAGTTTGATGCAGATGGCCAAGACTTCCGCCGCCCTCGCCTACCATGCGCAAAGCCGGTTGCCTTACCTCAGCATTTTGGTGAATCCCGATTACGCCGGCGTCATGGCCAGCTATGCCAGCTTGGGCGATTTGATTCTGGCTGAACCCAAGGCCATGATCGGCTTTGCCGGTCCGCGCGTCATCAAGGACACCACGCAGGCGGAATTGCCGCCGGGCTTTCAAACCTCGGAATTCCTGCTCGATCACGGCCTGATTGACGCCATTGTTCCCCGCAAGGAAATGAAGGAGCAGTTGATCAAATATCTCGATTACTTTGCCGCTGGCAAAAAATAATGACGACGGCGTGGCCAACTATGTCACCGCCTGGGGCGACCAGAAAATTAAAGCGGTGGGTAAAAAGAGACAGCGGTAAGCTGCGCCCGCCCCGCTTGGGGCAACCCTCTGTGGTGGCTGGGGAAGCTTCACCTCGCCCGGCGTTTATTGTTGTCTTGGCCCCACGGGTGCCATTGGTTGGCGTGGAAAGTTCTATTCCATTCCTTAAGTTAGCTGTTAGTCATACGAATTGCCTCTGATTCGGGAATGATATAAATCTGTGAAGATACACAATTCTTGGCTCCACGCTTTCCGCGAATTTGCCGCCACCTTTCTCCAGTCATGCAAAGATTCAACCTTAAACCACCTGTGACCACAAAACAGGTTAAATTTGAGTTAATATCACTTTTTGCCAGAAAACAAAATAATTTATTTTTATACAGATTGGTAAAACCTGCATATCCACAATGATGACAAGGCTCTCCCCGTTTGCCAGGAAACCCAGTCAACCCGACATACCTGGCAATTGGTTTACCAACCAGCTCGTAGAATACTTTTTTCGTCTTATTTAAAGTCTTTACCGGTTGAAAAGCAAGATTGTCCAATTCAACCGGAGTAAGTAAGTCCAAAAAGTCGGATGAAAAATACATTCCGTCCGAACTAACTGCCCCATCAGACACGGTTGGCAAATATTGAAACTCTGCCACCATTTTTGTTCGTCCTCCCCATTGCCGCCGACAAACAGGACAATGTCCTTTTTCAAACAATCCCTCCTGAAGCGGTCGGATCGGTTCAGCACTGTCATTCCCAGAAATACTCACAATCTCAGGTTCACTGTATTGGGCTAATAGTTCGCTTTCTGGCGGTGGAACGTCAAATTCCAGCACCGCTTCGCCATCACCGTATTTCAGGCAAATTAACTCCCAAAGCGATTCTTTCGCGCCTTCAAAGGAATCAGCTGTAATGGAGCATTCCGGTTTTTCAGTAAGCCATAGTTTAAATCGGCTTCCCGATTTCCGCCAACTGGTCAAATATACTTTGCCTTCCATATTTCAGTTGGCCCCACGGGTGCATAGATTGGCTTGCGAGTTCATCTTACAACTTATACCAAGGCCCAGGGCGATTTCCATTAAGAAAGTTTAACTTCTCCCATTTACCGTCCATCGAAAAACGGGAAGGTGTCGGTCAATAGGATTGTAGTATTTTGTCGGCAGTTCCTCGCTTGACTGAGCGAGGAACGGTCAAAGCTATAATGCTGCCCCACGATGCGAGTCTGGTCCCGCCCGGTCGCAATCAAAAAAAGTGCGTCCAGCTTTTGGCCGGACGCACTTTGAGTGCTGAGGTTACTTAAGATTTGAGGTTTGGATTCGGATTGCTCACGAACAGCGTGGTGCCAGTCACCGTGCCGACGGGATTAACCGTTTTTTTTTCAGCCGGGGTTTCGTGCTTGGCGGCTGGGGACTTCGGTTCGTCGTCCTTCAAGTCTTCGTCAGGAATGCGCATTGAATAGAACGAGCGGTAGATGAAGACCAGCGCGACGATGAGGAAAAACCCACCGATGAGGGTCTTAACGCTCTGGCTGTTGATGGTCACGGCGATTTCCACCGCGAGCAGACCGAACAGGGTGGTGAACTTGATGACGGGGTTCAACGCCACGGAGGAGGTGTCTTTGAACGGATCGCCCACGGTGTCGCCCACGACGGTGGCGGCATGGAGTGGCGTGCCTTTGGCGCGCAGATCCACTTCGACGATCTTTTTGGCGTTATCCCAGGCACCGCCGGCGTTGGCCATGAAAATGGCTTGGAACAAACCGAAGAACGCAATGGCGATCAGGTAGCCGATGAAGAAGTAGGGATTAAAGAACGCCAGGGACAGCGACAGGCAGAAGATCACAATGAAGATGTTCCACATGCCTTTCTGCGCGTAGACGGTGCAGATGCGGACGACTTCTTTGCTGTCCTTTTCCGACGCGGTGGTGGCATCGAGCTTCATGTGGTCTTGAATGTAAACCACGGCCCGATAAGCGCCGGTGACGACGGCTTGCGTGCTCGCACCGGTGAACCAGTAAACCACGGCACCGCCCATGAGGAGGCCGAGGATGATTTCGGGCTGCACGATGCTCAGGGCTTCCACCACTGGCTTGAAGATCACTGGCGGCGGCGGGAGATTGGCCGCCACCGCTTTGGCGATCTCGGCAACTTGCGCGTCATATAGCCCTTGGAGGAGCATGATGATGCCGAACACCATCGTGGTGGCCCCGACGACGGCGGTGCCGATGAGCACGGGCTTGGCGGTGGCTTTAAAGGTATTGCCGGCGCCATCATTCTTTTCTAGCAAATGCTTGGCGTTTTCGAAGTCGGGCTTGAAGCCGAAATTCTTTTCGATTTCAGCGGCAATGTTCGGCAGCGCTTCGATGCGGCTCAATTCGTAAACCGATTGAGCGTTGTCGGTCACCGGGCCGTAGCTATCCACGGCAATGGTCACCGGGCCCATGCCGAGGAAGCCGAAGGCCACGAGCCCGAACGCAAAGATCGGGGCGGCGAAGGTGAACTGCTTGGGCATGAGTTCCAGAATGGGCGAATTGGTGTAGGTTGCCAGTAAACAGGCGGCAAACATCAGCCCGAGAATCGCAAAGCCGGTCCAAAAGGCGGAGAAGTTACCGGCCACAAACCCAGACAGAATGTTCAAGGAAGCGCCGCCGTGCTTGGAGCAGGTGGTGACTTCCTTGACGTGCTGAGAATTGGTGCTGGTGAAGATCTTGGTGAATTCAGGAATCACCGCCCCGGCGACGGTGCCGCAGGAGATGATGGCGGACAACACCCACCAGAGGTTGGGGTTCAGGTCGCCCTGTTTGGCGAGCAGCAGATAGCTGGCGATGAAGGTCACCACGATGGACACGGCGGAGGTGATCCAGACGAGGTGGGTGAGGGGTTCTTCAAAGTCGAAGTCTTTTTTGCCGCCGAATTTGGCGCGGGTGATGGCTTCGTTCAGGAAATAAGAAACGAGCGAGGTCACAATCATCAAGGAGCGCATAACAAACATCCAGATGATGAGGGTGGCACAGATAAGCGGGCTGGCGGCCAGGGCCAGCGCCATGAACGCGATCAGCGCCACGCCGGTCACGCCGTAGGTTTCAAAACCATCGGCCGTCGGTCCGACGGAGTCACCGGCGTTGTCGCCGGTGCAGTCGGCGATGACGCCGGGATTCTTCGGATCATCTTCGGGGAGTTTAAAGACGATCTTCATCAAGTCGGAGCCGATGTCTGCAATCTTGGTGAAAATGCCGCCGCAGATGCGCAGCACGGAAGCGCCCAGCGATTCACCGATGGCAAAACCGATGAAGCACGGTCCGATCAGTTCATGGGGCAGGAACTTTAGGATGCAGATCATGAAGAACAATTCCACGGAGACGAGCAGCAGTCCGACGCTCATGCCCGAGCGCAGGGGGATGCCCACCACGTTGATTGGCGCGCCCTTCAGCGCGGCAAACGAGGTGCGGGAGTTGGCGGTGGTATTGATGCGGATGCCGAACCAAGCCACGCCGTAGCTGCCCAGAATGCCGAGTACGGAGGCGGCGAGAATCATGATGACATCGCCCATGGTTTTTCCTTCCAGCACTTTAAAGTAGAAGAAAATACACGCGGCGATTAGCACCCAGAGAATGGCGAGGAATTTGCCCTGCTGGAACAAATAGGTTTTGCAGGTTTCCCAGATCGTCTGCGACACGTCCGCCATGGATTTGTGGACGGGCAGCGCCTTGGTTTGCATATATTGCAGCAGGCCGAAGATGACGCCGATGGCGCACATCCCAATGCCCAGATACATCAATTGATATCCGGTAACTCCGTAGAGACTGTCAAACTTGACATTGTCAAAGGAGGGGATTTTAAGATCCGCTTCGCTGGCATGGATAGCCGCCGTCGAAGCGAGGAATGCAGCCGAGGTGACGGCTGCCCGACGTAGTTTGCTGATGAGCATAAATGGTTGATGGTGATGCATGGTTTGATTTGCGGTTGGCGTCAGTTGAGGATTGGTGAAGTGGGGGGCAAACAAATGCGCCAGGCCATAAGGCTGACTGAACAGTTGTCTAATTTAAAATGAAATTTCATAAACCAATCTAAAAAACTAACGCGAACCGCAGCTTAAATCTGATTTAATTACGGGGAAATGGCTTTCCCGATATTGACATAGACTGTGCAGATTTTGACAGTAATGCAATTTGTTTGCAGAATTAGATGATGTGCTTGCTTGGAGATTTCCCTGTAAACGACTTCTACCCGAGTAGGAATTTTGTCGCCGACAGGCTTGGATTCCGCATTACGACTCACTTGTGGCACCCGCGCCTGCGAAAGTTAGCTGACCGCTTGTTCTGCTGCGCGAACAGTGTTTTGCAACAACATCGCAATTGTCATCGGGCCTACGCCGCCGGGGTTGGGCGTGATTTTGCTGGCAATGGGCTGCACATTCTTGAAATCCACATCTCCCACCAGCTTGGTGCCGGACTTGGAAGTTGCATCGGGAATGCGATTCACGCCCACATCCATGATGACGGCTCCGGGCTTGACCATGTCGGCCTTCAGAAATTCCGCCACGCCCATCGCGGCGACAATGATGTCGGCGCGACGGCAATGAGACTTGATGTCACGAGTAGCCGAATGGCAAATAGTGACGGTACTGTTGGCAGTCTTGCCCTTCTGGCAGAGCATCGCCGCCATGGGCTTGCCAACAATATTGCCGCGGCCAAGAATAACCACTTCCGCGCCATCCGTCTTTACCCCGGAGCGCAGGAGGAGTTCCACGACGCCTGCTGGGGTGCAAGGTTTGAACCCGGTGAGGTCGCCCAGCATAAGTTTGCCCACATTGACTGGATGAAAACCATCCACGTCTTTCGTCGGCAGCACGGTGGAAAAAACGACCGATTCGCGAATTTGCTTGGGCAGGGGAGCTTGCACCAGAATGCCGTGCAAGTGGGCGGCGGCATTTAATGTTCCGATCAGCGCCAGTAGGTCAGCCTCGGAGGTTTGCTGTGGCAGCACATGGGTTTCGGAAACAATACCCAGTTCGGCGCAGGCTTTTTCCTTGCGTCCGACATAGACCTTGGAGGCAGGGTCTTCGCCCACGCGCACAAAGGCGAGCCCGGGCACCACGCCGCGAACTTTCAAAGCTGCCACACGCGTGGTGAGTTCTTGCTGGATCTGCGCGGCAATGGCGCGTCCGTCAATCAGATTATTCACCACAAATGGAACTTCGCTTTTTTTGCCGGTGCGTTGGTCGAGAGTACGTAGATTTTTTGAACAGTCAACACGGGCGTGTCTTTCCAGCGCGCTTCCAAACCTTCTTCGCCGGTGACATTAATATGCAGTCCTTCATAGCGGCCCAAATCAAGGTTGGTTGTGGAGGAGAACAAATAGTTGATCGCCTTGCCGGAGGCCGGATCGTAAAGTTCGTAATACGTCGGGGCTACAATGCTGACGGAGGAGCGTACATTGCCTTCATGTGTCACGATGCGGGGCGGTGGCGGATTGGTGTCTGCCACGGGAACATTAGTTTCCATCGCTGGGGCAGGTGCCGGAAGTGGCGCGAGCGTCACGACTGGTGCTGTTGCCAGCACGGGGGGGGCGGCCTGTGCCACAATTGGCTGCATTTCTGGCACTGTGCTCGGCGTGGGCGGAACGGATTCCGCTGGCGGCAATGCTGGCATCGGTTGCACCGTCGGAGCTGGAGCCTCCTGCTTCAATAGATTGGCCGCGACAAACGCAAAAGCACTGGTCGGAGGTTCGATCTGGATCCATTCGCCCTTGGTGCTAATGGCGGTGATGGCAGCCCCTTTTTCCAATACGCCCAGCACGCTAAAATTTTCTCCGGGGCCACCCCGCATATTTAATTTTTTGGCGGAAACGACTCTGTTGGTCGCATCAATGAATTGGCTGTTAACCCATACCTTGGTGCCGGTGGGCAGATTAATTTTGGCCCAGTGAGCTGGTTCCTCGGCCGCCGGTTTGTCGAGATTAATGGGCGCAATGACCGTGACAGTATCCCCCTTTTTGACGTGGCCGACCACTTCCCCTTTCAAACCAGCCTGGCCGCGTAGATTAACATTATCGGCGGCAACGGTGGCGGGGCCAGCTACGAGTGGGGCGGCGAGTGCTGCGGTCTCGGAAATTTTCTTGTCAGCCGCCTTGGTCGGCGCTTTGAGCACGGCCTTTTTCTTGTGTTTGACGGCGATTTTTTTGGCGGGCGCATTGGTTTTGGCTTCAGCGGCGGGCACTGGGGCCGAGGCGGCAATGGCCGGAGCTGGTTGCTCCAACGGCAGGTTCGTATTCACTTGGGCCACGGCACTCGTGGCCGCCATTAGTCCCAACAACAACCAACAATTCGTTTTCATAAATCGGAAGTCAACGTTTTAATTTCTGCTGCATTCAACGTTCGCCATTTACCGGGCTTTAATTCGCCCAGCCGGATTTTGCCGATCGCGATCCGCTGCAATTTTTTCACCGTCACCGCCTGCGATTCAAACAGCCGCCGCACCTCGCGGTTTTTGCCTTCGCCCAACTCCAGCTCCACCACGCTCTTGGCGCGGGTGCTGGAGATGATCTTGGCATCGAGCGCCTTGAGCTTTTCGCCCTCGTGAAAAATGCCGCGCTTGAACAATTCCAGCATTTCCAACGTCACTTTACCTTCGACGGTGGCGAGGTAAATCTTGCGAACTCCGTAACGCGGATGGGTTAGGCGCAAAGCAAATTGTCCATCATTGGTTAAAAAAATCAATCCTTCGCTGTTGTAATCGAGCCGCCCCACACTTTGGACTGTTTCCCATTCGCCCGGCAGCAATTCGTAAATGGTCGGGCGGTTCAACTCATCTTTGCGGGAACAGACGCAGCCTACGGGCTTGTTCAACGCAACATACACCAGTTTTCTTACCGTTACTGGCTTGCCATCCACCGTTACCCGGTCATGGGTGGAATCCACCTTGGAACCAAGCAACCGGACGGTCTGGCCGTTGACCGCCACGCGTCCGTCCAAAATAAATTGCTCGCCAGCCCGGCGGGAAGCCACACCGGCGTCGGCGAGAAATTTCTGAAGGCGAACCACAAGTATTTAAGATTGCCGCTTTTGATTGGAAGCCGCAGAGTTCCGCCCAATCACAAATCATCAACCGCAGATCGTAAAGAAGGTTAAGCTTCCGGCTTGGTTTTGCGGAGACCAGTGATTTTGTCTCCGACTTTGCGTTGACCGCGCTTTTCAAGAAGGGCGGTGCGTTCAAAACGCTTGAGAACATTGCGTTTACCGCCAAGAGTGGAGGCCGCGCGCAGGCTGCGATGCTGTGACATAATTTTTCTTTAGTTAGATTGCCGTTAAAAACGAGGGGGCAGCATAGCAAAAAAAATTCTTCCCGCAATGCTGAAATTCATATCCCAGCCATTCGGTGGCTTGGAGATTTGGGTTTGTTAATAATAATATAATAATTTTTGGCGAAAACAAACCGCATCCCGTTTGAATGCGGCCTAATTTCGATTCCGTTCAAACTTCAGTGTTCGATGATTCGGTAGAAGCGCGCGAGGTTATTGGTGTGGCTGTTATCCTGCAATTGCAGCGTGCCATTCGTCAGGCTCAGACCGTTGGGGAGCGGCACCCAGTTTACCAAGTCCGCGCTGACCTGCACCTCGAAATTGCTCAGGTCGGCTGGGGTGATGGCTCCGCCTCCGGCATCGCTAGAGGACAATTGAAGTGTGCCATCAGGCAGAAGCTGCGGTGTGCTGAGAACTTGCGGCACGAGCACTTTTAATGTGGCGTTGCTGCTGGTGGTGCTGCCGCCCACATTAGAAACCACTGCTGAATAGCTGCCGTTTTGGGCGCGGCTGGCATTGTTCAAAGTCAGGCTCGCACCGATGCCAACTCCATTCGTGGTGTTTTGCTTCCATTGAATGGCAAACGGCTGGTAGCCGGTGGCAAAAACTTGGAAGGTGACGTTGCTGCCTTGGTTTACAATCTGACTCACCGGCTGAATGGTTATAACCGGGGCATTGGGAAGGTAAGCAAATTGATCTACCCAGGCGGCGTCTTGTCCGGCATCATAGGAAGCATCCTTGGAATAGCGCCATTGCAGGACGTTGGTGCCGGCGGCGACCGGGATGCTGACCTGCTGCCAGTTCACTTCACCGGAGATGTTAGTGATCGTGATCCCGTTGATGCGAAATTCTAGGATGTCAAAGAACGGTTCGGAGGAAACCTTCCACCAGAATGTGTAGCGGCCCGCCCAATTGGTGGCCACGGTGGTTTGTAAAATGGTTTCTTGGAGTGCACCGATGGCTCCGCTGCGGGCGGCATCTACGCCATCATGCGTGATATTGGTCTGGCCAAACCACTGCGCGTTGCCGCCGGTGATCCAATTGTAAATTGAGCTACCGTTGGCATTGGTGGTATCAAGGGCGTCACTGACAGGATAGATCACGCTCAATTTAGCCGGTTTGCTGGCGGTAATGCCATAGGCGTTACTGGCTATTAGCTGGTAATCGTAGTTGCCCGCAGGAATAGGCTGGAAGTATGGCGACCGAGTGACGCTGGGGACATAGCTGCCGGTGACCGTCAGGGTATCATTGGTGGCGCCTGGCAGATTGATTCCATTTAATCGCCATTGATAGCTAACCGGCTGGGCGGCGGCGCATTTGGCCACGAACACGACGCTGGTGGTGGTGTTAGGCACCGTCCGACTCCACGGTTGAACGGTGAAGGACGGCACGCGGGTGCCGAACAGGGCGAAGTCATGATCGCCGCCGCTGGTGATCTGGATGACGTTGGCTAGGTCAGACGGGACAGAGTTTGAAGCATTGAGGCCTGATTCATTGCCCCACGATATGACGCTGCCATCGGTTCGCAAGGCGGTACTATGGTAGCCGGAGGCGGAAATGGCCACCACGTTGGTAAGTCCAGTTGGTATGGGGGTGGTGTTGCCACTGCCCCATTGTAGCACGGTGCCATTGGCACGCAAAGCCAGGCTGTGCTGAGAACCGGCCGCGATTGCGATGATATTGGTGGCGGTCGGCGGTACGGTAGTTTGCCCATAACTGTTATAACCCCAAGCCACCACGGTGCCATTAGCGCGCAGGGCGAGGCTGTGCTGGCCGCCGCCCGCAATGGCCACGACATTGGTGGCGGTCGAATTGTTAGTGGCCTGCCCGTAGGTGTTTTGGCCCCAGCCAATGACGGTGCCATCAGCTTGCAGGGCCAGATCATGATTTTCACCGGAGGCAATCGCGATGATATTATTAAGTCCAGTTGGCGGACTGGTGATGATCGAATATGGCGGGTTGAGAATCGGTGACGATTGGCCGTAGTAACCCCAAGCATAAACGGATCCATCCGCGCGCAGAGCCAGGCTGTGTTGCGTGCCGGTGGTGATGGCGATGACAAAAGAATTGCTCAAAGCCGAGACATTGGCTTCGCCATAAGTTGAGGAGTAGTTGGCCCACGAGGTGAGTTTGCCATCCGCACCGAGTACAAAATAATCACTGTATGAACGTACCGTTGGACTGCCAGTGGCGATGGCGATAGTATTGGTTACGTTTACCGTTGGATCATAGGCGTAGTAACCAAACGCTTTGGCGAACAGCACTCGCAGGTAAGTGGATGAACTGGTCGCCGAATTAAACGAGTTGCTGACCGTGCAATGATAATAACCGGACTGGCTGGCGAGAGCCGGATCCAGCACCAGACTGTCATTGGTTGCGCCGGAAATGGGGGTGAAAATCTGGTTGTTGAGGGAGTAGCTCCATTGGTAACTCAAGGGGCCGCTGCCCAGCACCGTGATGCCGAGCGTGACTTTACTGCCTTGATAGTTGGTCTGAAATCCAGTCGGCTGACTCAAGAACACCAGCGAGTTATTCTGGATCACGTTTACCGGAGCCGTCAGGCTTAGGGCCGTGCCAAGGGTGTTAGTTACAAGTAGCTGGTAATCGCCGGCACTACTAAACTGGACATTGGAAATGGTCAGAGTAGTGTCGGTGGCGCCGGGAATATTCGTGCCATTCAGCAACCATTGATAACTCAACGGCTGGGCACCCACGGCGTCGCCGTGCAAGGTCACGTCCCGGCCCGTATAAGCCGTGAGGCCGACTGGCGGATGCAAAATGACCGGACTGCCGTCGTTGACGAGTGCAAGACCATGAAAAGCCGCTGCCGCGCCAGCGATACAAAACAGGTTTGTCAAAGCGGCGGGCTGATTGGTGTCCCCATTCAAATTGTCACCCCATGTCACAACCGAGTCGTTTGCGCGAATGGCCAGCCCGAAATTTTCACCCGAGTAATTTCCGGCTGAGATGGCCACGATGTTTGTCATCTTAGGGGGAAGGTTCGTCCCCGTGCCACTGCCCCACGCAATCACGGAGCCATCGGCCTTCAAGGCCATCGCATAACTGAATCCGGCAGCAATGGCGACAACATTGCTCAAACCACTTGGGATATTGGTTACAGCATATTGGGCGCTGGTGGGGGCAGCAGCGATGACCGTCCCGTCATTTCGAAGCGCAATCGCATTATTAAAGCCACAGGCGACTGCTGCCACGTGGTTCAGCCCGGCGGGGAAAGCTGGCCCTGGGCCGATATTTCCGAGGGACCAACTTGCAACCGTTCCCTCCGCCCGAACGGCGTAACCAAAGTAGGGGCCGGAAGCAACTGAAACAATGTTGCTCAAAACCGGCGCGGAAAAACCGCCCCAGCTTACGACGGTGCCGTCAGTGCGTAACGCATAATTCCCAACGGATGATCCCTGCGGGGCGAAGGTAGAAACCATCGCCACATTGGTCGCGCTGTCGGGAATATTGGTCATGGCACTGAAGGAACCACTACCCCATGTAACAATCCTTCCATCCGCACGCACTGCGAAGCTGGCTCCCCAGCTACCCGCGACCTCTATGACATTGCTCAATCCCGGCGGTGGCAGGCATTCATTATCGAGATTTCTGCCCCATGCCGCCACCGGTCCAAAGGTTAGTTGCGCATCCGTGCTTACCACAACGCTGACTGAATTACTGGCCACCAACCGATAAAAACCGAGGTCGTTTGAACCCACAGCCGGTAGGCTGTAACTTAAACTGGTCGCGCCGGGGATATTGGTGCCATTTAACTGCCATTGATAACTTGGCGTGGGATTGCCGGAGACGGTCGCAGTGAACGTCGTCGGTAAACCCGGCGGCACGGAGCGGCCCACTGGTTGGGCGGTAATGCTCGGCGGGGTTAGCAAAGTTAACGAAGCGTTGCTGCTGGTGTCGAAGCCGGAAACATTGGTGACAGTTAGCGAGTAAAAGCCTACGTCTGCCGTGGTGATGTTCGAGAGGCTTAAGCTGATTGTGGCTGAACCGAAGATATGAATGCCATCGTCAGTGAGCGGAGTACCGTCGAATGACCATTGGAAGTTGTAAGGCGGGGTGCCCGCCACGGCGGCGGTAAAGGTGACATTGGAGCCGAGAAGAATAATTTGATCCACTGGCTGTTGCATGATGATCGGTGGCAAGATGACAGGAGTTAGAATCGCCACCGAGCTGGTGCTGACGCCGACAATATTTGATGCGACAAGTTGGTAATTGCCCGCGTCGGAAATTTGGACGCTTGCAAGATTAAGCGTAGCGTTGGTGGAACCACTGATACGGCCGCCATCGACGAGTGGAACATTGTTGAAAAACCATTGCAGATTGATGGGCTGGGTGCCAATAACGGTAGTGGTAAAGCTGGTGTTGCTGCTGACCACCACGGACTGATTCGTTGGTTGAATGGCAAATGCCGGTGGTGTCAGGTAATTCAGATGTAAAACTAGATTGCCCGCATCAGAGCCGTAACCGCCAGCGAGAATTAGATAAGTCATGCCAGCGGCAGTGGGGATATTGATTAGTGAAGTCACGCCGCCGGAATCATCGTTACAGGCGACTTCTGTCAGCGAATCACATGGGCCGTTGTAAATGGCAAGGCCGGTATCGAAGTCGCTGCCGGACGTATCCACCACGAGCCGTCCTGCGACCGGGGCTGTGAACTGATACCAGACACCGTGGCCCAAACCGTCCACACACGAGGGAACTGGATCGCCAAACGAACTGGCCTTGAGCGTGGATTGGTAATTTGTATAGTTGGCATTGGTGATACTGATAGCCCCGCTGCATAGGTCATTGGCCATCGTATTCAGTACCTTGAGTGAAACGTTGGTGCTGCTGGCCGAGCCGTAGGCATTAGTGATGAGGCAACTGAACTGGCTGCCCGAATCGGACAGTTGGGCGCTGAAGGTGTAAGTGGCATTGGTGGCATCTGGAATAATGATCCCGTTGCGATTCCAGGAATATTTCAATGGCTGGCTGCCGCCGACAGAAACGCTAAAAGTGGTCGAAGCGCCCAGCAGCACAATTTGACTGGGCGTCTGGGTAAGAATGGTGGGCGGCAATTGCGGGTCAATCACCGACAGCATTGCATTGGAACTGGTGGCGGCACCGTAGTTATTAGTCACCAACACAAGGTAGCTTCCGGTTTGACTGACTTGTATATTTGTCAACGTCAGGCTGGAATTGGTGGCTCCGTTAATATTGGTGCCATTGAATGACCATTGAAAGCTCAAGGGGGGTGTGCCTATGGCTGTCACGGTGAAACTGGCCGTGCCGCCAACTAAAACTGTTTGGTTAGTTGGCGGGATAGTGATGACGGGAACCATTAAAGTAGAACATTTTCCCGCACTACTCGCGTTGTAGATGGCTTGAATTTCGTTGGTCGTTAGGGCGCGATTGTAAATTGAGGGTTCATCAATGATGCCAGCTAACATTCCAGTATAAGGTGCTGGTTCTCCAGATGTGCCGAGAAATACTGGACGCGTGCCATAGTCTAAGGCAAAGCCCGGAGTAGCGGCCGCTTCGGCCATACCATTGACCCAGAGTGTGGCCTGGTTACCATCGTAGGTGCCGGCTACATGATACCAAACTCCGCGTTGAGCGAGCGTAGCGGAATGAAGTATCACTTGATTGCCGGTGCGGGTGATGATGAACCCAAACCGGTCGGCATAAGTGCCATCGCCATTGTCAACGTGATCTTTAACCAGAGCGTAGCCTTCAAACAGATATGTCCAAGAGTTCCGTTTGAAAATGATGTATTCGCCGCCGACATTCGTGACGTTTGGATCCAGCCAGACCCACGCCTCAACGGTTACATTGGTCGGTTTCAACTCAGCCGCGTCAGGGATTTGTACATAGCTGTTGATCCCATCCAAACGAAAGCCTTGCCCAACCTTGCCACTGGCAAAGGAGGCTCCGCCGACCAGCATGGCATTATTCGTCCCAATAATGTCGTTGGCGTTGCCTTCCCCAGGCCACCAACCAACCAGACCAGCTGGAGCGGGCGTGCAAATAGGCGGCGTTTCAAAAGGCACCTGATTTTGATAAATCGTGATGTTGCCGTCGTAAAAATTGCAAAAAACAATGTCGGGGCGGCCATCCCCGTCAAGGTCGCCCGCCGCAAGCCCCCAAGCATTCCAGCCCGTGCCAAAATCCACGCGCGCGGCCAGCGAATTGGTGGCAAAGTTACCGGGGGTGCTGACGTTTGCAAAAATGGAGAGAAAACTCGACAGTTCACCCACCACGCCAATATCCGGTTTGCCATCGCCATTGAAATCGGCAAGGGCGAGACTATGCGCCCAGCCTGGGGTTGAAAAATCCACGGACGGTGCCAGCGAGTTGGTATTAAAAATGCCTGGCTGGCTCAAATTGCGATAAACAGAAACAATCTGTGGATTTGCAAAGCCCACCACTAGGTCAGGCTTGCCGTCGCCATCCATGTCGCCACACAGAATGCTGTCGCCATCAGATTGGGCCGGGAAGTCCACGCGGGCAGCGAAAGCATTGGTCGCAATTATCCCTGTAGTTGAGATGTTTCGGAAAACAGAGATAACATTGGCGGAAGCATTCGCCACGGCCAAGTCGGGCTTGCCATCGCCATCTAGGTCTCCAATTGCTATGGCATAAGGGCCGGCGGCAGTGTCCAAAGTAACTGGGGCGGCAAATGAGCTGGGGGTGAGGCTGCCTGCTACGCCGATGTTTTTAATGATAGAAATCGTATTGTCGCCATAGTTGGCCGTGACAATGTCCAAGCGACCGTCGCCATCCAAATCGGCCGCCGCCGCAAATCGGCAGTCGTTACCGGTCGGCAAGCTGATCGGGGCTTCAAATGAATTGGTCGTGAGGCTGCCGGGGGTGGCAACATTATGAAAAATGGAGACGCGGCTACCATTGGCTTCACTGACCAAAAGATCGGTCTTGCCATCCCCATCAATATCAACTGCTCGCAGTTGGTATGGATTTCCACCATTGGTGCCGACGGGTAAAGCGAGATCAACGCGGGGGGCAAATGCGGCGGCGCTTAACAACGTTCCATTGGTGCTGATATTGCGGAAAATTGAAACGGCATGAGCATAGTAATTTACTAGGGCAATATCGGGTTTTCCATCGCCGTCCAAATCAGCAATTACGGTTGCAAGCGGGTCATTGCCGTTGCTGGTAGTGAGGTTAAAGCTTGGTGAAAAGTTGGTGTTACTGATGGTTGTCCCATTACCTGCAAACGTGGGTTCAAATGGTTGGCTAGAATTAGCTGCCAATCCGCCCACTGTCACAGAGATGGGAGCATACGTCGCGCCCGGAGGAATGGCTGCCATCAAATTCGTAGGGCTGGCTGACGTAACATTCGCCTGTACTGCGCCAAAATAAACAAGGTTTGATGCCGCTATCGGACTAAAGTTGTTGCCGCTAATTGTAACCACGGTCCCGATATTGCCAATTGCCGGAGAAACTTTGGAAATGACTGGCACGGTGGAAACTACAGCGGAGCACTTGCCCGCGCTGCCAGCGGTGTAAATGGCCTGAATTTCGGTTTGGGAGAGGACGCGATTATAAAGACTCAATTCGTCTATCAAGGCATCGCTGAAATAGCTCGCAATGGCTGCCATTTGTGCTCCGATCAAGAGCGGGGCAGTTGATGGATATAAATTTATCGTGGCTGATCCCTGGCGCAAAATAACGGGTTGCAGCACCCCATCAACGTAGAAAACCGGGTCAGCATCACCATTGCGGGCCGTTACGGCGCAATGATGCCAGTTGGTATCCGTAATACTAACCGTACTCCGCAGACCGTTGGCGTACAGAAAATGGAAAACATTATTGTTGGCTGGTCCAGCAATAGCCACGCCATAGTTCAAGGTTCCGCCAGTCCAGTCCCCACCTTTGTTGACAATGTAATCGTCGGTTAGTTGCTGCCGTTTGACCCAAAACTCAATGGTCAATTCATTGGTTAGTTGCAGCGCAGGCGCATCTGGCACTTGCACAAAGCTATTGCTGCCATTGAAGGAAATGGCTTTGCCCACCATGCCATTGACAAAGACAACGCCGTTTGACAAGGTGCCATTATTCCCGCCAGTGACATCACTGGCGTTGCCTTCCCCTGGCCACCACGCCACCAAACCAGCTGGCGGCGGCGCACAATCTGCACCTTGTGTTGTTGACGCGCCTATTGCAAATGCCGCAAGAACGGCCTGGCCGACGGATAGCGTTTTTCCGGTGAAGAATTTTAACATTCTTTTCATAACTGAATGCCTTTTGGTTTTTATTTTGCTCTGCTGATTCGCCGCACGTTGCGGTTGGTTAATGCCATGAAAGCGCTGCTCCTTATAGCTCCACTTT
>Ga0364874_10558_pt1 | contig 19181 bp, 19 predicted proteins | sample ExccelAu500001D4_2_FD_206922 | JGI IMG/M metagenome (GOLD analysis project Ga0364874, IMG submission 206922) | Enriched cells from Trout Bog Lake Hypolimnion, Wisconsin, USA - BchlTB.Aug07.5000.01.D4 | ecosystem: Environmental > Aquatic > Freshwater > Lake > Hypolimnion/Profundal zone | place... | reverse complement strand
ACACAATGGTATAATATTATTCCTGACCTTCCAAGACCAATGAAACCCCCGATCAGTCCTGTTACAGGAGAGCCGATTGAACCGCAGGAGCTGCTGGCTATCTTCCCTATCGGCCTGCTTGAGCAGGAGATGTCAAATGAGCGCTATATCGACATCCCTAAAGAGGTTCTCGATATCTATAAGCTGTGGAGACCGAGCCCTCTTATCCGTGCTCACCGTTTAGAGAAACTGCTCGGTACATCTGCGAAAATCTATTACAAAAACGAGTCCGTTTCGCCGGCAGGAAGTCATAAGCTCAACACTGCAGTTCCTCAGGCTTACTATAATAAGATAGCGGGTATTAAAAAGCTTTCAACTGAGACCGGAGCTGGGCAGTGGGGCAGTGCTCTTTCTCTCGCATGCAACTACTTTGATATGCAGGTTCACGTTTATCAGGTTCGCGCCAGCTATGACATTAAGCCCTACCGCAAGCTGATGATGGAAACCTGGGGAGGTACGGTCACGCCAAGCCCTTCCAATCTAACTCAGTCTGGGCGTGATATCCTTGCTAAAGATCCAAAGAGTCCCGGAAGCCTCGGTATTGCGATCAGCGAAGCTGTTGAAGAAGCAGCAACTCACGGTGACACCAACTATGCACTCGGCAGCGTGCTTAACCATGTATGTCTTCATCAGACAATCATCGGTCTTGAGACACAGAAGCAGTTTGCAATGATAGGCGAATCCCCGGATATCGTCATCGCCTGTGTCGGCGGCGGTTCGAACTTTGCAGGACTTGCTTTCCCGTATGTGAAAGAAAAGCTCGATGGCAGGAAAATTGATATCATAGCTGTTGAACCGACTGCATGTCCGACTCTGACAAAAGGGAATTTTGCATATGACTATGGCGATGTTGCAAAGCTTGCTCCTATAGTTGAGATGTATACCCTCGGCCACGGTTTTATGCCTCCCGCTATCCATGCCGGTGGACTTCGTTATCATGGAATGTCGCCACTTGTGAGTCTTCTTGCTCATGAAGGTGTGATTAGAGCAGTGTCTCGTGCGCAGAAAGGCTGCTTTGAAGCGGCTGTGATGTTTGCTCGCTCTGAAGGGATTATTCCTGCTCCTGAATCTTCTCATGCGATAAGGGTTGCCATTGATGAGGCGCTCAAAGCGAAAGATGAAGGAAAGGCCAAGACGATCGTGTTCAACCTCAGCGGGCACGGGCACTTCGATATGCCTTCATATGACATGTATTTCAACAATCATCTCGAGGACTATGAGTATCCCGATGAATTTGTCGCAGAGGCGCTCAAGGATCTGCCTGACATCAAGTAAGGATAAGTCTTGGGAAGTTCAGAAGTTATGCGCGTGAGTTTTAAGGGAAAAAGGTTATACATAAAAAACCGCATCACAGATTCATAAAGCGATAATAACTGACAAAATACAGGGCAATGAGTAGCAATCGTAAATAGGCATTAGCAACCTTGCAAAGCTAAGCATTACCCTGTATAACCCTGTATTTCACTTTACATTTTCCCCTAATATTTTAATATCTTCTCATTGCTCAGAATTTTACTGACACTTTTACTGACATTTTTACTGACACTTTAGACAAAGTAAAATTTGTATATTAGGGGAATAATGATGCCAAAGAAAAAGGTACTGAAGGCTGATATGGAGAGGTTTAAACGACTGCCCGATCCGGAGGATCCTGAATTTAAAGTCAAGGCAAGAGAAATACTAAAGGGTGTAAACACAGAAAAAGATGAAGCTTTAGCGGTCGAACTGCTGGCAAGACTGGGGAAACATGAGCAGATCATGGCTGGTGAAATTGCAAAAGAAGAAGAGCCTGCACTACCTGCCCCTACAGGATTAATGAGTGTTGAGGAGGCTGCAGATTATCTCAGAATATCAAGTAAAACCATCCGAAATTGGGTGAGTTCAAAAAAAATACCTCATCTAAAAATCGGAAGCCGAATCCTATTTGATGCTGCCGATTTGAAGGAATGGTTGGAGAGCAAAAAGGTCAAAGTAAAGTAATGACTATTGTTGACATGCACAGTGTGATAGTGATATAAGAAATTATTCGGAGGACACATGGATTATTCACAAGCAAAAATTAAAATTAAAGAGTACAACAAGCAGAGAAAAGAGGTACAAGGACGTTATAAAGCAGAGGAAAAACGTAGACGAGAAGAATTAGAAAAAGAAGGGAGAAAACTTTCAATTCCTGAAAAAGATGAAATATGGCACCCATCCTATAAAGAATTAAAAAAAATAAGAGAAAAGATATTTAAGGGAAAAAGATAACAATAAAATATAGCATTTTTTACTTTTGCCCCCCGCACACCACAGTCCTAAGTAATTTAGGCTGAGGTAGCAATGGGTGTGCCATCTATATGTACCCAATCAAACTTAGATTTACAACCAGGACAAATTTCTTTCCACGGCCGGAAAAGCGATAATAACTGAAAAACTTAAGTATGGTGGTATTGTTTTAGTTCAGCAAAGACATATTGATAATAACTTCGTTTCTTTTGTTAGAAACATTTCTCTAAGAGTTGAATTTAGTTAATTTAAACTCATCACATGACTTCGCAATTCCACGGGTATGATCCCGTGGATCTTCATTTCCATCAATTTCGTCCGCAGCCTCACGCGGACTCCCTCACCTGATATGCTGGATGAGCAGCGGCTGTGCGAGCTTTGCTCTGTTTTTTATACACAGCCACTGAGTCACGAACCGACTGAGGCATCTCAAATGAGTCAATTTGTGCGCGAATCAAATATCCCGCCAGCCACACCTCACCTTGCCCAGTTGGCGTCTCTTCGTCCATAGGCATATACTTTACTAATTCGTGCAAATCGACAAAGGTGTAATGCGTGCGGTTTCGAGCCTCCCCAGTATAACTATATATTATATTTGCCTTAGTCAATTTATTAACTGCCTGAGTAACAATATGAGGAGTTAATCCAAGCAAATCTGCATAATGCTGAGTGCTGCCAAACGTCCAGAGCCAGTCATACTTTATGCTCCCAGCGGGTTTATTTTTGAGATTGTGCCTCAGGTAGCCTCTAATCATACTGAGCACTACAGCACACTTGATGCCATACGCCACGGCATCCTCAACGTAGTAGTAGCACTTATTATTATCAGGCTCGACCGCATCCTCTATCCACGCTATATCTCTGTCGAGCTCAGCAGCATCATACTCCGCAGTTTGGTAGGCGATATTCTCATCGATCTCATCGATTGCCATCTGCATATTGCCCTGCCCATTGCAGTTGACCATGTCCGCTTTTTTTGAGAGAGCAAAGTGTGTGCCCTTTCCAATAATCAGCCCTGCCTCGCGCAGGGTAGCGAGTCCCGTGCGAACTTCAGATATCGTCAGCCCTGTGAGATCTGACCACCCTCGCAGCGTGGTCGTAAACTGATACAATTTATTGCAGTACTGCTGTTCGGGCCTCCGCGCCAAACTGAGCGATATATGCCGTATCGCCTGCAGCAGCACCGCTGACCCAAGTCCATACTGTTGAGCCTCTGAGTTAATGTACAGTTCACATTTTCCAGCCATAATCGTATCCTCCAATATGATAAAAAGATGTGTTTATCTTTCAGCTTCTTAAGGGTAAATATCTGAAAAAATGCTCAGATTTATGACCCTTATAATTAGGAGGTTCGGATTTATCGGCTAAAGTATTCAGGCAACTTAGTATTTTTTTTAAAAAATTTGATTTTTTTGGATAACTGAAAGGTGAGGAGGCAGGAATTCAGTTGTTAAAATTTAGCAGTTTAGTTATGCACTTTTAGCACAAAAATAGCCTCTTGATTTGCGATATTTGCGATTTCTTGATAACTCCCATGCGATATTTGCCTAACTCATTTGCTATTTTTTGATAACTCCCATGCTATTTTTTAATAACTGATTTGCGATTTTTGCCAAACTTTAAATCTTCCCTCCCAAATCTTCCCAAAAAATCTAGCCTGAAAATCTGGCCTAAAAATTTACCCGTACCCTAAAGGGTACAAATCAACTAAGAGATATACTTATTAATTCAGATATTCTTATAAGAAAGAAGAGAGTATATCGTAAGAAAGAGTATATTCGTACATTCTTTCAGATATCGTACATAAGAATAAGATTGCGCGAAAAAATCTTCCGCTGATTTTATTTTGCACACTAAACCACGACTACATTAATGAGATGCCCTCAGACTGCTCCAGATTAATCAGGTAAGGCTTGCACGGCAAAACTATACATATATGCTAATGCTGCCATCAGAGCCCTTGTAGAGCCTCCTATTAATCGTTTTACCCACACTGCATTTTTTAAAAAAAATTTAAGCCACCCCTTAATTATTTTCAGTAATGTCGATACTACCAGTAGGTGATTATTTTAATTATTTTATATAATTATTATATTTTTGACTTAAAAAATTAGAACAAGACTGTATCATTTTAGTATCAAGATTAAAGGAGTTAATCATGGAAAATCAAAATTTAAACGCGGCACAGCAGACACTACTGGATATTTTAGAGTACAGAGACAAGACGCTGCCAATGCCTGGGAGAAGGATAGCGAAAGAGCTGAACCGCCGGATAGGTGACGGGCACGATGACAAAAATGTGCGCGAAATCGTCGCGCATCTTCGTACAATGGGCTATGCGATTTGTGCAACCAACCGAGGCTATTATCTGGCGGCCTCAGCTAAGGACATCCAACTACAGATTGATTCACTCACGTCTCGGGCTCGCCGAATGATGCAGCCCGTGCGAGGGCTGCAACGTGCGCTTAAGGCTCGTAAGGGAACCCAAAAATGAGAGCAATTCTAAACTACATAAAACTGCAAATAGCAATCGTTAGGTGCCGAATTGTAATGTGCCAACTCAGCACAAAGTCAAAAAACCTCAATAAAACAGCCAAAAAAATAAGTAATTGGAGAGCATTATGAAAATAAATGTGATAGCAGGAGAACTTGGCGACTTTGAAAATTATGAGTTAATACCAGAGAGTGAAGAGGATCGCAATCAGTTAGCTGATGAGTTAGCTGCTGAGGCAGAGGAAGAAGCATACATGGATGCAGCTATTCTTGACCATCTCTACATTTGGGACTGAGCGGAGAAACATAAATGCTAAATATACAACCATCAACAATTCAGCGAGCACAGGGCGGAGAACAATCCGCCAAGCTCTCCATAATAGCAGAGCTTCAGCCGATGATTCGTATGTTCAAATTTAGTAAACGATTCCCAGAGTCGTGGCGAGATGATGTAGAGCAAACTTGTAAACTTGCGATTCTCATAGCCATAACAAAGTTTGATATTATCAGAGGTAAAAACATCACCTTTGAATCGTTTGCTAAGCAGATAATCCTTACCGAGCTGACAACCTTATATAACACCTGCATACATCCCTGCAACTTGCCAACTAAAGTGCGGAGAGAGTACATGGCATTATTACAGGCAGAGAAAAAAGGTAAGATCGATAAGATGCCCACAGTGCTTAGTAACGGCATTAAGATAGCTGATATCGAAGTATTTATGGGCATGTGTGAACCTAACAGAGAGTTAAGCGCAGAATTTGAAAAAAATTATCTGTAAAATAGAAAAAATTATAAAAATGGTTAGATGACGACATATTATACTATTAGAGACACAAAACACAGACGGCCTCCTCAACTCGATGTCTATAACCGTCAAACCCTCCTTAACCTCTGCACATATAATGCACCTCCTCATTATGTGTGCAGGGGATTTTTAAATAACAAACAATAACAATCATGCCTAACATATCAATAGAGATGCCCACATCAGAGATTAACAAGTATCTCTCAGCGATGGACGATACAGTCCGAAACAAGGTAATAAAATACACTGTCAGCAATTTAGCCAGAAGAGCCACATCAGCAGTTAAAACAAGCATTACTGGTGCATATAACGTTAGCAAAAAGAACATTCCAATCAAACAACTACTCGCACCCGATGGAATCAATCAACTCATTAGTGGTAGCAATCGAGATGTTAACTCTGCCGATTTTAATCCAACGCAGACAGCAACTGGAGTAGATATACAAATCGAACGCGGACAGACCAAACAAATCGACCATGCTTTTTTAACAATGGTCGGCGCGGGGCATGATGGAGCATTTATACGCAAAGGAACTGCTCGCCTGCCGATTATCGAAGTGCATACAGTTAATATCGGCAAGTTATTAAAAACGGACTGGCTCAAAGGCATTGTTAATGCAACGATCACTCAGTATGCACAGGATGACTTCATCCGCAAATACCAATCGTTTAACAAATAGCCTCATATATCATACCAACCATCAACAAACCTGCTAAACCTCGGCGAAACTGCACAAAATATGTGCAAATATTCGCCAAAATTAGCGGTTCCTGTTGAGCAAATTTTTATATGCGGATGCGGGACGCCCCGAGATTTCCTAAGTTCAAAACAAAAAAATATCATTTCCTTCCTCAAAAACAACAGATGCCCAAAACAAAAATAAAAACCGCTGATCAAATCACACTTAAATCCATAGATGATTTGATTCCATATAAAAATAATTCAAGAACTCACAGCTCAGCACAGATCAAGAAGCTGCAGGAATCAATAAACCAGTTTGGATTTGTTAATCCAGTTTTGATCGATTCAAAAAATGTGATTATCGCCGGTCATGGAAGAGTTCAGGCAGCTAAATCAGAGGGTATGGAATCAGTCCCATGCCTCATAGTCGATCACCTCACACCACAGCAGATACGTGCCTATATTATAGCGGATAACCGTCTCGCGGAAGATGCAGGATGGAACGATGAACTTTTAAAAATTGAGTTAAGCGAGCTAAAAGACGCCGGTTTTGATCTATCATTTACAGGTTTTAATCAGGATGAAATAGAAGGACTTCTTCTCGACGATAGTGTCCTCGAGGATAACTTTGATGTTGATAAAGCTCTCGAAGCAGATACTCCTCCACTTACGCAACTCGGAGACATATGGCAGTTAGGACGACATAAAGTTTTATGTGGTGACGCTACAAAATCAGATGACATATCAAAGTTGATGGATGGCAAAACAGCCAACCTCCTCGTAACCGATCCGCCGTACAATGTAAACTATGAAGGAACCGCTGGCAAAATTCAAAACGACAATATGTCAGATGATCGATTTCATCAATTCCTCGTTGATGCTTTCAATTCAGCGGTCTCGGTAATGCGAGATGGAGCTTCATTCTATATATGTCACGCAGATTCAGAGGGTTTCAATTTCAGATCCGCATGCAGAGAAGCTGACCTTCAGATTCGGCAATGTTTAATCTGGGTGAAGAATAGTCTCGTTCTCGGTAGGCAAGACTACAACTGGCGACACGAGCCGATTCTTTATGGTTGGAAGGATGGATCATCGCACTTCTTCACGTTCGACCGAACGCAGACAACGGTGTTTGATGATTCCAAAATTGATATCAACAAACTCAAGGCTAAAGAGTTAAAGGATTTAGTAAAACAGCTTATTGATAACCAGATTAATAGCCAACCTAATACAATCTTATACGAAGATAAGCCAGCGAAGAACGACCAACATCCCACGATGAAGCCGATCAAACTGATAGCGAGATTGATTGCTAACAGCTCACGAAGAACAGATATCGTTCTCGACCCTTTCCTTGGTAGTGGATCAACACTTATGGCATCGGATCAGTTAAATCGAACCTGCTACGGGATGGAGTTAGATCCACGATTTGTCGATGTCATTGTAAAGCGTTTCATCGCAAGCGATCCAGAACCAGAGAGTGCAGTTAAATGCATTCGAAACGGTAAACAGATAAAGATATCAGAGAGCTTCTTCATATAATGGCACAAGGAACCCCTACAAATACAATAGCAAAACTCTTCAATCTCAGTCCACGCAGGATCAACCAATTGTGTTCTGAGGGTATTTTAGAGAAGCTTCCTGACGGTAAATCTTTTGATTTGGCTTCGACCGTACAGAAATACGTCAAACATCTGCAGGACAATAATAATCGTGATGTCGATACGTTGGTCAATGAGGCTCGTATAACTCAATTCAAATCAGAGAAGCTCGAGATAGAACTCGCTCATTTAAAAAACAATATGATACCAATCCAGCTCGCTACTGAGGCATGGAGTAAGGTTATAGAAATTATCCGTACATCAATTATTAACCTGCCAAGACGTGCAGCTCCTGTCGTCGCGGGAACGACAAATGCATCAGCAGCAGAGAAGCTCCTCAAAGAACTATGCTACGATATCCTAAATGAGCTAAGCAATCCTGACCTTAGTGCAATCGTCGAAATGGAAAATAAAAAGAAACGAGAGATGTCCGCTAAACGCAGCCGCAAATAATAAATGCAATTATCCGATTCAATTAAAAACCTATTAATAATGTTCAGCCCACCGCCTGAGATAACAATCTCAGAGCATGCTGATAAATTCAGATATCTATCACAGGAGTATTGTGCAGAGCCTGGGAAATATCATGTAAGCAGAACTGAGTACCTCCGCGAAATAATGGATAGCATCTGTGAGCCGGAGATTGAGCAAACAGTTGTGATGTCATCCGCCAGAGTTGGTAAAACAACTTTCATCGAAAACGTTATGCACTACTTTATAGATGTTGATCCTGCGGGTGGCATCTTATGCGTTCAGCCGACAAAAGAAGCTTCTGATTATTTTAGTAAAGTACAACTTTCGAGTATGATCAGAGACAATCCAACTCTCAGATCTAAGATTTTTACAAGTGCATCGGATGATACTATTCCTCACAAATCATATCCCGGTGGCAGCATTGATATAGTTTCAGCTGGTTCTCCTTCAGGACTCAGTGCAAAGACAAAGAGACTAATCCTCTGTGATGAGGTCGACAGATATGACGACAGCTGCGGAGAGGAAGGCGATCCGGTATCATTAGCAATCAAGCGGTCGAGTACATTCTTCAATCGCAAAATTATTTTAACAAGCACTCCAAAGGTTAAAGGATCAAGCCGTATCGAGGCAGCATTCAATGCCGGAGATAAACGATATTATCATATACCATGCCCACATTGCTCTACATACTTTAATCCTCGCTGGGAGAATATCAAATGGGATAAATCAGCTGACGGAGCCATACATCATCCAGAAACTGCGAGACTTGAATGCCCTCATTGTAATGGCAGAATAAACGACGCTCAGAAAAATGCAGCAGTACGATCTGGTCGATGGATAGCAACCGCAGAAAGTAAAATCAGAAGTTATCACCTCTGGGAAGTATTCTCGCCGTGGCGTCAAATGCAGGAAACTGTGACCGATTTCCTCGCGGCTAAAAACAATAGCGAAACGCTGAAAACATTTGTTAACTTGTCACTTGGTGAATCATTCGAGGAAAAAGTCGATGTTCAAGATTCATCTCCACTATATAATCGCAAAGAGAACTGGTCAGATATACTTCCAGCTAACGTTTTAGTTTTAACTTCTGGTGTGGATGTCCAAGATGACATGCTTCAGGTACAGGTCATCGGCTGGGGATTGAATAATCAATCATGGATCGTAGACTACAAGACAATCTTGGGCAGGCCTGACGACGTACAGACATGGCAGAGACTCGATCAACTGCTGCAGCGAAAATACAAACATGTAACAGGCAATCAACTCAGCATTGCATCATCATTTGTAGATTCAGGTGGTCACTTCACCTCTGAAGTTTATAATTACTGTAAAGATAAAGAGATAAGGCTGATATACCCGATCAAAGGTCTCGGTAAAGACGGAACTCCACTGTTCAGCATAGCAAAAAGCAGAAATGATGCAGGCGTTAGACTCGTTTATTGCGGAGTTAACAATTGCAAATCGATATTATACAGCCGATTGAAGATCGAAGATGAGAGTCAGAACGGATATATACACTTTAATTCAACCCTTGATTTTAGTTATTTTGAAGAACTGACCGCTGAATACTTGGCAATCAAGTATATTAACGGACGCGAAACAAGAGAGTGGAAAAAGATCAGAGCGAGAAATGAGGCATTGGATACATATAACTATGCGTTATGTGCCTCAGAAATGTTAGATCCTGACTTCGAATACCTCGCAGAACACCTACAGCCAACGATACAAGGCGAAGTTCCTAACACAGAAAAACAAAAACAATCTCCAGCATTAACAATCGTCCAAAATAATAATGGCTGGGGATCATCAATGAGATGGTAAAGCTATGTACATTAAAACGTGTAATGAGTGCGGAGAAAATATAATCAAACTATTTTATAATCAGCCTAATGAGGCAATATCTAAAATGCTGACTTATGATGTGCGCTGGGTTTGCGATGACTGCATGCGTAAAAACCCTTGGACGATAACAAAAATAAAACCAGATACAAATACAGATGGTAATAATTAATGACCACATATACAGTCAGTCAAGGCGATACATACCAGAGCACAGTACGATTTGATAAATATCCATCAGCGTATAACACCCTTCAAGTATCACTTCGAGGATCTGCCGGAACTTTTGATGGCACTGCTCTCAGTGTACAAGATGGATATCAGATATCAATACCAACAACAACTCTTTCTACAGGCACTTATAACGGATATCTTTATGTAGTTGAAAATGGTGCAAGAGTATTACTCGATTCGTTTCAAATCATAATCAACCCAAACTTTCTCACCGCAACTCCTACAGCTGCAACACCATCATTTGCACGGCAGGCGTTAGCAGTCGTTGAGAGTCAAATACTCGCATGTGGTAATGCTGGCTATTTACAGATTACTGCAGACGGCAAGACGATACAGCGCATAACTATTGATGTTTTAATGAAACAAAGACAAGAGTTAATGCAGGAAATAGAATTAGAAGAGCAAGATGATCGCATCAATTCAGGTCAACCAGCCCGTAAACCAGTCTTAATAAGCTTTAGATAAAAAATAATGCCAAAAACACAAAGAAAAACAACAGCAATGACGCCTAATAAGCGGGTTAAACGCCAAAAACCTATTGAATCAAAACGCGGATATCAAGGCATTCAGGTAGGCAGACTCAGCCCATATCATGGCGAATTTAGAACGAATGATCAGATTTTATATGCCGAACAGAACGAACTCGTAGGTAGAGCCAGAGAGCTGGCCATGAATGACGGAGCCGTGACCAAGTTCGCCAAGCTCCTCAGTGCAAACGTTATAGGTAGTAACGGTATTGGTGTAAAACCACAAGCGACAGATCCATCAGGTCAACTCGATAGCAAGGCTAACTCGATCATATCTTCATGTTTTTCTGAATGGAGCAAATACCCAACAGTTGATAATTCAATGTCGTGGATAGATTTTCAAAGAATTGCTATCGAATCGCTCACAAGAGATGGTGAAGTCTTCATCAGGATTTATAGAGGCTCACAATTTGGCAAATACAGCTTTCAGCTTCAGATGCTCTCGCCTGACTACTGCGATGTCCTTTATAATTTGGGAGCGAAAGGAATACGCAGCAGCATAGAATACGATCAATTCAATCGCCCTGTAGCCTATTGGCTATATAATCGACACCCCAAAGATACTCTTACTGTTGTTCCGTTGGAAAGATTAAGAATCCCTGTTTCAGACTGCATCCATTTTTATTTGAAAGACAGACCGGATCAGAGCAGGGGTGTTCCTCTCATAAGTCCTGTCATGGCTCAGATCCTCGACCTCAAGCACTACAAACATTTAGCTCTGGTCGCTGCACGAGTGGGAGCCGGAACTCAAGGATTCCTCACACAAGCAGACGCAGGTAAATCAAAATATCGAGGCAATGCAGATACTGAGGCTGCAAAAATCATAACGACTGAACCTGGGACGATACAAGAATTACCTCCGGGAATGGATTTAAAAAAATATGATCCCAACTATCCAATCTCAGGATACGAGGATTATACTAAATCAGTTTCCAGAGATATTAGTAGTGGGATCGGACTTAGTTATAATGATTTATATTCTGATCTCAACTCAGTAACATACAGCTCGCTACGATGGGGTGCGCTCAGTGACAGAGAGCAGTATCGTATGTTTCAGCGCATCATAATCGATACGCTCATGGAGCCTGTTTATTTGTACTGGGTAGAGATGGCAGCCTTGTCAGGGACGCTTACTGACGGCAAAACAAAACTCCCTTATTCCAAAATTGATAAATACTCACAAGTTCAATTCCGTCCTCGAAGTTATCCGTGGATCGATCCGGAAAAAGATGCAAAGGCAATTTGTCAGCAACTGCAAAATCAACAGACCACATTAACAAAAGTTTTAGAAGAGCAAGGGTACGACCTCGAAGATATTTTGAAAGAGAGACAGCGAGAAAATGAACTCGCCGCTAAGTACGGATTAGACCTCCGCGAAATATATACAAAAACAAAGACAACAGTCACGGGGCAAATGAATGGAACTGAAGCAGAACAAAACATCTAATACAACGTTAGATGCAACAAACAGACAGATCAAATCAGAGAAATACTATCGTAGCTTCCGCATAAGAGCTGAGGACATAAACAAAACAGATAGAACAGTAGCCTTATCATTTGCTTCTGAACAGCCAGTTCAGCAATGGTATGGCACTGAGTCACTTGTTATCAGTCCGGCAACGGTAGATTTAACACGCATAGCAGATGGCGTATGTCCTCTTCTCCTTAATCATGATCCCGATCAGCAAATAGGTATTGTGCAATCAGCTACAGTCGAAAATGCAAGGGTGAAATCGTTGGTTCGATTTTCACAAGCAGCGGCAGCAGATGAGATATATACTGACGTGCAGGATGGAATCAGGCAAGGCGTGAGTTTTGGTTATTTGATAGATGATTATACCGAGACAGACACAGGTATAATTGTAAACCACCTAACGGTCTTCGAAGTGTCAATTTGCAGTGTTCCGGCAGACTCCAGCGTAGGAGTGAACAGGGAACTAAACACAAAACAAACAAAGGAAAGAATCATGGAAACAGAAACAAAAGTAGAAACAGTACAGGCAGTAGCACCTGTAGCTCCAGTAGTATCGAATGCAGAGCGTGACGCAATTATTACAGCAACTCGTAGTGGCGAGATGAAAAGAATAAACGAGATTGATGCGATTGCAACAGGTAATATATCAAGTACTATCCCCTCTATTAGAGAGCTTGCAAAGTCAGCTAAAGAAAAAGGCGAAAGTGTAGAAGCTTTCAGAGCATCTGTCCTCGATGAAATTAACAAACGTCAAGCTCCAGTTACTACAACCACTTCTTCTCAGTTTACTGCTACAGATACAAAAGATTTTAGCATCTCTCGTGCAATCAATGCATCCATTAGTGGGGATTGGTCAAGTGCAAAGTACGAACGTGAGATGATGGATCACGCAGCTCATAAAGCTGGTCGCAGTCTCGGCGGAGTTTATCTGCCTTATGAAGTCCTCGCTGCTAAACGTGCTATGTCAACAACCACAGCAACTGGTGCAGTGCAGACAGTCGCAAGACCCGATCTTTGGGTAAACCCGCTTTATGCTAATAGCGTGACTGGTTCGTTAGGTGCAACTGTCCTCAACGGTCTCAACGGAATGGTCGTCATTCCTAAAACCCTTACGAGCATCGGTGCTTCATCAGTCGCTGAAGGTTCAGCAGTTACTGAGGTTGATCCTACATTTGGCTCACTCACTCTCATGCCTAACGCAATCGCATCGACAGCTACTTATTCCAAACAGTTGCTGATTCAGTCTGAAAGCAATATTGATAACATCATCGTTAATGATATTTTGAAGATCATCCCTCTCAAGTTGGATTCAATCGCAATTGCAAAACTGTTGAGTGACTCAACCGTGAACCAGATCACTTGTGCAGCAGCAGTAGCATACTCACACATTTTAAAAATGGAAGCAGCTGTCCTCAATGCAAACGTTAATACCGCTGGTTGCGCTTACGTTACCAGCCCAGCACTCGCTGCAGACCTGAAGCAGACTCTCCGCACTGCTGGTGTTGCAACTGGGATGATATGGGAAGGCACTCAGGTAAACGGTTACAAAGCCCTTGCAAATACACAGCTGAATAATACTGCATCACCTGCAGTAGGTCAAATGATCTTCGGCGATTTTAGCGAACTTTATGTGGCGTACTTTGGAAACGGACTCGAGGTCATCACCGACCCGATCTCTCTCGCAAGCTCAATGCAGGTAAAAGTGACTGCTTCACTGTTCGCAGATTGCGGCCTGAGACATGGACAGGCATTCTCTCGCATCACTGACGCCGTTATCTCCTAAACCAATAGATGATGGGGCAGCAATGCCCCTGATTCTCACCACCTAACACAAATGATAAACATAGCACAAGAATTTGATACCATCTTATTTAGTGGAGACTTGGATGAGCCTTACATTTTAACCAAAAGTGCAGGACAAGTCATCACTGGCTTAACAGGGATCTTCAGCTGGCAGAGCACCAATAGCGATGTTCAGAACGTCTCCATCAGCAATACCAAAAAGTTAACGCTGCTTGTTTCAGTCGGACAACTCAGTGCGAAAAATGTAACGATTGATAAAACCGATATGATTACATTGCGAGGACTGCAGTACAGCATGCTATCAGCTCCCAGTGATAATCTTGATGGCACTCTCACTCTGCAATTATTCGAGGCAGTTTAAAATATGTTACGACAACAAATAATCGACTGCATCAATACAGCTCTCACTCAGATCACCATAGCAAATGGATACAACACTGATACTGGTAAGCAGACAGCTGAGTGGTCGTATATTGACGATGTCAGCCCAAACTCAATATTGCAGATAAGAGACATCGAATGTGCAGTGTTGCCAAACGGATCAGCAGTCAATGCACAGGATGTACAGCACAATAAACGCCTCACAATTCAGATTATAAATATCTGGAGCGAGGGAGTAACGCAATCAGGTGTAGCACCTCGACAACTAAGATTAGTAATCAGTGACGTACTTCAATGTATAAACAGTATTACATGGCCAACAGGTGTTTATAACGTTCAATTAGGTGACAACTCGCTCGGTGGGCAGCAGGAGCACAGAAAATACGTAGGGGTATCACAAACAATCTTCATCGACTATGTTGTACCTGCATGGACAGATTAATAAAAAACAGAAGGATTAAATAAATGATTTTTCAGGATATACGCTCCGCGATCAATGAGCTTAAAGGATCGGGAAAACTCGAGGTAAGTGCATGTGGTGCATTACCAGTATGGCTTCCAGCGGGTGCATTAACCTCAATAGGTGCATCGATTGAAAGACAGGTAAGTAATGTCGAAAGATGTAACGCAGCTCCAACGCCTGCTCTCGCAAGTGAGAAAATGACTATAACGGCAGAGCTTTCCGAAGTTCTCCATTATAATGTATTCGACCTCATTCTTGGCACGACTGGAAAAACTGTAATCGCAGGTACACAGGTAGTAGGTGCAACTCAGACATTTACAGCAACATCCGGTGTCGGCTATATGATTACATATGCTAACTTTGATGGCAGCCAGCCAACCATCACTGCATGCACAACACAGCCAAGCGGAACTGCATACAGCGGATACACAGTCGAAAAAATAGGATCAAATTACTGGGTAGAGTTTGCAGCAAGTGGAAATTACCAGATCACTGTTACATACACACCAGCAGCATCTATCAGCTATTCAATTGGTAGTGAACTAACACCTCCGCTTTTTCAGGCTCGTATCACGACTAAGTCAGACAATGGTGTCGCTTACTTCGTTATTTATAACGCAGCTAACACTGGAAACATCGAATTCAAATACAGCAAAGATCAGGATGCTGACAAGGCTATGAAATATAGTCTCAAACTTGAGGCATTCCCCGATTACACGTTTCATACCGATACCAACGGAAATGGTCTCCTCGGTTACTTCCAAGCTCCCTTCCTCGCCTAAACTTAATGGGGGACTAACAATCCCCCTTTTCCTATTCAATATAAACAGGACTTATACATAATGCAGATATACGATATTGATAACGACTTGCCGGAAAATGATCAGATTAAGATCACCGTTAACGGCAAAAAATATATAGTACCACTGGTAGTTTCATACGGACTCGGATGCTATTTGCTTAATAATAAAGAGATATTAGCTGAGATATTCTCGGCTGGAAATGGCAGACCTTCACTCAGCCTGAAGACACTTGATTTTGCTTATAATGTCGCCCTTGAATTACTCAAAGAGCAGGATCCAGAAATACTGACAGATGAATACCTTAAGAAACATCTCTCCGTTACTAAACTTATTATCATGCTGATAAAGATGACTAAACCATTCCTCGAGTATATGACTAAGTATGGAAACACTCTTATAGGCTCTACAACAACTGAAGATACATCAAAGACTAAAAAAAAATAGTTAACCCGAAGTTTCGATGGAGACGGCTATCGTGCTTCATCATGCATGTTTTCCCAGCATATAAAGAGTCAGACCTTCTTCAGTTACCATTCTTCTCAGTCATCGACCTTTACAACAGAGCATTAGAGATTGAGACAGGCGATCTAATCGAACCCGAAGAACAAACAACGAAGACAATAACAAACAGATCAAACGAACTGACTTATAACCCCAAAACGCATCAATACGAGTAACCAATAATGGCAGCAGACGTTCAAATAAAATTAGGTTTCGATCTTTCAGATTTTACTGCAGGCATGTCCGCTGTTCGTGCAGGCATGGAAGACCTATCTAAACAATGCACGTTAGCATCCAAGCAGGCGAGTGCAGCACTGAAGCCATTGTCAGATCTTGGTAAAACTCTGGCGTTAGCTTTTGCAGCACCTATGGCAGCAATAACTGCTCTGGGTATGGATACAGCTAAAACGATTGAGACAGAGACAAAACGCATTACCAGTGTGTTAGGTGGCAACGCAGCACAGGCAGCATACGTCATCGAGAGCTGTGACGCTGTAGCTAATAAAAGCACATTCGGCAAAGATCAGCTAATGCAGGCATCCAGAGCACTCCTCACATTTGGAGTAAGTGCTGCAGATATTCCACAGAAATTAGAGATGATCGCTAAAGTTGCTAAAGGATCCGGAAATAGTTTAGAGGATATTACCAAAATTTATGAGAAGGTAGCTGCTGAAGGTGAGGTAAGCTCAAGGACACTGAAAGAATTCACCAACAGCGGAATAAATATGACTGCTGCCCTCGGTGCTCATTTTAAAATTACTGGTACAAATGTCGGTGGCATTTTGAAAGAGATGGCATCTGAGGGTAAGATCTCCATGTCAGACATTGACGCTGCAATGGCATCGATGACCAGCGATGGCGGCATTTATTGTAATTCTCTCAGCGATGCACAAAACACTCTTGCAGGCGCAACAGCCAACGCAGAGAAATCGACAAAAGAAGCAGCTGCCGCATTTGTAACAGCCCTCGAACCAAGCCTTATAGCAACACAGCATGCAATATCATCCATCTGTCAGTGGTGGATCAACCTTTCAGCCGGAACTAAGCAAGCTGTAGCAATGACTATGTCAATTGTCGGTGCATTAGGCATGCTACTACTTATCGGGCCGAAAGTTGTAAGTGCCTTTGCAGCGATGCGAGCTGCAGCTATTGCTTTTAATTCAGCGTTACTAACAAATCCTATATTTTTAGCTATAGCTGCCATTACTGCATTGATTGCAATTACCTATGGATTAGTAACTGCAGATTCAGCAGCAGAGAAATCAGCTAAGGCTCTCGCAAGAGCACGTGCGGAATCTAAGGCAGCGGATGCTGGTACATTAGTCGTCAGCGAAAAAGTCCGAAAAGAATGTGAAAGCCTATTAGCGGCATATGATAAAATACCTACAGCTTTAGGACGAATCAAGAAAGCTCAAGACGCTTTGTCTGAATTACGACCACGAATGAGTATGAGCGATGAAGAGATGAGCGAGATTAAACAAAAAATATCACTGCTGAATCAATACATTAGTGTTCAAAAATCTTCGGTGTCTGGCGGTGGTGACAACGCTGCAACTCAAAAATGGTTAAGCGAACGTCAAGCTGCTCGAGATAAGTGGGCTGAGTATATCGCAAAAGCAAATGATGATGAAGTAGCTGCAGCTAACGCTAAATATGCAAAAGAATCTGATGATCTTAAAAAAGCATATGGTGAAGGGTATCTCACTGATGTACAGCATAAAGCGGCTCTAACAGCTATTGAAAAACAGCATGCAGCTGACATTAAAAAAGCTAATGAGGATTCTTCTAAAGCAGTTCAATCTGTATGGCAGAATGCTCTCGGAAATGGTGACGCATTAGATAAGTTTGAAACTATAAATGATGCAGCACAAAAGGGTATCGTATCGTCATGGCAAGTGGCAGCAACGGCCATAGCTGCTACTTTTACATCAGCAATGTCCTCAGTATCAAACTTAATGAAGTCTCTGTTTGCAGCACAGGAAGATGCAGCTGATAAAAAATATGCTCATTTAACGGCAGCAGAACAAGCATATCAAAGTTATCAAACAAGTCAGGATGCAATTGCTTACAGCCATATGAGTGCATCCGAGAAAAAAGCTGCTGATCTAAAGAATGCATCAACAACAGCCGAGAAAGCACGGCAAAGATCTCTCGCACTCGAGAAAACTAAGCTGCAAAGAGAAGAGGCTATATTCACAAAAGGCACTGGTATAACTGAGGCTACAATTAATACTGCGTTAGGTGTCGCAAGAGCATTCAAGGATTTTCCTATGCCCTTTGCTGCAGCCATCGCCGGTTTAGTCGGTGCATTAGGAGCAGCACAGGTAGCAGCCATCGCAGCAACTCCACTGCCAACAACAGCTCTCGCTGCTGGAGGTGTGACGACTGGAGCTAACAGCAATGTAACCATCGGCGAAGCAGGGCAAGAAATTGTTATGCCCTTAACCTCAAACTATGGACAGACCGCTATCGGACTTCTCGCAGATAAACTTCTAACATCGATTCAAAACAAAGTTAATAATACAAGCAACAACGTATTGCCATATCAGTCATCAGTTCAATCTAACAGAGCTGCCTCACTTAATGGAGCTTCTGATAGTGGATCATCACAGCCAGTCAATATCACATTAAATGGTGAAGTGCTTGGACAGGCATTATTTAAAATGTCGAAACAAGGTCAACTGATGATGGCTGCTTCATCTGTAGTGAGCGTGAGTTAATATGCAAATACTAAACAATAACATCTTATCATCATCAGTAATAACAGGGACAGGATCCTATAGCAATTACC
>Ga0364874_10555_pt1 | contig 19271 bp, 9 predicted proteins | sample ExccelAu500001D4_2_FD_206922 | JGI IMG/M metagenome (GOLD analysis project Ga0364874, IMG submission 206922) | Enriched cells from Trout Bog Lake Hypolimnion, Wisconsin, USA - BchlTB.Aug07.5000.01.D4 | ecosystem: Environmental > Aquatic > Freshwater > Lake > Hypolimnion/Profundal zone | place: USA... | reverse complement strand
GCAGTTTGAAAAATTGGTCTGCATCACGGTTTTCATTGCCATTGAAGACGAAGAAGCTGTCATCCACTTCAACTGCATACGCTTCGTTGCTGAAAGGATCGGGTGGGTAGAGAGCGTTGAAGGTATGCTGCACAGAGGTGTCTGTTCGGATTTCGGAGAGCTTCACTATTTTCATGTTTTTCAACGGCCTTGCGTTGGGATGCGGCAAGATCGACACACAATAATATCTTGCGGTGTTGGGCATCGTTTCGCGAGTCAGTCGGTCGGGCAAGGAAGGCTCGCGCGGAAACATCCGGCCGGCGGCAGTGGTGCCATTGTATTCGGGGGTAAAGCCGTAGGTGTTGCGAAACAGAACGGTGAAGGGATCATAGGACTTTGGTGCGAACGCCGTTGGTTCGTCGAGATAGGTAAAAAAAACAGTGAGCGGATCATAAGTCCATGATCCGCGACCTGTGGCATAGTCGCCAAACGGATCTATGATTGCCTTCGTCTTCCTCAGCACAGCTTCTTTCGATGGCAAGATGTGGTGTTCGCCGATGCCCTTGATGAAAGGATGCAGATATTTGCTGAAGCTGGAGTTGGCTTTGCCTTCTCGACTGAAGGTCATGGGGTCTTCTGTGGAATTGATGGCTGCACCTTGCGAGATGCCCCATAGCCACTGCCGTAGAAAATAGGTGTAGGGCATTTTGCGATCGTTCTCATCCTTTTTGTTGTAGGGTGGAAATTCATTCGCATTTCCGAACGACGAATAGGTCCAGGTCCACTTGTCATTCCACATGCCATAATTTCCGACCAGTCCCGTCAGCCAGGCACCTTGCAGGGCGCTGACATTTTGAAGAGCGGCCCATGGCTTGGTATTTTTGTACATCGGCACCAGCCAATCACCGAGATAATTTTTGCACAATTCGTCGTAGTGTTTGTAGAGGAACCGCGTCCAGTGTCCACGGTTCCAAGTGCCTTCACCCAGAATAAAATAATGCCGGCGCTCCGCGCACGCCGCGAGCACGTCCATTAGCCAACGATCAATCTTGGGATTGTCGCCTCCAGTGAAAGCCCAGAAAGTCTCTCCAGTATCCACTCCGATGCAGTTCTTGCACGCTGCAAAAATGGAGCGGATTTCCTCGGGACGCAAAAAAATACGTTTGTTTGGTGGATCTGGAATGCCGGGGTCGGCAATCTCGATCGTAAACCGATAACCTTGCCGGTCAAAGCGCTTGCAGAATTCCAACGGCGTGTCGCCATTGAGATAATTATATCCTGCCACGGATAATTCCAAGCTGACCAACACCCAAGGCTGGATGTCAGCGGGAACAATCGTTTTCATCTCCGCCGCCACCCGATCCAACGAATTCGTTGATGACTTCCGAAATGAACTCATCAGCACGCGGTAGTGGAAAAGGGGTTCAGATGAAGCATCGACCTGAGGCATGGCCAACTGCGCCAGAAAGAGCGTGGTGAAGATTAAGATGGCGCGATGTTGAGTTAACATATTTCGAGGCCCGATACACAGACGCGGCTGAATAGTTGAGGATGTTCCGTCCAGCCCGCGATTTTACACCCATCAAACTGCTGATGGGTAGAGACCATTATGTGGCGCTGGTCTTGTAGTGGCAGGGGGTTCATCTTTCTAACGAAGATCAGATCTGCTTTCGCTCCAATAAAGCCATTCCGCGCATCCATTCTTCCGCACGTTTGGGCCAGCTACTGACGGCATCTTTAGACGGGCGCAATCCGTAACCATGCCCGCCACTGGAATACAGGTGCATTTCGACCGGCACCTTGGCGTTTTTCAAAGCGAGATAATAGAAGAGGCTGTTTTCAACTCGAATGCCGTCATCCTCGGTCTGGATCAGGAAAGTTGGTGGTGTATTTTTGCTCACTCCGAGTTCTGGCGATAGCTGGGTAGTCTGATTTTTCAGGACGAGATACGCAGGATAGATGGGCATCGCGAAGTCTGGCCGGCAACTGCCCTGATCAGCGTCATCCACGGATTCATACGCTCGCTTATCGAAGTTGTTGCTCACATTCGCCGTGAGTTGACCGCCAGCCGAAAATCCCAGAACACCGATGCGTTTTGGATCCAGGTTCCATTCCTGGGCATGAAATCGAACAAGTCCAAGCGCGCGTTGGGCATCCTGCAACGGCAGAATATGGTTCGTGTCACCGGAACGCACCGGCACTCGATATTTTAACAAAACGCCGGTCACGCCAATGGAATTCAACCACTGGCAGATTTCCTCACCTTCGAGATCTATCGCCAGAACACCGTATCCGCCACCCGGGCACACGATCACTGCTGTACCATTGGCCATTTCTGTCGAGGGGCGATAGAGCGTGATGGTAGGCCGGCTTACATTCGTGATTCGGGTCACGCGCTTCCCATCTACGAGTCTGCCATCGGGTTTGGTAGTGTCATGCTCCTCGCCGAAAACTCCTTTTTCATCCGGGGCGCTCTTCGGCCAAAGCTGAATCGGATCTGAAATGCTTGGGCCAAATGCCAATGCGTTGTTGCCAAAAACTGTCAGGAGCGAAATAAGTCCGGCACCAAGAAATTTGTTCATACCGGGATGAAACCCTAAATTCACCCTACTTGCAAAAGGAAATTGGCTGGCGTGGGTGCCCGCGGATGTTGTGGTTTCAGGAACAGGGAATGTGGAGGCGCAGTTCTCGGTTTAAAAACCAAAATGCTTGCGTTTGAAAAGAACTTTTTGAACCATGCCTCCATGTCCGCAGCAATCGAGTGTCCGTTCTGCAATTTGCCAAACTCTCGGGTCTGGATTGAGACCTCTCGCTCGTACACCCGTCCCGCCCGGGCGCTCGACTTCCGCGTTGATGCAATGTATACTGGCCACTTTTCCCTCGCGACGGATGTTTTCTACTGGAATAACGCAATAGACCAGACCTTCGGACCGGCATTTTTCATCGCCAACCCGGGGCTGGGGACCACGACAGGGTACGTTTTTAGCTGGGAAGCCAACGACTGGCACCTTCGGATCAGCCGGATTGACGGGGAAATCCTCACCACCGTGGGTGCAACAACGAATATCATTCTGCCCACCACCGCGGGTTACCACTTCGTGGTCAGCAGCCATGACGGCAATACGTTCCTTGGCCAGATTTTCAGCACGAACGACCTGAAGAACCCGCTAGCCGGGGTTCTCGCCTACGACCCCAATTACGGCAGTCCCGGTGGCTGGATGGGGTTGCTGACCTATGACGGCGGCGAGTTTTCCGTGAACGGCGCCAACGTGACCTAACGTGACGATTACCACCCAGCCGTTCGTGTGGGTGGACTTCTCCTCGGCTACCAACGGCCCGCAGCTATACCGAGCCGTGCCCCAGTAGTTGCGCCAAGCGAGCCCAATGGAAGCGTGCTGGCAACGAGACTTCATGTGGATGACAACAGCGGTGCAATCCTGCCGTTGTGGATCAATATAGTTTTCATGGGCTGAGAATCCGCGGGGATCTCAGTCCACCAAATCCCGCTCGATTTGTTCGAGCGTCTTGCCCTTGGTCTCCGGGAGTTTGAACAAGATGAACACAAATCCCAGCACGCAAATCGCCGCATAGAGCCAGAACGTGTCCGCCGCGCCAAGCTGCGCATTGAGCATTGGGAAAGTGTAGGTCAGGATGAAGCACGCGATCCACAGCGCACACACGGCCACGGACATCGCCGCGCCGCGAATGCGGTTCGGGAAAATTTCCGAGATCACCACCCACGTCACCGGCGCGAGCGACATCGCGTAACAGCCAATGGCCGCCAAGACCAGCAGCAGCACGGGCAGACCCAAAATGTGTTGGTGGTAGCAAAAACCCATCGCGCAATAAATTAGTGCCAGCGCCGAGGAGCCGAACAGCATGAGCGGCCGGCGCCCGCCTTTGTCCACAACGCCAAGGGCGACAAACGTGAAACCCAAGTTGACCGATCCAGTCCAAGCGATGTTGCTCAACACGCTCGAAATGTCGTAGCCGGCGGCTTTGAAAATTTCCTCGGCGTAATTGAAAATCACGTTGATGCCGCACCATTGCTGGAATACCGCGAGCGTCACGCCCAGCACCAGCACCTTGGCCATTTTCGGATCGAGCAGATCGGCGAAGCGGACGCGCTGAATTTCATCTTTGGCCAACGTGGAATTGATTTCCCCCATCGCCGCCGCACCGTAATTTTCGCCGCCAATTTTGGCGAGGATTTTTTTGGCCAGTTCCGACCGGCCGTTCTTCGCCAACCAGCGCGGGCTTTCGGGCACGGCGAACATGCCAAAGAAAAACAACAGCGACGGCAAAGCGGTCAGCCCAAACATCCAGCGCCAGCCTTGTTGGCCAAACCAAGAATTGCGGATGAACTCATCCGTCGCGCCCGCTGGCAAATGGCGGACGAGCGACCAGTTGATGACCTGCGCCAGCAAAATGCCGACGACGATGGTGAGCTGATTGATGGAGACGAGTTTGCCGCGCATCTGCGCCGGCGCGACCTCGGCGATATACATCGGCGACAAATTGGACGCCAGCCCGATGGCCACGCCCCCGAGCATCCGCCAGAAAATGAAGATGGAGAAATTGCCTGCCAGCGCATTCCCCAGCGAGGTGACCGCGAATAGAAACGCCGACAAGATCAGCAGCCGCTTGCGTCCGAACTTGTCGCTCAACGCGCCGGCCACGAGCGCGCCCACGAGACAGCCGATGAGCGCGCAACTGTTCGCCCAACCAATTTGTGCCTCGCTGGTCAATTGGAAGTAGCGTTGGAAAAACGGCTTGGCGCCGCCAATCACAACCCAGTCCCAGCCAAACAGCAGCCCGCCGAGCGCGGCGACTGCGGAAATCAGCCAGATGTAGCCGAGGTTGTAGTTCGCCTTGAGATTGGAGGATACAGTCGGAGTGGTGGTGATCATGGAGGCAGAGATTAGGATTTATGGCGGATTATTCATTTTAGCAGCTCGGCGGCCAGGGCATGGTTGGGATCGCGCTGCAAAACTTGTTGCAACAGCGCCCGGGCTTGGGTCGCCTGTCCCAGTCCCAGCCGTGCCTGGGCTTGCAGGCAGAGCGCGGTCGTTTCCTGCCGGAATTGCAAATCGTCGTCGAAGAGCAGCATGGTCGGCAGCGAGGTGGCGAAGTAATCAATTTTGGCCTGCGCCGTTTGTAGTCGCTGCGCGTAGGTCAGCAGGTCGCGGAAAAGTGTTTTGGCCTTGGCCGGCCGGCCGAGCCGTTTCCAGGACATGGCCGAGTAATAAGTCAGCTCCGAAAAAGCGCGGACGCTCATTTCCTGGAAGTCGCCTTTGAAAATGGCCGCCATGCGCCAGTGTTGGCGAGCGGATTTTTTATTGCCGAGCAAATCCAACGCGACTCCCAGCCAATAATGAATGTCGCTCTGGTTGGCCAGCCGATGCTTGGCTTCGCCGAGATTGGAAGGCGATTTCAACGCGGCTTCAAAATGACTGGCGGCACCCGGATAATTGCGTTGAGCCAGAGCCTCGCGTCCAAGTGCGAGCTGTGCACGGACGTGCTGGCCGAGCGCTGCGCCTTCGCCGCCTTCCCAGGGCTGGAAATGGCGTTGCGTCAGCAGTGCCAACGCTTGGGCGTGCCGGCCGGTCTGATTCAGCAATGCGCAAAATTCCACGCTCAGGTCATCGCGCCGCGCCACCAATTGCGGATGCTTTTCCAGTTCCCGCAACCGCTTGGAGGGGGATTTGCCGAGCCGCTTCCAAAGCTGATCGCGTTCAAAGAGCAACCGCGCATCGCGTGGATTCACCCGCAAAGCCTGATCGTAAGCCGCCCGTGCTTTCGCCGGTTTCCTGGCAATATTGAAATAACCAAGGCCGAGGTTGCGCCACACCATGGAACAGCTTTGGTTGAGGCGAACGGACCTTTCCCAAAGTTGGATGGCCTCCGCGTGGCGCCGGCGGTCATACAGCAGGTTGCCGAGATAATACGGAGCCTTGGCGTCTTTCGGCATCAGCCGCATCGCCGTTTCGAGAATCGCAATTTCTTCCAATCGCGATGGGAAACAATAGTCTGGCGGCAGGGTGGCGGCGGCGCGCAAACTGGCTTGCGCGGGTTTCAATGCGCCCGTTTTTTCGTGGAGCCAGCCAAGCGTATAGTGCACCAGCGGCCGCGCGCCCAAGCTTTGGTCGGGCAAATCACCGGGCCGGGCCGCCGCATGGTTCAACAGCTCGATGGCGGCAGGGAAGAACCCGGCGCGGGCCAAGTCGTGCGCCAAATCCAGCGCGGACTGCAAATCACACTCCAATTCCTGGCCGTCCAAATGCCGCGCCCACCAGTCGAGCGGGTCGAGCACCCGCGTCTCGTGCAGCCACAATTGGCCCTCGGATTCGCGCTGGAGTTTGCCCAGCACCATGACCTTTAGATTTCTCGCGCGCAGATTGTCGGTGTTGCAACGCAGCGAGCGGTCCAGATGCTCCAAAGCCGTTGGCCAGTTCGCGCGGCAGCAGTCAATTTCCGCCAGCGCGTGATAACCGGCGGCCTGCCACGCTTGGTTCCAGACCGCTTTGTAAAGCGCATCGTAGGCCTCGTCATCGCGGCCAAGGTGGCGAAGGCACAATCCAAGATGGTAATACGCTTCGCCATCAGCGGGATTGGCGTTCCGCCGCGTGAGCCGTTCGATGGCTTTGCGGAAGTGCGTTTCTGCCAGCGTGAACTCGCCGCGCTTGAAATGCCACAAGCCCAGCGCGTTGTTGCAACGCCAATCCAGTGGATCGCGGCGCAACGCTTCGCGCCAGTATAACGTCGGGCAGCAGGTGGCGTGGCGATATTGCTCGAGGTGCAGCCCGGTGAGAAACAGCTCATCGGCGCTGGCGATCTCGGCGGGCGCGGGCGGCTCGGTGGCCGGCGGCGGCACTTCCCGCTGCATGCGTGGCTGTGGCTGATAGACGATGATTTCCGCACCGGTGGCGTCGGTGACGCGCAGTTGCAAATCCGTTTCCGCAACCCCGCGCGGCAATTCGATCTCCGCAACCAACGGTTGGTCCGGCGCAAGATCGCGTGCGACGGAAAAGACAACCTTGCCTTGGCCCGTGAGCACAATTTTGGCACCGGGAAAGACTTCCGTGGCGGAAACACCGAGCCAGCCTCGTCGCTCACGGATTTTAAGGCTGACCGCCGCGTTCAAATTCGCATGATGCGCCGGGCCAATTTTCTGGATCGGATACCAAAATTGACTCCAGCTCTTGGTTTCACCGGGCTGGAGAAAACTGAAGTCGGGCTGGTTGTCAGTATAGACCCCCGCCATGATTTCGATGTAAGGGCCGTGTTCGCCGCGGGCGTCCGGTTCCGTAAGATTGCGATCCCACGCATAGCCGAACTCGTGGTTGCCCCAGGTCCACTGCTTCTTGCCGGGCGAGATATGATGGTTGGCGAGGTGGACGATGCCCGCCTCCGCCTTGTAATCGTAGCCGCCGAAAAAGTCCTCCTGGCTACCCATGCACATATAGGACGTGGGCACGGGAATGTTGGCGTAGAAGGAAAGGTCGTTGGGTGCGTAATCGGGGACTCCGGATGGTTGGTTGCCGTTGGCCGATTTGGCGGCGCAGTGCGGCGGCACAAACTGATTTGGAATATCACTTGGCGGGATACCTTTCGAACCGCGTTCCCCGTAGTTCACGCCATAATAGCATCCGCGCGCCAGCGGATACTCGCTCATCGAGCGCCGCGCGTGGTCGGCGACATAATAAACATCCGGCGGGAAAAAGCTCTGATAGGCCTCATGCACGCGCGTGGCGACGTTGGCCCACCAAAGGAACGTTTGCGTGAACGGCGTGCGATTGTAGGCGCGCACTTTCAATTCGACGAACGCCTTGCTCGGATGCAAGCAGACGCCGTGCATTCCTTTCATGCGGCACATCGGGTCGTGATCGCCGCACCAGATGGTTTTGGAACCGTCGGGGTGCTCCTCGATTTCGAAGTCCACCGGTAGAAAGGTCGCCGGCCGATGATGCTGCGGCCAGTTGAATTCGATACCGCCGCTGGCCCACGGCCCGGCGAGGCCGACCAGCGCGGGCTTGATGACGGGCTGGTTGTAGATCAAGTCATAGCCGTTCGTCTTGTCCTGGATGGCGTGGACACGTCCGCCGATTTCCGGCAGCACCAGCACGCGGAGAAATTCATTCTCGATCCAGACTGCTTTCCATTTTCGATCCACCGGCTTTTCCAAGATGCGGTCAGTGAACGGGAGCGGATACACTCTGCCGTTGCTGCCCTGATACACGCGTTTTTCCAAGAACATCGGATTCAGGTCCGGTGCGGCCGGCAAATATGTCGGGATGACCAATGCTTCCTGGCGGACTCCAACCGGGGTTGCGACCTTGGGGATGTCGCGGACGCAGAAGTTGCCGCGCGGAGCATCCATCAATGGCGGCTGATCGGGTATCTTCACCGCGAATTGATGGCGACCATCGCCGTTCGCGGAGCGAACGGCGGGCTGCCGGTTTTTCAATGCCTTGAATACAGTTTCTTTCATTTCAAATCATGCTACTTGCCTGCCAATCTCCCCAAGCGCAAGCCCACCGTCGCCCCCAAGGACGCCTGCGGGTAGTGGCCGGCACCCGTATATCAGGCCGCTCATGGATTCACAAGCCAAGCCTGCCGGATTGCGCGGCCTTTGACCGGCCAGCATCCGCACTTCACGCAGCACTTGAAAACCGGCCACACTCATTTGCTTTCACAAATTGTTTTGCCATCGCGCCGCACTTCAATGCAGGTGCGGGCATCGAAGTTCAATTGGAAACGCAACACATCGGCTTGTGCGGACCATTTCACCTGGGCTGTGTTGGCGGAGGCATCGTAGCTAACCGAAGGCAATGGTTCGCCGGCCTTGACCGGCAGCAGGAGTACTTTGTACGCCACCGATATAGCCCGCTGATTGACCACCAACCGGTCGTAGTACTGCGGCCGGCCGCTGCGATCCGCCGGACCAGGCGCGGTTTCAACCTGGACGAGCGGAAGTTTGGCGTCGTGGCTGTCGCTCATGCCCAAGGCACAAACCAAGAGGAGCGGTTCACCCGGTTGCGGATGGAGGGCGGGTTTGAGCGCGGCGGAATCGAGCTTGGGATCACCTTCGCGCCATGCCAGCGCAATCTGATTCGGCGCAAGACCGGGAACTTCCGCCTGCCAGCCGCCGCCGTTCAGCATGGCCGCCCATTGGTACAAATGGGTCGCATCATCTTTCTTCAAGTCATCCACGACAAAGCCATAGGGATGCACGCCGCGCACGAGGCCGGCGGTGCGAAAAACCCGCTGCATGGGATTGAAGGGGGCCCGGCAGGTCGGAATCCAGTTGCAGTAATTGTAGGTCAGCCACCACGGACGCATTTTGTAATGATCCGTGCCGGCAAATATTTTCAAAATTTCCGGTGACGGTTCCACTTCCCAGCCCAATTTTTCCAGCGCGTCGCTCCACTCCTGCGGCGGCTGCGTCAGCCAACGGTAGCTGTAGGCGTAAGTCAGGTCGGCGCTGCCGCTCGCACCGGCGCCGGCGGCCTGCGCGCCAATGTATTTGGCCGCGCCGTTGTAGCCGTTAATCCCATCCGTGCCGAACGGCTCGGATTCGCCATCCACCTGCACGAGGTTGAAATATTTCCCGGCGTATTCCTGAGTGAAAGGCGACTGCGTAAACCAGTCCACGCCGAGCGCGGAGAAATGCAACATGCCGGCGTCCGCGTGATGATGCCCCGCGCCAAGATAATGATTCGGGCGCACCATGAGGTTGATCCAGGCCGCATTGGTGGAGTGGTCGCTGTAGCTGGAAAACACGCCCTGTGCCGGCGCGTTGAAATCCAGCGGCAACTCCAGGTCGGCGCGGGTGGTCACGGCAAAGTCTGCATCGTAAAGCACGCCGGGCACAAAGCCCGGGTACGTGGGACTGGGCAGACGCAGACGCGGCACATTTTTCACCTCGTCGCGGTATTTGACCGGGTCGAAATATTCAATCGCCCAGCCACGATTATATTCGTTGGCCGCCAGGGCGGGCGAATCCGTGATTTTAGTGAGCAGATAATCGGCCACCCGGCTGCGCGGATAAAACGATTTGAGTTCGTCCGTGAGCTGCGGTGAGAGAAACTGCCGGCTGTAAGGCTCGTATTGCGTGCCGCTGTTGACGGTGACCCGCCCATTGGGGGAGGTCATCTGCGTCTGCGCTTCGAGCAATTTCCGCAAATGCGGATGGCCGAAAAGATTTTCGCCGCGCCGGGCCAGCGAAACCATGGAGAGCGTGATGAATTGAAAACTGCCGGGCGTTTTGCCGTTGCTCTCGAACACCACGCCGGCGTCGTCAATGCCCCAGTCACAGAAGGCGCGCACCGTGTCGCGGCCCGATTCCCACGCCTCGCGGTCGAAGCCTTCCAGCCCCTCAATGGCCGTGAGCGCGAGGAACTGCGGCAAATCCCAGCCGACCCAGTTGACATCGCGGAAACGCACGGTCGCGTCCTCGCCATAGGCGCGTCGGCCATAAGTGGCCTTGACGATGACCCGGCGCATGATTTCCTTCTGCTCCGCCGTCATCCATTTGCCGCCGAAATCGAGCGCGAGGCCGAGATTCATGTGCGCCACCAGGCCGTGCATTCCGCGCCAGGCGGTCACCGCCCCGTTGCCGTCGTTGCTCTCGTCGCCGAATTCCGTATCACTCATGGCGTTCCACTGGTCAATCAGCGGCTCGCGCAACTGGTAATAATTCGCGATGGCCGTGGCCGCCTGACGCCCGTGCGTGTCATCGCCCGTCAACAAACAATACAGGGCCATGTCCGTGAGGCATTCGGGCACATAGGCGACATGCGAGTTGTGAATGCCGGGTTTTTCTCCTTTGAACATCTGGGCGGTGTTGATGGTGGCCACTTGTTCGGGCCGCACATCATCCGGCCATTGCAAGCCGGCCAGATTGCCGGAAGCGAGTTTTTGAAACACCTGGCCGTCGCTGGTGCTGGGGTCCCACCAGCTCTGCGCGAATAGATACTGCATCTCGATCAACGACTTCTGGCCCATTTTGGAGTTCTGGAGGCGTGCCGCGAGCATCGGCACGTCCCGCGGGCTGAACAACACACGCGGATAAACGCCGGGCGGCGGCACTTTCGAGCCGAGCAGTTTTTGATTAAAGCCGGAATAATCATATTCAGACTTTGGCGCGGTGGGCCACTTCGTTTCCGCCCCGTTGAATAAGGCCAATTGTTCCGGGGTGACCTTGACATGATTTGTCCAGGCCCCCTGCCGTTGCAGCGCCGGAATCCAACGCGTGGCAATGTCCGGGTCGGCGAACTTTTCCGGCGTGTCGAACAGCGTTACGACGCTGTCGAGCAAATTGGATTCGGATCCCGAAAACGATATTTCATCATGACCGATGAGCAACAGGCCGCGCGTATTTTGATAAATTTTCAAACCCCGTTTATGTGCCTCGTCCGCCAGCGCAACGTAATTCCTGCCGTCAAATTGAATGCTTGGCGCAGAGGCTTTGGGAATGCTTAAAGAATATACCCAGCGGTCGGCGAGATACTCCGGAGCGGGCGCGGGTCGCACCGCCGGCAAATCCAAAATCCCGGCAAAGGCGGCCGGCACATAAATCTTGCCATCGCGGAAGACGGCTTCATCACGCCAGTTCACTTCGTCCAGCCGGACTTTGAAGCCATAAACCCAGGCATAGCGGCTCCCGGCGAACACCGCGACGGTGTCCTTGATTTTTGCCACGGCAACTTTCTGTGCCGAGCGCGTGTACGGCAGACCTTGATCCTGCGGCGGCACGGGCGGAAAGGGCGTTTGGGTGAAGCCGGTCATCGCACCAGTCAGTGCCAGCAGGCTGGGATAAATTCGGAGGGAGGATAATCTCATTGGAATAGGGACGTTTTAGTGTTCAGAAAAGTTTTTTTCTTTGGAAAGGCGGTCAGGGCGCGAGGATTTGGAATGTTTGTTTCACCATTTCCGCGGTTTTCACTTTTGGCTCGGTGCCGCGGCCCCATTGCCACGCGTCTACGGTCACGGACACGGGGAATTTTGTCCGGGGTGGGGTTTTGGTGAACACCAGCCGGCCGTCCTTTACGATGGTCGGGCCAACGGCGACAAAAAAGCTGACCGGCAATCCGGCATCGGACTTCGCCACGAGCGGGAGAGATTCCGTTCCAGCCTTGATATCCGGGATCTTTTCAAAGGTGATCTTCTGCGGCATTCCTTCGGAATGGTTGTCCCGGCTGATTTGCCCAGGCTGTACCACCGCGCGAATTTTGTCGTTGCCCGGATGACGGACGGCAACATAAATGGGGGACGGCCAGGTGCGATCCAGCGCCAGGCGAAACCGATTGTGGCCGAGCGGCTCCACGCATCCGCACAGCCATTCGATGTTTGGCGTGCCGGGCGCTTGCGCCAGCTTCGCGCCCGCGCTGGCAAAATTCACCGGCAATTGGTCGAGCAGCACGCCTTTGAGCGTGAATGTCACGCCGTCGGTCTCGGTTTCCAGCACTGGTGTCGGCAGGCCGTTCGTGGAAGGTTCCGGCGGTTTGTTGATTGGAATCCACGTGATGCCGTTGAAGGTGAATGGAAACACATTGCCTTGGGCGTCGGCGAACGCAGGAAGCTGCGTCTCCGCCTGCCAATTGATGCGCGCAAACGCCTGGGCCTGCGCGGCGCTAGTCCGGTCGAAATACCAAGGCACACCGCGCGCGTCCGGTGCGGTGGCGGCAAACGCCGTTACTGCGTGATTTTCATGACCGGGCACCGGCAGATCGGCGAGAAATCCATCCTCCAGCGAAACCGGTTTCAAGGAGCCATCGGCGGCAAGGCGCGCTTTCGCGACCAGATCAATGTAATGGGCGAAGTATTGCGCCAGCCGTTCGGAGCAATCAAAGTGGCCGCTGCTGCCGTCAATGATGTAACTCAGCGGCCAGCCGGGATTCTTCGCGCGCTGGTCCAAAATGCCACCATAAGCCGCGCCAATGTTGTTCCAGTTTGTGCGAATATCGGACTTGGTTTGCGACCATTCCTGCGCCGTGCCAAACGCGACCAGCGCGGGCACCGTGCGGTTCTTCGGCGGCAGATGGTTGTTCTTGATCCAGATGCCGGCTAGACAGCGTTCCGGGCATTGTTCCACGAGGGCATCCACCATCAACAGATGGCCGGATTCGCCCATCGGCAGCCACGGCGCCGTGGCCACCTCGTCGTAACCGGATTTGCGCGCGAGGCCGTCGAGAATCTGTTGCAAAAATGCCGTCGCCGTCTGGTAATCCTTGGGCATATCCTTGCGGAAATTCATGAACGAAGGGGCACACCACACGATACCCAAGTCGTCGGATGTGCACGCCGCGCGGATGGCCGGATGCCCGGCCAGCATGTGCTCCGGCACGTTCGCGCACAGGATGAGCAGCCCGCGCACCCGCCGGCAATTTTCGGGAATCCAAAGATAAGCGGTCGCCTGGTTGGTGGAACCATCCGCCCAGGCTGGGCTGGAGTCGCTTTGCATGAATTGGAAAACTTGGTTGACCGGCGAGCGCAACGATTCCGGCGACTCCGCCGCGCGACAAACCCAACTTGCGCTGCATAACCAGAGCAGCCCCGCACAGAGAACCAAGCGGCGCAACGCGGCAATGGGCTTCCTGAAATCCGAAACCCGAATCCCCGAATGCCGAAAGAAGACCGCAAATTTAACCACAGATGGACACAACCGTTCCCGTTTAATTTGGCCTTCAGGTTTCGGGTTTCTTTCGGAATTCGGATTTCGCGCTTCGGGATTCAATCGGTTTGTGTTCATGATTGACCAATGTTCAGTTTTGCGGAAAAGGGGGGTCATTTTACTTCAGGCATGAGATCAAAAGTCTGGTACACCGTCTCCGCAGGTTTGACGCCGCCGGTTTCCTTGAAGCGGCCGACCTGATAGGCGCCGATGGTCACCTCAATCGGTTTGGTTGTGCCGGCAGGAATCTCGGCGGGAACGAACGCGCCGTCCTGGATGATGCCCGGTCCTTTGAGGACAAAATAATCCACCGGCAATCCGGTGGAACTTTTCGCCTTGAGTTCAATTTTGGCCGAAGTCGCGGGCGCGTCCGGCACAGCGGGGAAGTCCACGGTTTGGGTAGCAGCGTGCTTCAGGATAGCGGCGTCCGGTGGCGACAGCGAAATCTGGCAGGTGCGTCCGGCGGCGGAGAATTCCTGATCGCCCTCGTGAAAAACCCGGACGAAGGACATGTTGAAACCCGACCCTGTGGCGAGACGGTGGCGCGTGAGGCGCAGCGTGAGGCGCGTCTCCGCCACACCGCGTTCGTCCTTGAACTGTTCGCTGCGCACGAGATCGAACACGCCGCCGTGGGCATTGAATTGCACCGGGAGCTGGCTCACCGACATGATGGTTTGGCCTGGGAACAGGAGGTTCGTATAGCTGTGCGCTTCTTCGGGATGCTTCGCGTGATCCTTGGTCTTCACCATACAAATGTCGGGCGGCGCGGTGAAACGATAAGTCGTCAGCGTGAACAAACCGTCGCCGTGGAGCAACAATTGCGGGTCGGGCATCGGCGCCATCACGCCGTGCGCGAGGCTGATGGGTTTCCCGGCCGGGTCGAGCAGCGTGAACATCTCGATTTTTTTTCGCGGCTCGGAAACACCGAGTTCAAACTGCGTGCGCGCCAGTTTTTCATTCGGAAACCACAACGCCTCGTTGCGATGGCCTTTGTATTCGAGATACGGCGCGGGCCGCGGGTAGTCCTTGAGCAACTCGCCCGTCGCGGAGATTTTCGGACTCATCAGCCAGCCGTCGCGCAGCGTGAGGTTCTTCATCGGCTCGCCGACTTTTTCCGGCAGGCGCGCGGTGGCAATCGCATCGAGCCAGTCGGCCACGAACTGATAATTGCGCGGCGACATGTCGAAATGCCCGCTCGTCATTTCCCAGCACGAACTGAACAGCTCGTTGTGCGGCTCGTAGGTCGTGCCCGGATTGTCGTCGTGATCGCGGCGATAGCCGCTCAAATACGTTCCGTAAGGGTGAGGATACGCGCTCCAGCTCACCGTTTCCTGGCTGCCCGAGGTCACAAACAAAATGGGCACATTGCGTAGGGCCAGGTCCGGATTGGGGTGCAACGCCTTGCCACCGGGCCAAAAGAAGTTATACACGTCCGGTAGCCCCGCCTTGATCGGGATCGTGCCGAGGCATTGCTCGGGTCTCCGGATCGCCGCTTCAAACGGAAACCCGCAGAACGCCGAGTGCCCCAACGGCACGATCGGCGCGGCGACCAGCTCGGGATGTCCCGACACGTCCGCGAGCCGCTTCAAGTAGGCGTCGTAAACCGCCGTCCGCTCGGGATCCGTCACATCAAAGGTCAATCCCTTCATCATGACGTCGCCAATGTCCTTCGCCCACGGCGTGAACAGGATTTGCGCGATGCCGTGCTTGCGGCACACAGCGCGCACCGGGGGGCTTTGCAGAATGTTGATCGGCAGGGCGTTGTTGATCCCCACCATGACCGCGCGAATTTTCGGCGTGTTTGGCGGAATCCACAAGTAAAAGCCGAGACCCGTCCGGTCCTTTGACGCTTCGGATTGAATGAAGAACTGGTAAATGTGGTCCGGATCCGAGCTTGCAGGAATCGGGGTTGCGGCTGGCGCGACGTGAACAAACGTGAAACTGCTCAAGAGCAGTCCGAGCGCGAATATTTTTTCCATGGTCAATTGTTGGCTGTGAATTTCTGGATACCATTCATGGAACGATGATTTTTCGAATCATCTCGTCGCGGCCAGCACGAGTTTTCCTTTTTGCCGGATGTCGTCGGAGGACGAACCGACCATCAGGTCAACGTCGCCCGCTTCGGTAGTCCATTTGCCGCCCTTCCAGAACTTCAACTGCTCGAAACCCACTGGGAAGGAAACGGTCTTGCTTTCGCCCGGGGCGATGGTCACGCGTTGAAACCCTTTGAGTTCCTTCACGGGGCGTTTCAACGAGGTATAGGATTGGTGGAGATAGAGCTGCGCGACTTCGTCGCCCGTGCGAGTGCCGGTGTTGCTCACGTTGACGGTGACGGTGGCAACCTGGTTTGGCGCAATTGCCGCCGGCTCAATTTTCAGGCTGTCATATTTGAAGGTTGTGTAGCTCAAGCCGTGGCCGAAACAAAACAGGTTGCCGGATTTCGCGCCGTAATAATTGATCGGCCCGTGAAATGCCGCGTGATTGTAGTAACAGGGAATCTGGCCGAGGCTGCACGCCACCGACACGGGCATTTTGCCGCCGGGATTCACGTCGCCAAAGAGCATCTGCGCCAGCGCCGTGCCGGTGGCTTGCCCAAGATACCAGCTCTCGACGATGGCGGGAATGTGGTCGCAAATCCACGGTTCGGTAATCGGCGCGCCGTTCTGAAAAACCATCACGAGCGGCTTCCCGGTGGCGGCGACGGCCTGCACTAGTTTGAGCTGGCCACCGATCAATCCCAAATCATCGCGGTCAAGATTTTCACCAAGCTGCGCCCGCGAATGGCCGACCACGGCGATCACGACATCCGCCGATTGCGCCAGCGCGACCGCCGGCGCGAGCAATTCCACAGCGGCATCCTTCAACTGGCAACCCGGCGCGTAACCGACCTCAACGGACGAGCCAAGATAAGTTTTCAATCCGTCCAGGATGTTGACGTAAAATTTAGGATTGCCGGTAGAGTAACCGCCGAGATTCCGCTGGGTGGCGAGCGGGCCGACGACCGCGATCTTCTTCAACTTGGTTTTATCCAGCGGCAGCAGGTGGTTTGCGTTTTTAAGCAGAACGACTGCTTTCTGCGCCGTCTCCAGCGCCAGCGCGTCATGCGAAGGATCGTTCAAGATTTTTTGCCAGTCGGGGCGGCGACCACTTGCCGGCGTGTTGAATTTGCCGTCGGCAATCAGCCTGGCCCAAATGTCCTCGTTGCCTTTGTAGTTGAGAATTTCCTGTTTGGTCTTTTCATTCGGCGCTTCGGAAGGCGCATGGGTCGTGGTGCCGATGCCGAGCAACTGAATTTTTTCACGCAACACGCGGCGCGCAGCCTCGTCAATCACGCTGATCGAAATTTTCCCGGCTTTCAGCGCCTGAAGCAAATTGCCCATGTAAAGCCGGCCGACCAATTCGATGTCCACGCCGGCGCTCAACGTGAAGACGGCGGATTCCATTTCGTCATGCGCCATCCTGTGACCGCCGGCGAGCTTGGGAATGTCGCCCATATCCGACGTGACGAAACCATCAAAGCCCCATTCCTGCCGCAGCACAGTGTCAAGCAGCCATGAGTTCATGTGGCACGGCACGCCGTTGAGCGCGTGGTGCGCCGGCATGATCGAAGCAGTATGCGCCTCTTTCACGGCCGCCTCGAACGGCGGCATGAATACCTCCCGCAACACGCGCTCCGAAATTTCAAAATCCTCGCCATTCGCGCCCGCCCACGGTTCGCCGTCCGCCACAAAATGTTTGGGCGTGGCGATGATGTGCTCCGGGCCGAAGCGGTTCGGGCCTTTACCTTGCAGCCCGGAAATGTAAGCCACCGCCACCCGGCTCACGAGAAAAGGGTCCTCGCCATAGGATTCCTCAATCCGTCCCCAGCGTGGATCGCGCGCCAGACCGAGCATCGGCGCGAAACCCTGCGCGATGCCCACCGCGCGTGCCTCCTGAGCAATCACCCTCGCCATGCGTTCGATCAAATCCGGATCCCAGGTTGCGCCCAAGGCGATGGATTGAGGAAAGCTGGTGCAACCGTCGCTGACGACGCCATGCAACACCTCGCCGGCTTCGAGATTGGGAATTCCCAGACGCGGCACACCGTTCGGTTTGTAGGCGAGCAGTTGCAGCAGCTTTTCCCCGGTGGTCATCTGCGGTAGCAGCCGGTTGACTTGCTCGTCGAGTTGCCGGTTGGAAATTGCCGGACTGTCGGTCGCAAGCGGCTCGGCGGCGTAAACCGCCACGTTCAGACCAAGCAAAGTGACCACCGCCAGGATCAATTTTGTAATGCTCATTTCTTTCCTGTTCCCAATTGTTACTTGTTCCATTTGATTTTATAAACGACGGCATGCTGGCAAGGCCATGCTTTCGCGGGCTGGATGGTCAATCCTTCCCATTCGATTTTGTATTGCACCTTTTCCCGGCTGCCAAGTAGTTCAATGGACGAGAAACCCGGCCCCAGCCGGCCCAGCGAATTGATTTGAAGCGGGCCTTGCGGCGCACCGCAGGCGATGGCGTAAAGCACGTCGCCCTTGGTGGTGAAACGCACGTCCTGCCAGGTGAGCGGCTGTTTCAGCTCATTCATGTATTTGGCTTCGGGCCGCGGCGTCGGGCCTTCGCCAAACAGCAGCCACGGACGCGTGCCGAAAATGGCCTCACCATTGATCGGCATCCATTTTGCCAGCTCGTCGAGAACGGTTTCACATTCGGGAAATAAACTGCCGTCGCCGCGCTGCGGAAAATTCAGCAGGAAATTGCCGTTCTTGCTCACAATGTCGGCGAGCATGTGAATCACAATGTCCGCGTTCTTCGTCACCGAGGCGCTGTCCACGTGCGGACCGCCGAGATAAAACCAGCCGCCGAGCGAGGTCTCGCCCTGCCAGGGGCGGTCCATGATCATCGTGGCCATGCCGCGCTCGTAGTCGGGCACGAACGTCCCGGACTTTACGTTCACCGCCGCCTCCACCTTGCCGCCGTGCGCCTTGGTGTTTGCTTCGAGATAATGCGCGATCAATTGCTGACCATAAGGCGGATGCGGAATGCCGCCGTCAAAATAGAGCAAGTCGGGCTGATATTTGTCCACGAGCTCGGTGTGGCGCTTAAGCCAAAGCTCCTTCCATTCCACCGGCGGCGAATCCTTGGCGCTTTGCGGATGATTGTAAAGTTCCGCCGGATCGAGTCCGTCCCACCATTGGCCTTTGCCGTCGGCCTTGGTCAAATGTCCGTCGTACGGCACGCCGGCCTTCGGCCCAGTCTGGTCCGAACCTTGCGCGCCGAACATATAATTCCAGCCGCGCTCGTCCGCGTGGCTCGACACGCCGAAGCGCAGCCCAGCCTTCAACGCGGCATCCCGCCACAATCCAACGATGTCCTTGTGCGGCCCGACCTTGACCGAGTTCCATTCGTGATAAGTGGAATCCCAGTTATCAAAGTTGTCGTGATGGGTTGCCAGCGCGACAAAATATTTCGCGCCCGCCGCCTTGTATTTGGTCATGAGCGCGTCGGGATCGAACTTCTCCGCTTTCCACGAATTAATGACCTCCTTGTAGCCGAACTGCGACGGATGGCCGTAGTGTTCCAAGTGCCATTGATATTCCGCCGAGCCCTGGCGGTAAAGATCGTGGGCGTAATTGTT